>ERZ834769.1591-NODE-1591-length-19289-cov-5.608142_pt1 | contig 19289 bp, 19 predicted proteins | sample MGYA00519690_ERZ834769 | MGnify/ENA primary metagenome ERZ834769 (study PRJEB31850, sample SAMEA3708760) | human gut metagenome | biome: human gut; feature: human-associated habitat; material: faeces | place: China | collected 2014 ... | reverse complement strand
TAAAGACCGTTTTGAATCATATAACTTTCAGGTTGCAGGTAAAGATCGGGTTTTTTATCCTGCTAAAGCGTGGATACAGAGAAGTAAAATGCTTGTAAAGAGCGAGATAGTACCTCATCCGGTGGCAGTTCGTTATGGCTTCGAGAATTATGTGGAGGGAGATTTGTTTGGTGAAGATTTACCTGTATCGTCTTTCCGTTCCGATGACTGGTAAAAACAGAAAAAAATGAAGAATATCTTTACGTTTTTATTATTAGTGTTTATTGGCGGGCAGTTTCTGTGGGGACAGCCTGCCAATTTGGTTTGGAATACTCAAAGCCGGAATGCTTCGGAGTCTATGCCCTGCGGGGGTGGTGATATCGGCATGAATGTATGGGTAGAGAATGACGATGTTCTGTTCTACCTTAGTCGTAGTGGTTCTTTTGACGAGAATAACTGTCTGCTGAAGCAGGGTCGGTTTCGTGTGAGGCTCACTCCGAACCCTTTTGCCGGAACGGCTTCTTTTCGGCAGACTCTGCATCTTAATGATGGCTATGTCAGCGTAAGTAGTGATAATGCCACTCTAATTATTTGGGTGGATGTGTTTCATCCTGTGGTACATGTTGAGGTGAAAACGAAGGAACTGACTTCCATGCGTGTGAATTTTGAAAGCTGGCGTTATGAAGATCGTCCGGTGCGTAAAGGGGAAGGGCAGCAATGCTCTTACAAATGGGCCATTCCTGATGGATTGATGACTAGGCGTGACTCTGTCTGTGTGGAAGAAGATAATTTTACTTTTTTCCATCGCAATCCTAAACGTACTATTTTTGATGTGGTAGTGGACCAGCAGGGAATGAATGAAGTGAAGGAACAACTGTATAATCCTTTGAAGAATTTGATTTTTGGGGGGCGTTTATCAGGTGATAATCTGGTTTATAACGGTACACGACGTGGACATTATGCAGGTACTGAGTATCTGGCATGGATGTACAAAAGCAAGAAACCTACTTATAAGCAGTCTGCACGGATTGTTCTGAATACGGAACAAAGTACGGTTCCTGCATGGGAAGCATCCTTGGCCCGCACTGAGAAGGAAATAAATGTATCCAAAGACAAACAGGCTACCCGCCGTTGGTGGAATGATTTTTGGAAACGTAGCTTTATTGAGGGGGAAGGTGAAGCGGGAGATGCTATCCGTAACTATACACTGTTCCGCTATATGTTGGGATGTAACGCCTATAGTCAGTGGCCTACCAAGTTTAACGGGGGACTGTTTACTTTTGATCCTATGTATGTAGATCAGAAAATGGAATTTACCCCTGATTTCCGGAAATGGGGAGGAGGAACCATGACTGCACAGAATCAGCGTCTGGTTTATTGGCCCATGCTGAAAAGCGGTGACTTTGACTTGATGAAATCACAATTTGACTTTTATCTGCGTTTGTTGCCGACAGCCGAAGCACGTACCCGTACCTATTGGGGACATGCCGGTGCCTGTTTCACCGAACAAATGGAGAACTTCGGTCTGCCCAATCCTGCCGAGTATGGCTTTAAACGTCCTGAAAGCTATGACAGGGGGTTGGAATATAATGCATGGCTGGAATACGAATGGGATACGGTTCTTGAATTTTGTCAGATGATACTGGAAACGGCACGTTATAATGAGGCTGATATCAGCCGTTATATCCCTTTGATAGAAAGCTCACTTAATTTCTTTGATGAGCATTATCGTCAACTGGCATTACAGCGTGGACGTAAGGATTTAGATGGTAACGGCAAACTGGTGATTTATCCGGGATCGGCTTGTGAAACTTATAAGATGGCTTATAATCCATCCTCAACCATTGCCGCGCTGCGCTCTGTTTTACAAACCTACGGACGTAAACCGGACATGCTGGCACGTATTCCTGAGATCCCTTTGCGCATAGTGGATGGGAAGGAAATGATTGCTCCGGCACAGGCTTGGGAACGGGTGAACAATATAGAAACTCCCCAGCTTTATGCTGTATTTCCCTGGCGTATGTATGGAGTGGGGAAGGAAGGTCTGGAAATAGCCCGTAATACCTATCTATATGATCCCGATGCACAGAAATTCCGTTCACATATCGGATGGAAACAAGATAATATCTGGGCGGCTTGTCTGGGTATGACCGAGGAGGCTGCACAACTTACCTTAGAGAAAATGGCGAACGGTCCTCATCGTTTTCCCGCCTTTTGGGGACCGGGTTACGACTGGACTCCCGACCATAACTGGGGAGGCAGCGGCATGATAGGTATGCAGGAAATGCTGTTGCAGGAAGCCGATGGAAAGATTTTATTGTTTCCTGCTTGGCCTAAAGATTGGGATGTGCATTTCAAATTGCATGCTACAGGACAGACTACTGTAGAGGCTGTTCTAAAAGGGGGGACGGTGGTTAGCTTGACCGTATTACCTAAAGAACGGGAGAAAGATGTAGTAAATTGTTTGCTGAATAAATAATTTAAGGGTAAGGAGGTGTGTTTTGTAAATTCACCTCCTACTTCTTTGTATATACTCGATTGGGAACTTGTCACTCCTTTTGTTTTTCTATTCTTATCTATTTGTATGGCAATCAGTGCCGGAACATTGTTTGATGGCTTTGGTTATCTTTGTTGAGTAAACAAGAACTAAAATGTCCGATGCTTTGTTCTTACTATCATAAATAGATTTAAAATGGTTATGAAAAAGATTTTGATAGCTTTGGCCTTATTGCTGACAGGCATTGCAAGCGGATCGGCATGTACCGGTATTTCATTCCTCGCTGAAGATGGCGGATATGTGCAGGCACGTACTATAGAGTGGGGGGACAGTTATCTTCCGAGTGAATATGTTATTGTTCCCAGAGGACAGGATTTGGTATCTTATACTCCAACGGGTGTAAATGGCTTGAGATTTCGGGCTAAATATGGTCTGGTAGGACTGGCTATCATTCAGAAAGAGTTTGTGGCTGAAGGACTGAATGAAGTAGGGCTTTCGGCTGGATTGTTTTATTTTCCCCATTATGGGAAGTATGAAGAATATGATGAGGCTCAAAATGCAATTACTTTGTCGGATTTGCAGGTGGTGAACTGGATGCTTTCCCAATTTGCTACTATAGACGAAGTGAGAGAAGCTATAGAAGGGGTGAAGGTGGTGTCTCTTGATAAACCTGGTAAAAGTTCTACGGTACATTGGCGCATTGGCGATGCTAAAGGAAATCAAATGGTGTTGGAATTTGTAGGTGGTGTTCCTTATTTTTATGAAAATAAAGTAGGAGTACTCACCAATTCTCCCGATTTTCCATGGCAGGTGACTAACTTGAATAATTATGTAAATCTATATCCGGGAGCTGTCACTCCACAGCAATGGGGTGGGGTGACTATTTTCCCTTTTGGCGCAGGTGCCGGATTTCATGGCATTCCAGGTGATGTTACTCCTCCATCCCGTTTTGTTCGTGTAGCGTTTTATAAGGCAACAGCTCCGGTGTGTCCTACAGCGTATGACGCTATATTACAAAGCTTTCATATCCTGAATAATTTTGATATTCCTATCGGTATAGAACATGCGTTAGGGAAAGCACCTGATATTCCTAGTGCCACACAATGGACTTCGGCTATTGATTTGACAAACAGGAAAGTGTATTATAAAACAGCATACAATAACAATATTCGTTGTATTAGTATGAAGAAGATTGATTTTGATAAAGTGAAGTATCAGTCGTATCCATTGGATAAGGAGTTGAAACAGCCTGTAGAAGAGATTATTGTGAAATAGTGCAAGGGCTTGGAAACTGTTGGCGGAAATACATGGAAGTTTTAATTGCAATGAATGAATAATGGATAAAATGCATTTTTTTTAGAAAAAAGTTCTAGAAATGTTTGCAGATACAAAAATAAACTGTACCTTTGCACTCGCAATTCGGAAGAATAGCAATAATAAAGGATTGATTCGCTAGCTCAGCAGGTAGAGCACAACACTTTTAATGTTGGGGTCCTGGGTTCGAGCCCCAGGCGGATCACCAAAGAAATCAGAGAGTTACCCCAAAAGGTAGCTCTCTTTTTTTTATGCCTGAATTACGTTGGTTTACATGGTTCAGTTAAACCGAGAGTTAAACCAAGAATGGAAGCAACAGTTAATGTAACCTGTTACAAATCAAAGGTTTTAAAGAATGGCGAATCACCGCTTATGGTGAGAATCTGTAAGAATGGAAAGAAGAAGTACAAGAGCTTAGGAATCTCTGTCAATCCAGCACATTGGGACTTCAAGAAGAACCTACCCAAGCCCAAGTGTCCAAACTATGAAGCATTGCTCATTCTCATAAACGAGAAGATTAACGAGTTTCAAAGAATCATCTTGGATAAAAAAGTCAATAACGCAGAGTTTACTGCTACAACCCTACTCCAATCCACAGACACCTTCCAATCCAAGCACCTTGTATCTGTTGGAGAAGGATTTCTAAACTATATTCAAGCACTTAAAAATGAGAACAGGCTCAGATATGCAGGAATGTTTGAAGTGTCCTACTCATCTTTTATCAAGTTCAACAAGCATCTTGACATACCATTCTCTGATATAGATGTTGCTTGGTTAAAGAAATATGAGCAGTGGATGAAATCAAACCATTACGCCATAAATACGATAGGCACACGCCTTAGACATCTTCGTGCTGTGTTCAACAAAGCTGTTGAATCCAAGCAGACCACTGCCTATCCTTTCAATTCCTACAAGTTGTCAAAGGTGAATCAGCAGACAGCCAAGAGAGCAATATCCAAACAGGACATTCAAAGAGTTATCAATTATAAAGGTAAATCAGATATGGAACGTTTGGCGATAGACCTGTTCACATTCTCCTACTTCACAGCTGGAATCAATTTCATTGATATGGCTATGCTGGAACGGAGCAACATAGTGGACGGTCAGTTTGTCTATTACAGGAAGAAGACCAAGAAGCAAATCATCATCCCTTTGCAGGATAAGGCTGTTGAGATTATAAAGAAGTACAGTAACGAACATTCGCCTTATCTGTTTCCTGTTCTCTCGTCATTCCACAAGACAGAAGCACAGGTAGCAAACAGGTTGCATAAAGTGTTAGCAAAGGTAAACAAGCACCTCAAAGATATTGGTGATAAATTGAAGTTGCCACTACCCTTGACCACATACGTTGCCCGACACTCGTATGCAACAGTTCTCAAACGGGCAGGAGTTTCAACAGCTATTATCAGTGAATCTTTAGGGCATAGCTCGGAGAAGATAACTCAGACTTACCTTGACAGTTTCGATAATGAACAGATAGGCAATGCCATGAAGAATTTACTTTGAAACCATTGCAATGTGAATGAAAAGTTATATATTTGCATCAATTCTACAACAGTGGTAGAAGATACGGGCTAAGACTTAAATAAGCCCTCCTGAATGGTTCACGTGACAGTGCAGTTATCAAATGAGATAATCAAGAAAGGTAACCGTTCTACAAGAAGTCAGTCAGCAATTAATTTCTACTATATAAGTAGCGGCTTCTGCAACTAAGTTCTCGGAGTTATGATTTCCGAAACTTATTATTGGATGAACATTCATTCCACCTTGTAAGGGTGAATTATGTCCAATCGTAAGAAGAACTTGGTTGCAGGAGCTTTTTATTTATTCCCCTTAGTCCAATTGTTAAATTTTTAAATTCTTCAAACAATGAACAAGAATTTAGATTACCGAACAATTGGATTGAGTCGCCAATCGGAACTTGTCACCCCGACAAGTCTTAATCGGCTCACGAGTTTTATAACTTTATATGGGTCTGAACTCCATTCTTCGGGTGGGGTAACAAAATCATCACACCCATATAACAACAGGTTCTTTCAAGTTTCTTACCCCCTAAATCCAATGCGCCATGAATGACACTAAGTACAAGACATTGGACGTGGAGCTACTGAACATCCACAAGGGAGAGTATCTATCCGAAGCCTTAAAAAGACAAGGCTACCCCATGCTGCCGAGCAATGCCATTATTAATAAGGTAATGACAGGTACAGGAGCTACTTATATGGAGTTGAATGCAAAGTTAAGTCCAAGAAATTCTATCGTAATCGAACCGTATCGTTCTGCGGTGGAGAACAAAGTGCAAGCGTTTGACGAAGCACAAGGAGTGTTCAAAGAAGTAACCGTTAAGAAACTGACCGCCTACCTCAATAACTCCAATATCAAGTACAAAAAAATTATCACTACTCCCGAAGGGTTTGAAAACAAAGTCTTAAAAGCAGCAAAGCAACTTAGGATGAACATTTACAAGGAATACTTCTGCCTGTTCGATGAATCCGAGCACTTAACAGAAGATACAGACTATCGCAGAAGCATATCCGCCCCGATGAAGGAGTTCTTCAAGTTTGAGGGAAAGGCTCTCGTATCTGCCACTCCGTTAAAGCCGAGCAAGTACACCTTAACCCTGTTCTTGCGTCACCAATTTAGGTGGGTGGAGATTAAGCCCGACTATGACTATCGGGAAGATATGACCTTGGTAACAACACGTAGCTTTTACAAGCGAGTAAAGCAGGAAGTAAAGAACCTGTTGGATAACAACTCTCCTCATGTGTGCATCTTCTACAAAACGACAGAGGGTATATGTAACATCGTAGAATCATTGCTGCATGACGGAATAATAAAAAAGGACGACTACAAAGTGTTCTGTTCAAAAGAGAGTGCCGACAAGTTAAAGAGCCGTTTCTTGGAACACAGTACGGATAAGCTGGAACTTCCTCTAAGAAAGGTGAACCTGTTTACATTAAGGTTCTTCCCGTCAATAGACATCAATCTGAAAGAACTTTGCGATGTGCTGGTGTTGTCGAACTACGACCATGTGAAACACACTCTAATCAATCCGTTCACTGAAGCTATCCAATGTCAAGGAAGATTCAGACACGTGTTCCCCAACGGGAAGAGGTACAACTCGCTTACGGTTGTTGCCTCAATTCCAAATGAACTTAAAGCTAAATCCGATGAAGAAGTACAGGCAGACATCGAAGCGAGAATTAAATGCTACCGAGCCATTCAACAGGAAAAAATAAAAGCTGATGATTCTACATATTATGACAAGGAACTAAAACGGTTACGGCTGAACGAAGTCCTCAATTCCGAACGGAACGGATTTGACAGGTTCGCCATAGAGCAACTATTACTCGATGAGCAGGTGAAAGGATATTACCTCTCACCCAATGCACTTAGACAGGCATACGAAGATACAGGATATTTCAATGTGGACTTCCAACCCGAAGATGAAGCGGTCGGTGAAGATGACATTTACAGAATCAAAGCAGCCAAGACCAAAGAGAAATGGCAGTTCATTGTATCCGTCTTAAGCAACATCAAGGAAGATGAAAATGCTGTACAACTTCTCCGAGCCAAGTGTGTAGAAGAAGAATGGCTCATCAATGCGTTCTTCAAATTGGGGCAAGAAGCTATCGAACAACAGAAGTACAGCAAGACTACAATCAAGAAACTGTTGGAACAGACCGAGCAGGAAGAAGCTCTGCAACAAAGATTCAGCCGAGAGTTCCTATCAGACATAAGAAGTGAATTTGAAACAGAAACGGGTAGCGATTTATATATCCTCGTAAATAATGTACTTGATAGAATTTCTTACCTGTTGGACTGTTACGGAATAACCTACTCCCGATATGGAGACGGTAAGAAAGATGCAACGTGCAAGTTGTCCGAAGCTCTCATCAAGGAATATTTCGATCCGAGGCGTAGTAACCGGGAGGGTGAGGCCAAGGTCAAGTTTGTTCGGTTTAAAGAGGAGTTGTTTAAACGGAAGGACTGTGAGGAACATATAATACCTAATGTTCTCCCCGGTTGATCCCACCCCTCATTTACTCCCCCCATGCTTGCCAGAAGGAAAATCAAAATTCAGACAGGCATGGGGGTACACCACCAATCATTAATAAAATTATACTCACCAACCAATTCCCCAATCTCCAACTGAACGAATCTGTAAAAGGCAACACTAAATAGCCCTACATGTAAAATATCCTAATGATATAACACTTATAGTCATTTAGCAAGTAGTAATGAAGTCCTAAATTGTAAACTGAGCGATCCGTTTCATTTAGGACTTCATTCACATACTTGCCAATCAATCAATAATCACTTAATTCATTTACATCATGAGTACATTACAGGTTATGCCCTTTGAGGCAAGAGAGAGAAGATTTCAGAGTTTACAATCAGCAGCGGAGGAAGCTACTTTGGTAGTGCCCAAGCACAAGAATGTCCTACACTTCATTGAAAGTAACACGCAGGAAGCAACCATCAATCACCTAAAGAACGATTGCATTGTTCCAGTCTTCAGCAAGGATAACGAGCTTACCGTTTCACACGCTGCATTCATTGAGACAGTAGGTGAAGCAGTCCAGAATTTCTTTAGCGGTGAACGGATTGAACAACCAGACATTCGTGTGTCACATATTATTAAAGGTAGGGTGCCTTCTGCCATTCATAAGCCAGCAAGCCAATTACAGGATAGTGATCGTACGATCTACTACGAACGCTGTGCTTTTGCTTATGAAGTTCCATCCATTCAGCAGATCGTTGAAGGGAATAAGCTCAATCTTACTATTACAGGTGTGCGTGCCTTTAATAGAGAGAACCTATATTCACGTAAAACCGTTGAACGCTTTTCGATTGGAGTTGGCTTCAAGAACCTTGTTTGCTGTAATTTGTGTCTATTCACAGATGGTTTGAAGAACGACATTAGGGCGAGTGATACTACCCAGCTATTTAAGGAAGCACTGGAATTGTTCCAGCAGTACAACCCAAGTCGCCACCTTCAACTCATGCGTGAATTTGGTAATCATTCACTTACTCAACATCAATTCGCACAAATATTGGGTAAAATGCGCTTATATCAAAGTTTACCTTCTATCAACCAGCGTAAACTTCCACCCATGTTAATGACGGACAGTCAGATTAACCAAGTGGCAAGGGCCTATGTGAATGATGAAAATTTCTACGGATATGGCAGGGAATTATCGATGTGGCGGTTCTACAACTTACTTACGGGTAGTAACAAGTCAAGCTATATTGATACTTATTTGGACAGAGCGTTAAACGCTACTGATATAGCGCAAGGAATAACATCTGCACTGCAAGGTGATGATGCTTATAGGTGGTTCATTGATTGAGAGAGGAAGGGGCATCTATTTACTTAGGTGTCCTTCCTTTTGTCTAATAATTAACTAATTAAACTTGCAAGTACGTAAATAAGTACATATATTTGCAGTAAATAAAAGGAGGACTTATGAGAACAGCTAATTATACTGATTTAAGAGCAAATCTTAAAGGTTATATTGACTCTGTAATTGATGATTGTGAAACTGTAATCGTCAACCGTGGTAAGGGAAGCGGAGTAGTAATGATTTCCCTTGATGAATACAATTCATTAAAGGAGACAGAATATATCATGTCGTCACCTGACACAATGGGCGCTATTCGTAAAGGAGAGGAAGATATTAAGAATGGTAATGCCATCGCCCAGAATGAAGGAGAAAGCATTGATGATTTCTTAAATCGGGTAGCATGTACAGAATAATATTGTCAGACCAAGCACGTAAGGATTATCAATACTTCTTACGAAGTGGCAATACAGCTATCATAGATAAAATTAAAGCTTTATTGAATGATATAGCTGAACATCCTTATGCTGGGATTGGAAAACCTGAACCTCTTAAATATGAGTTGGCAGGTAAGTGGTCAAGACGGATTAATTCAGAGCACCGTCTCATTTACTCTGTACATGACGATATGATAGAGGTCTCCATCTTCTCAATGAGACACCATTACTCCAAGAAGTAGTACCACTACATACAATTTACTAATTGAAAGGGCATCTATTAAGTTAGGTGTCCTTTCTTTATATCTACTAACTATTTAAAGATTACATCTTATGAATACCAAAGACATTGATAATGCGATTAATCACATTATATCATTACAGGAAAAGCTATCCACCAGTGAGAATAATCTCCAATACATCAAACGGCTGCAAGCCCTAAAATATTGGCTATACAAGTTTGACAGTTTATTGGATAAAGCCAGCAGACTGAATAGTGAATACACTGTGATACATGAAAGTTACTTTCAACCTTGCTCTGGATTTCCATTCTATGACAGGGTTTATCATTCAATCTTATCATACCAATATGGAGATAGACCGTTCTAATTCAGTTGGGCATCCTCATTTGGGTGTCCAACTTACATAAGCTGAACGAACATTCAGCGTTTGTAACCCACTATTAATAAATGTAAATCATGAAGACATACATAGCATATTTAAGGCAATCCACCATGAAGCAACAGCTATCAGGTTTAGGTGTGGAAGCCCAAAGAGAAATCATACATAACCATGTAAAGAATAAACCCATACTTGCTGAATACATTGAAACGGAGAGCGGCAAGAAGTCTAACAGACCTCAGCTTCTCACAGCTTTGGCAATGTGCAGGAAAACAAATTCTATTCTGATTGTCGCTAAACTGGATAGGTTGTCAAGGAACGTAGCATTTACATCTAAACTTCTGGAATCAGATGTTGAGATTATCTTCTGCGACTTTCCACAAGCTAATAGGCTAATCCTACATATTATATCATCCATCGCAGAATACGAAGCGGGGTTAATTAGTCAGAGAACCAAGCAATCATTACAGGCTAAGAAAGCAAGAGGAATCAAGTTAGGAAAGTCTGATAACTTGATGAACAAGTTTGAGCAAGCTATCTACAATAGCTCCCGTACCAATAAGGCTAAAGCTGAAAACAATCCCAATAATATGAGGGCAATCGCATTGCTACGGTCACTGTCAATGCAGGGTAAGTCACTCTCTGAAATGACTGACTTGTTGAATGAGCAAGGCTTCGTAACATCTAAGGGGTGCCAATTCCAGATAACCCAAGTTAAGAGGTTACTTGTCAGAGTAGGGTTAATGTCGTGAAATCACTTTGAAAGGTAGGACAAATCCAGAGCAAGGTTAGCTTTATATACCCCAATCTAAGTTTGTCCTACCCTAAATTTCAAACGGAGAAGTAAGCATCTACACCTTATATATATGGTACATCTAAAATATTAAGTTGAGAAGCATCTAAAATCAATTCTTTACAGTTTGGCATTTCAGCCCTATACTATATAGTCAATTACACCAAATCCAAGAATCCATATACATCTAAAGTCTTAAAACTTATATCGAAGATAGCCCATTGTAAATCACCAACAATATGTTGACTTAAAGATGAAAATTCAAGGTGGGTATGGAAGTTGAGAATTTGACTCTTATATGGGGAGAGTAAGATTTCATACCTGTCCCAGATATATGACTTTAGGCTTATCTCTGATTTTTAATGAACAATAGTTCTTGCCAATTCAAACGATTTAGTAACTTTGTCCCAATCTCTTATGCCTATAGTGTTAGGACGTTAAGGGAGGACATAAATTTACGAAGAGCGTTTGATATATTATCCTATCATGGAATCTGGACAATTCTATAACACAAGGATAATAGGCAAGAACGCTCACGTCAGTGCTATATACCTACTTCACAGTGGATTATATAACAGTCTGGCGTGGGCTATTGTTTATTATTTGTGTTAGGCAGTCCAGAAACTCTTGGAAACAAGAGTGCCCCATGATAGTAATATCCAGTAGTTTCCACGCCTTCTTTGTGTTTAATAGCTTACTGAAGGGAACAGGTAAGCAGCTTTAAATTTAATCTTATGGGGTTGTTCACACTAGTAGACAGGATTTCCTTACTCCGTGATTGTAGAGCCATTATGAAGTTGATGGTGAAATTGCAAAGGTGTCCTAAGCCAGACAAAGCAGGATTATGCCTTGAAGTAGAAAATAGGTTACAGACCTTATCAAGTAAAGGTGATAAGATGCCAGATGCAGCGATGAGCATTATCATACCAATTCAAGGTAGGGATAATGATCTATTTTCTTTCATGCAAGTGGTGAAGGAAGAACTATATTCATTCAAGAATCAACAATCAATCTAAATTAAACAGACGTGGCAGCAGTAAAATGTTGTAGTTCCTCACGTTCTTACATTTAATAGCTTACCAGAGGGAATAGGTAGCACAATGTACAATAATATGATACAAATGAAAGACAGAGATTCATTATGCTATGCCGCAGTAAATATATGGAGAACTGATAAAGGTACTGCACTGTCATACTTTGAGCAGGCTTTAAAACAAGAGTACATCATTAATTCTCCTTGGTCAGATGCTCAGATATATTCTAACATTGGTATGGCTCATTCTTCATTAAAGAATTACACACGTGCATACGAATTCTTAATGAAAGCTTACAACTCCGGATTGGTTAATCCATCTATAATAAAAGAGTTGAATTGGCTGGACAACTACTTTAAGAATACACAAGGAGTAAATAGTAATTCCATAGAAGAACATACGATCATATCATCTAATCATAAGAGAATTATGCATAACTGTGTTGTTGAACATGATTATATATCAAGACGAGTTAATATAAAATTCTCAGACAACAAGAAGAAGTTATCTATATCAATAGAACCTAATCTGTCTTTAAAAAATGCGACATTGATGAGTTTTAATCCTACTAATACCATTGACCGTTATATGGGTGATGACCCTGATTTTATATTCCACATTGTTTATGACTCAAATAAAGATATTAAATCTATATCTGTTGAGAGGAGAGATACAGGACTCATATTTGAATATAATCGTTAATGCAGAACACTTCTTATACATATCAACAATGTTTATCCACATATCTTATATGGATAGCATCCTGCATAGATAAAGAACAGAAGGATTACTATCAAGAGTGTACAAGTTTTGAAATTTGGTACAATAAGCATAGGGGAAATAGAATTCAGATAATCTTCTTTAAGAACCATGAAGATTATCTTTATATACTGGAACATTCAACATTTGCATGGAGAGTTGACGTACACTATGAATTCTGTAGAATATATCGTTATCCTTTAGGATGTACGAGAGAACAAATTATTGACATAATAATTAAAGCGATTATCAATATTTACAAGAACGGAGATATCCCTAAAACAATATAAATTAATTAATAACACACAATGAATAATTTAGATTTATTCTGGAATTGGTTCAATGCAGACTGTGAAGACATGGGCATTCAATATACCCAGACAGAGCAACAGACCAATAATAATATCTTGATAAAGATAGTACCTACAACAATGTCAAGTGGTTTATATCAGCTCAATCTATTTCTTAATAGTGATAGAGTTCCATTTGCAGTTAAATGCTATGGACATCACGAATACATTGAATCTCTATTAAATACAACATCTACATTTAGGCGATATTATGGAATTCCTATACTTTCCATCATGGTAGATTCTGATGAATATCCGAGAGAGCTAACTATTACCTTTTAGACAGGTGAGATTAAGTGAATTGTAGATACATATAATTAAAATTTAAAAGAATGAGAACATTTAGAATTTTAGCAGCCCTTATGATGGCTGTAGTCTGTGTTAGTTTATCATCTTGTAGCAAGGATGATGATGAGAAAATTGGTTCAACGGATAATATAGTTGGAGTTTGGACTATCACTTCTGATGAAGGATGGGAACTTCATGAGGGTGAAAAAGATGAATGGAAAGATGAAGATTCAGACCACTTTCTTAAGTTTTATAAAGATGGTACTGGAACTCATGCGGATGACCAAAAGTTTAATCCGTTCACATGGTACATAGACAATAATATTTTGACTCTCAATCCTACAACATCATATTATGATGAAGAGGTTTGGACTATAAAATCATTAAATGCTAATACATTAGTACTTGAAATGTCTGGTACAGACTTCTACAACAAACTGACTTGTAAAAAGAAATAAAGTTTAGACATTACAAAGAAGGCGGCATTGATTACTCTTTGCCGCCTTCCTTCATTAATCTCACACAAACATCTTAGGTTGAGAGTTAATCAGATATACTAATTGACTAACTGATTAATTACTACAAATTTAGTCAATTCAAAGTAGTCCACCAAACTAAATATCATACGATATTAAGCTAAATTAGACTGTCTGACAGAGGATTAGATTGAAGACATAGAATTGAACCAACCGGTGTGAAGTGGGCTGTTAATGGTTAAATGGCATGAGGTACAGAATTACTAAATATTAGTTCATATATGGGATGAATGGATTTCATACCTCTTTAAAGAATGGTGTTTGAGAGAACTCTTATGCAGTTTCTTATACTCTCATCTTCACTATTACAGTAATACAGACCAAAGATTAATACACTATGCAAGATTTCACAACCAGACTTGAAGATACTTCTTACGAATTAATGCTATTTACATATGACACGATCTGAATTACCTAACAATTCACTCAAGACAGATTCTCTAACCCCTAATGCTCCGTTTCATTATGTCGTAGCTGGAAGCCAAGGTATTATGTTAGCAGCAGCTACAATGCTACTCCTATATATCATTATAGTTGTGGTAGGATTGATATGTGGTTTGGGATGGGGAAGTTTACTCTTGCCAATTCTTGTTTACCATCTACTATTAGGCATCGCTGTGGCTGCGTTATGGACTTATAATAAGCTCATTTCATAGTGTGTGAATTAGAGTATCCTACATATTAATCTCTACTTGTACAGTCTAATTTACATTGGTTGATTTCGTTATGAGTGGAATATTTAGTAAATTTGCATCATAGTTCAATGTTGACCTATAGTTGACCTCTGAACTTATATAGAGATAATTAAAGTGTTGATAACAAGGTAGCTTAGTGAATAGAGCGTCAGATTCCGGTTCTGAAGGTCGTGGGTTTGAGTCCCACCCGGGTCACAAAAAATCCTTGGTAATCGCTAGATTATTGAGGATTTTTTGTTTATGTGATTTTAAGGTAAGCTATCATCTGGATACATTCTTGCTCTACTCGTTCTTGTTTACCCTAAAAACTATAACTGCATGTGTAAAATAGGATATTCTTTACCTTCTCCGTCCAAATCAGACCTTTTGTATGTGTTAAAGCCTATATGTTTATAAAAACCGACAGCTTGAATATTTTGCTCATTCACATCGACTTTTGTTACTTGCAAATTATCTATGGCATAAGTGATTAATTTTTTTCCTATTCCTATACCTCGATAATTATTATCAATGAATAACATTTCAAGATTTCCTTTTGCGATTCCCATAAATCCTACTAAGATTCCCTCTTGTTCAAATCCGAATAGAGTGACATGTTGAAAATATACTGGAAGTTGTTCCTCATAGTATAGAAAATCTTCCTCTTTAAGAAAGTCATGTGTATTTAATACTGCACTTTCCCAGATTTCCATCAAACGTGGATGATCCGTTACTTTAATTTTTCTAATCATAATTGTAATTACTATTTGAAGCTGCAAAGTTCGGAACTTTTACATTTAAAGCACTGAGTCTAAGCTAAAAAATACGTTTATGGATTCTGTTTAGTGCTTGCGGTGTGGTACCCGATTTCCGCGCTTTTGCAGAACTAACCTTATTCCGTTTTTGTTTTATTACCAGAAAGATGAATTGATAAGATAAAAAATAGGGGAATTATGTCAGCATTTTACAAATTTCTTTTTCCAATGAAGCCGGATGGTACAGCTATATCGTTACTGTTGTTGGCGCTTCGTTTGTTATTCGGAGGTTTATTGCTTTCACATGGGATACAGAAGTGGACGAATTTTGAGAGCATGTCTGCCGCATTTCCGGACCCACTGGGAGTTGGACATTCGGTTTCTCTTGGCTTGGCCATTTTTGGGGAGCTTTTTTGTTCGATTGGCTTTATTCTCGGTGCGCTCTATCGGTTGGCAATGATCCCGATGATTTTTACCATGGGAGTGGCTTTCTTCGTGATTCATGGGAATGATCCGTTTTCTTTGAAAGAGTTGGCGTTCGTTTACTTGGTCGTTTTTATCTTGATGTATATAGCAGGACCTGGTAAGTTCTCGTTAGATCGTCTGATCGCAGTTTTTGTCACTCGGTTAGCTAAGTAGGTCTCTTTTTTTATTCTGCATTATAATGCAATATGTTTAATAAAGTTCCCCCAGAACTACGTGTTTTTGTAACCATTCTTATTATTGGAGAACAAAAATACACAATTTTTTTTCACGTTCATTGCTGGAGATCAAGGCAAGCACACGAAAATTGTGTGGCTTGGCTGTTACAGATCTCTTTGTCGTCAGTTAAGGATGACAGGGTTAACGAATATAGCTGTTTTAGTTCTTACAAATGGACACACTTTTGAGAAAACGCAACCTAAAAATACGTAGTTCTGGGGGAACTTTAAAAATATTATGTATTTTTGTTTTGAAATAATAAGAATGGTAACCTAAAAACACATAGTTCTGGGGGAACTTTATTAAATATATTGTAATAATGAGAGTGCTTATTATCAGTAATTGGTTTTATCCAAATAACGTAATAGCGGCGTTTCGAATAGAAGCTTTCGCTAAATACTTTCAGTTGGCAGGACATTCGGTTACGGTAGTGACAGAGGGAGAAGTTGACGAGACAAAATTATGGTATGGATGTGAGATTAATTATGTTAAGAATCCTTTGATTACATATTCTTATATGGCTCGTTGTGTAAAAGCGGGAAAGAGATGGGTGCCGAGACGAATCGTGAATGGTTTGTTGTGTCGTGTTACTGCTGATAGTAAGTTTATGTGGCGTTTTAAAGCTTATAACAAAGCTGTTTCGTTGTGTGAGGCAAACTCTTTTGATGTAGTTTTAAGCTCATTTGGTCCATTGGCTCCTCACATGGTCGCATTTAGATTGCGAAGAAACGGGTACAGGTTTTATTGGATAGCTGATATGCGTGACGAGATGTCAAAGCATATTTATATACCCCGTAATCAGGCTAGGCTTCTTATAGCATATGAGCGTAAGATCGTGAATTCATCGGATTTGGTATTATCGGTATCCCAACCTTTGCTTAGCGATTTTAAATGTTATTGTAAGCATGATCATTTCTTGGAAATCAAGAATGGTTATGATTATGAAGAGATACACGATGTTCTTTTCCAACCTCAATTTACCATGGCGTTTATCGGTCGCTTTTACGGAGGGGCAAGTCCCGCTAATTGGTTTAAGGCTTTCTCTGAACTTATAAATGAAGAAAAGTTACCTTCAGATTGTCAGATAAAAATCATTGGAAATCTTTTGAAACTGGATGTTCCCGAGGATATTGTTCCTAATGTCTTGCAGATAGAATCTGTGGCTCATTCAGAAGCCATTCAGATGTCGTTGGATGTGGATACGCTTGTCGTGATTCATTCTACAGGAAGAAAAGGAGTGTATACGGGCAAACTGTTCGATTATCTCGCTACCAATAAACCGATATTGGCTCTTTGTGATCCCGAAGATGTAGTAGCCCGGTTACTGGATGACACTAAAGCTGGTTTTACGGTGGACAATGCTGATATTGAGGGTATAAAGAAAATGATACTGCGATGTTATTCTATATGGAAAAACAAGGAGGTATTGCCACGCAACTGGGAAAAGATTCGTCGATATACACGGAAGAATCAATGTAAGATACTTCTTGATTATCTTGCTAATGAAGCAGGAATATATACTGTTTTAGATTGATAAATATTTATCGACAAATGTTTATCAGAATTGTTCTTTTTTCTTGTTCCTCGATATTATCGGTTTTAATACCTTTTGATAATTAACACCCAATAAATTGGAAATGAAGATGTAAAGCGGAAGATATATGCCGAATTCAAGAGCCAAGAGAGTATAAATATGTGTCGTGTTTATTGAAGAAATAGCCATCTTTGTCGTGATACATGAGAGGATGGCAGCGAATAGCATTTTGAGCATCTTTACCCAAGGCAAGAATTTAACGATTGTAGTCTCCAGCGAACGAGCTATAATTAGGATAAGAATTATTAAGCAAAAAAGAGTGCTGAACGTAGTAACAATTGCGATACCTATCGTGGAAGGGAAAAAGTTTATACACAATAGATTTAAGCTGACAAGCAGTATTGCGGTGATCAAATGTGTGTCAGAAAATGCTTTGCCTTTCCCCAGTGCTAGCATGATAGGAGAATAAGGGACGATGCGTATTAAATTAATAATGGTAGCGATTCTGAATAAAGTTATCGATTGCAGGTATTTTTCTCCATATAAGAGGTTTATGATCTCTTCTGCGAAAATGAAACAAAATATTGATAATGGGTAAATAATTGCTGAGGATTTGTAGGTTACGGATTTCCATAACTTTATAAATTCATGCTTGTTGATACCGTGGTTCGACATCTTTGAGAATTCTGGAAGCAGGATAGTCGCTGTAGCGCTAATGAGCATTCCTGCAAATGGTAATTCGCGGTATCCGTTGCTAAATGCCGCAAAGTCTTTTACCCCGAAATATCTGCTTATGAAAAACTGGCTGGCGGAACTGATTATAAAGCCATATAAACTAGCGGTGGATATAGGTTTTATAAATCTAAATATTTCATTCATAGATATTTGAGACTTTCTTGGCTTAACGCCTCTGAACGGTATGGTAATTAATATAAGCCCGGTTAGGCAAGTGATAATAGCTGATATGACAAAGCCTATAATGGCACTAAATGCAGTGGCGTTTATAAGTATAACGGGTAGTATGGTACATACAATCATAAATGTACGACTGATGGCAACATATATAATTACGATTCTTGACATACCATATACTGTAAGAATACTCTCTACCCCCATAACAGGCATTAGTAACATGGGAGTTATTGAGAAATACATGAGGTTGTAAGTTAGCGACGGATTTTTTAATAAATCCGCTATTTGATAAGCTCCAAACAGTAAAATACAAGAAACGATAGAAGATATTCCAAGAAATATCAAGTTTAGTCTTTTTATAATATTTAAACCTTCCTCAATTGGGACACGGGCTAGGAAATAGGAATAAGCTTTGGGCAATCCAAGGGAAAAGACAATAAGTAAAATCGAATAAACATAAATAACTTGGCGGTATGTACCATATTCATTTTGTGGCATAAGATGACTGAATACTATGGATGTTATTAATCCGGTACTATGTGATATTAAGTTCGCCAACATCAGCAATAAAACTTGAATAGTACGATTATCGCATTTTTTCAAAATCTTAGATTGCATTAGACACTGATAATTTTACAATGAATTTTGTAGGTTAGCTATATAATGATATATTGTAGAAAAGTATTCAAGAGGAATTAAATTTCGTGGGCGTTGACGGATTCGAACCGCCGACCCTCTGCTTGTAAGGCAGATGCTCTG
>ERZ834769.1570-NODE-1570-length-19415-cov-3.198295_pt1 | contig 19415 bp, 7 predicted proteins | sample MGYA00519690_ERZ834769 | MGnify/ENA primary metagenome ERZ834769 (study PRJEB31850, sample SAMEA3708760) | human gut metagenome | biome: human gut; feature: human-associated habitat; material: faeces | place: China | collected 2014 ... | reverse complement strand
GATTGGCTTGGGCTTTGCCGAGAGGAAAGTCTACCGATAGAAACATATTTCATATTCGGAAGTGAAGTTTGATTTTTAAAATATGTCGGAGTGAGAAGTGCGTCTTCGTAAAATTCCCAATCCTTTATAAGAAAGTGAAACGAATTGTTGTCAATTTCCTCTTGCGAAAGCGTCAATACGCCTTTTTCGGGCTGGAGCTTGCTGTATGTATATTTGTTATTGAAAATATATAAAAATTCTGTAATCAAAGAGATAAGAACTATTGCGATAATAAAAATTACCGCAATAGTCTTAACGCGTTGCTTATTTTCCATAGTAATCATAGTGACCTTTATTCTCTTATAATATCTTTTAATTCATAAGTTAAATACTGTTTCTTTACCTGTTGATTTTCACGTTTTTTAATCGGAACATAATCTCCGTTTTGCATTAAAAAATCATTGCCCGAAACAGTGTTGACGTAATCAAAATTTACGATAAATCCTTTACAGCAGTTTGAAAAACGGCTGTCTTCTGTCAAAATTGACGCACACTGTGAAAATGTGTTTTGAATTTCAATCGTCTTGTCCTTCAAATGAAGCCGGACTTTTCTGTTTGTAACATCTATGTACATTATCGAATCATATGCTATTTTAAGTTTTATTTCGGGTTTTGTTTTGTACAGAACCGATAATGCTTTTGAAGGTTTTTCGTATTTTTCGAAATATCTCTGCATAAGTGACTCAACTGCATCTTTTGTTATCGGTTTTACAAGATAACAAAAAGCATTTACACTGTAACTTTCACAAGCGAAGTTATTGCTTGTGGAAAGGAAGATGATTTCAACCGAACTGTCTGTTTTGCGTACAGTGCTTGCAGCTTCAATTCCGCTCATACCCGGCATATATATGTCAAAGAAAATCATATTATATTTGTTATTTTCAAATTGCGTGACAAAACTTTCGGCATCGGAAAAGTCGGATATTGTAACGTTCATATTTCTTTCGGAGAAATATTCGTTAAGGTAATTTACAAGCGTTTCTCTGCCGACGGCTAAGTCATCAACAACTGCAATATTCATCGAGTTCACCGCCTTATGGATTTAAGAGCTGTCAACATTTTGCCGATATACTCTGATTATATTATATCATTGTAAAAATAATAATTCAACATATAAAATTGAGTTTCAGTTAATAAAATTGAGTTTCAGTGCGGAAAATTGCTTTTTAAACGTGCAAAATGCGTTTTACGCAAAATCTATTGAATTTTGATTTTAGGTATATTATAATTTCATCAGAAAGCAATGAGATACAGCAGAATATAAGGAGATATGAGATGGGATTTTTTGATTCATTTAAGTCCGGAGCAAAAGATGTCTTTAAGGGGTATGATAAAGTTAAGCTAAATGATAAGATTACATATGATGAACTTTATGAGATTATGAAAGACGAAACATATTCTGTCGGTAAACCTGAGATTACGGGTTCGGGATTAATGAGATGTATTCAATTTCCTGCTGTGGATAAATATAAAATCCAAATTGCCATAACTTCAAAAACGATTACAATTTCAAAAATATACAGCGGTGCAGGCGGTTTGGCGAAAGAGATAATCGGTGACGCTTTTACAAACGGAATGTATGATATAGTCAATGAAGAAAATATTGACCTAAACAGAGCAACCAGAGAAGTAGGGGAAAAGCTTAAAGTTCTTTTGGAAAAAAGGGGCTTGGCTTAAAAAATATAAAAAAGAGGAATAAATTTCTTAATTGATGTATATTAATTAAGAAGTATGTTAAAAGGAGGAAATGGAATGAAATCAAAGGTAGTGGCATTAATTCTCTCTATCTTTTTGGGGGAACTTGGAATCGACAGATTTTATCTTGGCTACATAGGTACAGGTATTTTAAAATTAATAACCTGTGGGGGATTCGGAATTTGGTGGCTTATCGACTTAATTATGATAGCAACAGGTAAACTTAAACCGAAAGACGGCTCAGAGTATGCAGAATAATAAAAAATAATTTTTTTAAATGAAAGGACAAATATATATTATGAAAAAGAAAATTTTAATTATGGCAATGATTGCCGCTATGTCAGTAACAGCTTTAGCAGGTTGCGGAAGTGATGCAGATACATCATCAGACACAACGACATCAAATGTAACAACAACTTCTGACGATACAACATCATCTGATACTGTTATCGATGATGAAACATTCGCACAGCTTCAAGACATCTATTCAAACCTTGTTAAACTGCATACAACGGTTGCAGACGCTGTAAATGACGGTACAATCGAGGCAGATGCAGAAACAGTTGATCTTCTAAATCAAGCTGCCGACGTAATCAAAGAAATTGGCGATATTGAACAGACTGATTTCACAGATGAAGACGAGGCGCTACAATTGGTAGATTCTATGTCAAAAATGGCTGATGGTTTGGCTGCCGTTGCAGGTGTTGACGCAGAATAATTGATTTAGAAATTTAAAACAGTCCCCTAAAAAATCCGATATTTTATTGGACTCCAGATAAAATATAAGTACATTTTATCTGTACTGCAAAAATTGAAAAGCGGCAGCATTAGCTGTCGCTTTTGGAGTGATTGGGGATGTTTTTTGAAAGAGAGAGATTATGGCAAAGAAAAAAGGGTGTTTATTTAAAATAGGAATTGCATTATTAATATTTATAGGCATGATATTTGTGTTGTTTTGTATGGTTTTGATTATGCCGTCGGAGGAGTATGAAACGGTTAATTACGATATTCCGAATATGCGTGATTATTATACTCACATAAAGGGTAACGGAGAGGATAAAGTTACACTTATGGTGTATATGATAGGTTCTGACCTTGAAAGTGACGGCGGAGCGGCGAGTGAAGATATTGCCGAAATGACGGCGGCAAATGCGGATAATATTAATATTACATTACAGACAGGCGGAGCGGCCGCATGGGAAAATGCAAACATAAGTGACGGAAAAACGGAACGTCATATAATTAAAAACGGTGAATTGCAGAACGTGGAGAACTTGGGTGAAGCACAAATGACGTCCCCTAATACGCTGACTGATTTTATAAAATGGTCTGCCTCAAATTATCCTGCCGACAGATATGAACTTGTGCTTTGGAATCACGGCGGCGGTACGGCACTTGGTTTCGGATATGACGAAATGTATCCTGATGATATGCTGTCGCTGTCGCAGATAGGAAATGCTCTGTCAAACAGCGGAATTAAGTTTGATATTGTAGGCTTTGACGCGTGCCTTATGGGTACGATTGAAACGGCATATATGCTTGAACCGTATGCGGATTATCTTGTTGCATCGGAGGAATATGAGCCGGGAACTGGTTGGTATTACATTGAATGGCTTAAAAATTTGTCTGACAATACGTCAATGCCGACTGTCGAAATAGGTAAGAAGATTGTGGAGGACTATATAAACGGTCCTGATTCGAGTTTTTTTGATTCAAATACGCTTTCAATCGTAGATTTGAGAGAAATTCCTTATACATATTCAAAGCTATGCGAAACAATGCAGCAGGAAGAAGGAGTTTTGGACAGTAGCTATTCCGTAATATCACAGGCAAGATACAATGCAAAATCATTCGGTGACGGTGAGTATGAACAGATTGATATAAAATCATATCTTGAAGAATGCGGCAAGAGTGATACGGAACTGGGCAAGGTGCTTAGAAGTGCGGTTAAGTATTCGGGCAGTTCGTCTTACAATTCAAACGGACTTGCAATGTATTTCCCGTATGACTATCCCGACTATTATGCGGAAATAAAAACAGAAACAGATAAGTTCGGTTATAACGGCTACAACAGCTTTTTCGATAGATTTTTGAGCATTATGGGTACAGGACAGATGAATTATTCGAGTGAGAATGATTACAGTGATTATTCTTGGTATGACAATACAAATTACGATACCTACAATGTATCAGATGAGTTGGAAGTAAAGGACAAGGGCGATTATTTCGCATTGTCGCTTTCGGACGCGGAATGGGATAAAATAAACGGAATTAATGTATGGGTGTATGTTGATGACGGCGATGGTTACGTTGACTTGGGTTCGGACAATGTGTATGAATTTGACGATGACGGTGATTTAATGGTTGATTTCGATTATTATTGGGTTGCATTAAACGGTCAGGTTGTTCCGTTTTACTTTGAATACGAAACGCCGGAGAACGTAAAGGACGGATACACATACGGCTATGTCCCTGCGGTGCTTAACGGCAACGAGCAGATTGAAATAATGATTTATTGGGACGAAAAGCACCCCGACGGTTATTTGGCAGGTTACAGACCGTACAGCGAAGAAGAAAATATATCAGTTCCGCAAAAAGGCTTTAAGCAACTTAAAAACGGCGATACGTTGGAATTTTTATGTGATTACTATACATATGACGGTGAATATGACGGAGTGTATTCATATGGTGATAAAATCGTTGTAAACGGCGATATTACTGTAGGTTATGAATATGTCGGCGAGTATGACACGAATATTTGTTATGAGCTTACCGATATATATAACAACAGTATAACAACCGAAATGATAGAACTTAAAATGAATTAAAAAACTATATGGAGGGAAAGAAGATGAAAAAATTTATAAGCACATTACTGTGTATTGTATTTGTTGCGGCACTTATGCCCGCACAAATTGCAAAGGCCGACAGCGATGTTATGAGTGTCGCAAATCAAGTAAAAGTACCTATATTGAATGAGCAAACGTACAACAACAAAAAACTTATGAATAAGTACACACGCGATATGTCGGATTGGTGGGCAACCGATTTGACATTGACGGCGGGAATGTTGTTCAAGAGATGTGATGTGGATAATGCATATTATCAATACTGGGGTTCAATCAATGAGGCGGTTGAAACTATGGGTATGGCTTACGTTTCGACATTCAGAGGACACGATAACGGATTTTGGTCAACGAGTTTTAAGCTGAAAGACAGCGTTGCAAACAATTCCGTATTTCCCGAATTGGAAGCGACAGGTCAGCTTATGATGAGGTTCGGCGCTAATTTGATAGGTAATCACGCAAAAATGTCCTTTAAGAATACTATGATTCGAGGTGAGGGAAAAAAGGACAGCGGTTGGTTTAAACTTCAAAGCGGTGATACGTTAAACAATAAGTTTAAAATGCAAGGTGTATTTGATGCAAAAGTAAAAAAACCATATGTGTTCTTTGCCGATATAACAAAGCCAACTGTTAAATCGGCAAAAATGAACGGCACTGTACTGTATCTTGATATGGGTGAAAAGCTGAGAAGTATTGAAAACGGAAAGATTACGTTGACGCTTTATGCGACAAACGTTGAAAGCGGCGTTCAAAATATGGAACTTACTGCGACTTCCGGCGGTATAAACGGAAATGAAATATTTTTCTATGTACACGCACCTAAAAATGTTAAGGAATATCAAATTACGAAGATTAAGAGCGTAGAGTATGACAAAAAAGAGTACACCGGTCAAATGTACGGTATAGCTTATGCCGACAAATATTTGGCGAGAAACGAAGAACCGCGATTTAAGGTTATAGACAACGCACCGGGATTAATTCCGGAATACTTTACCGCCACATCTCCGATTACGGACTATGCCGGCAACAGCCTTGACATTCATACAAAGGATTTGACGAGTTACTCACTTTTAGTCGATAAAAAAGCACCTGAAATTGACAGCGTTGAAATTGCGGGAAATATGATAGCGGCAGATTCAACGTCATATTCACAGCCGAGCGATTGGCCTGAAGATATTGACAAGAGCAGTGTGTTTGCAGGTGTCGGCGATACATTAACTTTTTCTGCAATGACAACGGAAAAAATTAAAACGAGCGAAAAAAGTTCAATGACTGCAGAACTTAATATATCGCAAAACGGAAGTAAAGCAGTGCTTGAAACCGAAAAATTTGAAGATATGTATGACGGCGTAAACAAGCGGACGGCAACGAAGATTACGTTTAAACCGATTACGATAACCGCCGATATGACTTGTGATAATAGCGAGCCTATAAGAATTGAAAAAATAAACACGGCAAACGTAGTCGATTTGTATAATAATGAGTTGGCAACGCAGAAAATATCGAAAAATCCGAAACAGCAGATTTATTTTGACAATATCGCACCGACTGTAAATGTCGGTGAAATAACCGGTGATGTAAACAGCGGTGAATTTTGCATACCGCTGAATTTCAGTGACGGAAAAGGCACGGTATCTGATTTTGACGGATTGACGGCAAGTTTTGCGTGGTGCTATGACCAAGATAAGCAAATTCCGTTTAAGTATGCTGTGACGACTTCCGCCGATACACCGAGTGAGTATAAAGAATCGGTGCTTAACAACGAAAATAACCTTGCGTGGAATAAATTCGATTTGCCTGTAAAAGATTATTACTTACATATTAAAACCGATAATTCCGAAATCAAAAACACAAAACTTTATTTCAGAACAGAGGACTGGGCAGGAAATGTGGGTGAACAGTCTGTTGATACGGATATAAATATTGACCGTGTAGCACCGAATGTTGCGCTTATGTCGATGAATACCGAGTATGAAAACGATACCGCAAAGATATTGGCAAAGGTACGTGTAACCGATTTTAACACGGACGGCTTGAATGTTAAATATCAGCTTGTAGACAAAGGTGTTGAACCGACCGACAGTGATTGGTCGGAGGGCTTGCTTAATGACGGAGTTTTTGACTTTGAAACTAAATTTGACGCGGCACAAAAATATGAAAAAGAATTGCTTGTGTATGCGACAGACTTTAAAGGTAACAAGTCGAATGTTTCACGTTATGAGGTGTATGCCGACTTGACAAAGGCAAAGGCAAAATATACGGTTGTAAGCGATTTGTCACAGATACATACAAAGCCTGATGTGCAAATTTCGGCACCTGACAATCCCGACAATAAAGCTAATGCCGCCACACGTGTAACACTTACAATGGGTGACAAGACTTACGCAAGCGTATATGACAGTGCCGACAGTAAAAACATATTTGATTTTGACGGAACCTGGTATGCGGTTACATACAACGAGGATAAAACCGGTTTTGACGGAGTAACCGCTCTTACGGCGGACGGAGGGAATGAACTTAAAAACTTTTACGGCACAGTAAACGTAAAATTTGAAAGTGCATTTGCAGATTTGACACCTGTAAGCGGTGCAAGTATAAAGCCGTCAAATTCCGAAGAAGAAGTGACATATCAAGCGGAGGGCGACTTTAATGTTATGACCGCACCTGTACTTGATAATGTATATAATCTTGAATTTACTTCAATAAAGGACAGTAACGGAGATGTTATTAAAGCCACAGGAGTGGGTGATGACAAGCACATAAGAAGAAACGGCGATATGACTGATGTCAGAATTAATTTTGAATTGTCAAATACAAAAGTTGCCGATTGGGTTACGGATAATTTGGACTTTGATAAATCGTATGTGACAATAACAAATTCGGAAAACAACGAGGTATACAACGCAAAGTTAAGCAGAAATGCAAGCCAAACTCTTGCAATGCCGCTTAGAGATAAAAACGGTAACTTGCTTGGAACGGATACATACAGAATTGCGGTTTATTTGTATCAGACAGGCAGTGACAGCCCTGCCGAATTTAAGTGCGATACGGCGGTACTTCTTGACAATATCAAAACGTCCGCAGATGTCGGTGTAAACAGATATGAAATTATTCCCGAACACGAATATTACCCTATTCCTAATCCGATACCGTCAATCGTAAAAGAAAGCGATACGGCATTTAAAACAATCAATATCGGTAATGCTGAATTTAAGGAGATTGACCGTAATGAAGATGAGGGATATTCTTTAGAACAGAATATGGCACATATCGTCAAAATGACGCTTAAGAGCAATGATGTTTCAAAAGAATTGTGCGGTGAAACAATCGGTAAGGCAGAAGGATTTCGTTTGTGGAATAAAGCGTGCAATGGCGGAGAAGATTTACCGTTTGAAAAGACTACTGACCTAACAAGAGAATACGAGATAAACTTAATGCAAAACACTGCAAAAGAAACTCTTGACGGAGTAACGGCAACGGGCGGTTTGCAATTTGAAAAGGGAAGTAACACTTTCTGTTATCAAGTTAAATTGGAAAACGGCAATGTATCGCCGATATACGAGTTCACGGTAAATATGGTTGAAAGTATACCGCAGATTGCAATGGATTTTGATATGAACGAATCGCAGAATTATACGGATGACAACGGAACAATGCACGTTATTTCCGCTGATGCAACCGTAAAAAATGCTTTCTCCGAAAACGGTAATGTAACGGTATATTATGTTCACAGAGAGGATTACAGCAGTTGGACTGCCGATGAAATCGGACTTGACGAGGTTGTTACATTGAAGGGTGATAGTGCCTTTAATTATCAGAACTGTAGACAAGACGAAAACGGCAGAGATAGGCTCAACTTTGCATTTATTGCGATAGACGAATCCGGTAATTCTGTTTCATATATTCCGCAGTTCAAGGAAAAAACGAAATATACCTTTGAAAATGATGCATTGACAGTAACTCAAGCAAATCTTAACACATACAACCAGGGTGATTATATTTATAATTTTTATGCAAAAAATCTTGACATGGACAAAAGCTCTTTTACAGTTGTGAAAGACGGCGAAACGTACAATATGCCTATGAAAAACTATCAATATCCGAATGAATTGGGTTTTGAGGGCGGTTATTATCGTGAGGACAGCACGTCCACTAATTTGAGTATAGACTTTACAAGACCATGGAGTGTGGAAAAGGCAGGCGAGCCTTTCTTTGACAGTATTACGTTTAACTTTGTAGGTGTGCATGGTGACACAGCAACGAGAACGTATACCAAAGACGATGAAAATTACGGAAGCTTGGTAACGAACTTTAAATATGAAGAACCGCGATTTGTTGAAGTTTCTGATGACGATTCATTAGCGGATTACAGTTATATCTGCAATGACAGAGGTGTTAAGGTATACTTTAACGGATATTTAAAATTAAAGGGCGATACGGTTTATGCTTCTGCTCACTATCTGCCGATATACTCAAACGGTACATACGAAGTTGAGGGCGAGGATATGTTCGGCAATACATGGACAATACCTGTAACTGTTACACTTCTTGCAGACGGTCCAAAGGTTACAATGTCAACTTTGTATAAGACAAAGGGCGATATTACGGCGAATATCGAATATACTTCTCCCGTAACTGTTACGGAAAATGACGGAAACACATTTGCAAAAATCGAAAACAACGGAACAAATAACGTAACCGTAACCGCAACACAACCTACAAAGGTTACAATGAAGTGGACGGACAACGGAGCTGAAAAGAGCAAAATATTAAATATAACCAATAATGAGATAAAACCGATAAAGCCGAAAGTTGTATGGGATTATGACGAAGATGATGTGGTTGACGGCTGTATATACGGCGAAGTAACCGCAAAGCTTGTTGATGAAAACGGCTCAACACTTGTTGATACCGCAACGGGCGAAACACCGAGCCATACATTCTATCCTAACAGTGAAACGGAATTTACATTCAGGAATTACAAAAATCAAAATGATACTTTGGGTGAAGATTATACAGTTACGCTTGATGTAACACTTAAAGATTATCAGCCGCCCGAAGAATATGTCGATACAATGCCGCCGAGTGTTGAAATGGTTGGTTATACCGTAAGGGGCGGCGTGGCACAAAGTAAAAAACTTGTGCTTAATCTGTATGATGATAACAAGCATTACTTAAATCCGTCACTCCCTGATTTAAGCGGCGGAGGCTATGAAACAGTTACCGACAGTATATCATTTATGAAGAAAATGGGTTGGTCGTCACATTACAGATTTAATGTAATCGTGTCTGATATAAACGGTGTAAAGCTTATTGCAAAAGCGGGACTTAATGCCGAAACACCGACATTTGATTCAACAAGCGATACGATTGACGGAGTGAGTGTAAACGGCAGAACCGTTGATATAACAAAGAATGCGGAATTTACATTGTTTGCAGTCGACAGCTGTAATAATGTCACCGAAATTCCGCTTGTTGCGGATAACTTGGGCGAAGCGCCTCAGCCGCATTTACAGAAAGTCGTGTCGGGCGATATGCAGACCGTAAAGGTATACCTAATACCGCCTGAGGACAGTGACTTTACAAACCTTGTTATGACTAATGACAACGCAAAACAGGAAACAAGTGACGGAGAATACAACGGCTTGTATTATATAGAAGTAACAGGCAACGAAAATATTGTTATAAACTACACATACACATATAAAGGTGAGAACGAAAGCGGTGAATTAAAAGCAGCCGTTACGGAAATAGACAATTCACCTGCAAATAAAATCAGTGAAGTTTGGTCTGAAAACGCAAAGAGCAGTAAGACGAATAAATCCGTTACGGCACAGCTTAGATTTGATAAGCTCATCACGAAAGCGGAATGGAAAAATCAAAGCGGTTATCTTCCTGAAATATATAAACTTGATAATCAAGTTACAATTTCATATTCGGAAAATGCACCGACTATGACGCTTGTTTGCACAGCCGTAAACGGTCAAGTGTGTGAAATTACTTTGAATGAGGTTAAGAACATCGACAAAAACGCACCGATTATTACCGAAACAATTCAGCCGTCCGAAAATCACCGTAAAGTGACAGTGACTTTAAAAGCTGACAAAGAAGTTATTTTCAGAGAAAACGGAAAACAGGGAACTGAATTTACAAGAGTGATAAACGCAAACGGCGAATATGTATATCACTTTGCGGACGCTGCAGGCAATTTGACGGAAAAGGTTGTTAAGGTGGACAGCATCATTGATAAAGATTTGTCGCTTACATTCAGTCTTGCAAGTGACGGTACAGACAGTAAGGAGTCACCGGATAAACTCGGTCGTTTAAAGGTCGGTGACACTGTATATGTGAGTGCAAACAGAAACTGTACGGTAACATGGAACGGTGACACAACAGGTCAAAATCTTACGGCCGGTGCGTGGACGAAGTTAACCGTATCGGAGGATTTGGCAGGCTTGTATCCTACAATAAAGGCAAAGGACGAATATTCAAATACAAAGTATTATCACTTTATGCAGATAGCAATGCCGGATAAAAAAGCACCGACTATCAAATTGAAAAAGGAAACGGTGGAAATCGACTTAAATTCAGAAGATATTTTGTCACAGCTTAAAGCGAATATGACGGTAAGCGACAACGAAACCGAAAAGGACAAAATCAAGCTTGATGTTACTTACACAAAACCGCAGACAACGGGAACCGTAAGGGTGACTTATACCGCAACTGACGAGGCAGGAAACAGCAGTGAAAGATACGGATATATCTATTTCTATGAGGATACTCAGCTTAGAGTCAGCGTAAACGGTGAGTATATTTACAGAGATATGATTGTGCTAAGCAAAAACGAGGCACAGAACATTGTCGTTGAAAGCAATGGCGAGCCGTACAGCGTTAAATATAAAAACGGTATAAAGACAGTCGGTCAAATGAAAATCGGTGCGACTGAATTGGCAAAGAATAAGGATAATACAGAGCCGATTACATTCGTTCCGAAAAAGGCGGGGTATTATACATTTAATGTACAAACGCAGGGACGTGACAATTACAGATTTGTAATTTACGTTCAATAATGAAAAAAGGAGGTTTACTATGCTGCAAAGATTAAAAAAGATTATATCAGCCTTAACCGTAACAGCGATGATTTTCGGTATAATGCCTATCGGCGCGTTTGCCGAAAATCTGAATAAGGCGGATTACGAAGAATTGAACGACGGTTATTTGAAAGTTGTTGTTTCGGCGAAAAACGGCGGTTTTCTGATAGATACCGTTGAGGGAGATAAGCTGAACAAAGCAGATGATAATAAATATCTTTTGTTTCCCGATGAAAATTATGATACATCATATACCTCTTTTCGTGTAAAAAGAGGTAATGAGGTAAAAGACTATATTTTCGGAAGAAAATACGGTTTCTTGGGCAAGGACAGCAGTGACGTCACTTTGGTGAAAAACAGTGACAACATTGTCGCAACGTGGAGCGTTGACGGTTTGACTTTTACGCAGACCGTCACGCTTGCAAATACAAAATCGGCTCTGCACGGTATGGCGTCAATTTCATACGGTGTAAAGAGTACGGACGGAAGAAGTGCGGACAGTGTTCAGGCAAGAGTTATGCTTGATACCGCACTCGGTTATCAGGATTATGCGGTGTATGAACTGACGAAAAAGGACAGTACATATGAGCAGATACAATCCGAAACGGTTATTGATAACTCTGACGGAGAAGCATACAACAACGCATTGTTCGGATATGACAATCCGAAAGCACCGTCTGTAACGGCTTATACGGTGAATGCGTCGATTAACAATAAAATTGTCGCACCGTATCAAATAGCGTTCGGACATTGGAACAACCTTGCGTCAAGTGTATTTGATTTTGAACCAGATAACTCGTTGACATTTACAAATCCGTATAACGAAAAATATTTGACTGCCGACAGTGCGTATGCTCTGTATTTCGATATGGGCAGTGTGGCGGCAAACGGTGAGGGCAATACCGTTGCGACAAATTACGGTATATATTCAAACGTAACCGTAAATAACGATGATAAGGTTGCGATAAATTTTTCATCTGAACTTGGAGCAATGCAGCTTACCGATACAAAAGACGAATACAAACCGCAAACGGCGGACGGTAAAAACGGTGATTTCAGCGTGTCAACGCAAATTAAAAACGTGTCGCAGAACGAAATGAAACAAATTGCCGTTGCGGTATATCCGCAGGAGGGAATAACACCGTATGACTTGTCGGGTAATCTTGACGTTACAGCTTCATATTCAAACCCTTTCAGTGTTGATATTATAGATTTTAACGCAGATGAAGAACGACAGGTTGTGTTTAACTTTAATGCCGAACCGCTTACGGCTACCGATTACAGAAAAATCGAAGTGCGTTGTTATGACGTGAGCGGAACGGACGGTAAATTGCTTTCCGAAAACTTAATCGGTCAGAGAAGTATATATCTTCTTTGCCCGGGTGCAACAGGTGACAGGGTGTCGTTTATAAGCACCGCACCCGAGATTGTTTATAACAGAGGAACAAGACATATTTACCTTGCAGGTCAGAATTTCAATTTACTTAAAAATAAGAGTGAATACGATATAAAGGTTACGCCTTTAAACGGCAGTCAGCCGTTGACCGTAAGTGCGGAAAACTTCATTTTGGATACCGAAAACAATACGGCGGATTTGATACTTGACGAGCTTATGTCGGTCGGTACATATCAGATTGTATTTGATATGAAAGATCCGACTAAAAAAGATATTACGTCTGACGCACTGAAGTTTAATGTCAGTGATGATATTGCATATCAAGGCGGCTCTTACGGAGTTGTCACGATTGAAAAAGACGGCGATAACAAGTATGTCCTAAGGGCGTATAAAGACGAAAAGGAATACAGTGACGAAGTTCCAAATGCTCAAAATATCTCTTTGCTTGAACTTCGCGGTGACTTTACGTTAAAATATGAAAACGGTAAAATTGCAGAGGCAGAGGCTGTTTCTCTTGAAACGGTAGACCATAAGGCGAAAAGCACAATAAATATCAGTAATTGTCTTGATATTGAAAAAGGTACTGTAACCGTGTCTGTCGAAAACATCGGTCAGGACGACCAAACTATTAATATAGATATAGACGGCGAAGTTTATACGACAGGTGCAAGAACAAAGGTTTGGAGCGGTGTATGTGCGATTTCGTCATTTGAAAACGGCTCCGAATCAACACTTTTGCAGTACACAAACGAGGGCGAACAGACAGGTGACGTTGAAAACAGCGTTGCAAATACAAACGGTATTATGCTTATGTGGCCGGGTGCGGCAAGTACCGCACAAACCATTGCGGGAATGGTGATGGAATTCAGATACTGTCAGTTCGGACAGATGGCGACAGTTGACGGTGAAGTCACTTCAAAAACACCGAAACAAAGAGTAATCGCATTCGGTGCACAACTTTCACCTGATTTTCTTGTTCCGTCAAATTTTGATTGGAGCAACAGAAAAACTTCCGCAATGGAGGTTGCACAACTGAAAATGGCGAGCAGTAATTACACTCCGTCACAGCTTAGAGATGTACAGGACAGATATGCCGAGGACCAAGAGGAATGGGAAGACGCAGAGGGCGGAAGTTTGAATTTGTATATCCATGATATACTTTTCGGCGGCGGATTTATCGGATTTAATACGTCTGTCGAAGTAGAAGTTCCGTCATATGCGGATGGACTTCCGAGCGTTGAGGGTACTCTTGATTTAAAGGTTATGAACAACGAATACACTATCGGCGTTCAAGGCAGTGCCGATATGATGGCATTTGAAATGGAGGCGGAAATTCGTCTTAGAAGTAACAACGGAATACCTATTCCGGATAAATTATATTTCTATGCAGGCGGATTTACACCGGGCATAAATGTTGACGGAATGGGCGTATTTTGGATTAAAGGTGCAGGCGGCGGTATAGATAATCTGTTTGAAACGATTTATCCGTCCTCATCCGTACCGCCTATAACGCTTCTGCTAAGCGGACAATTCGCTTTGTTTGATGTTCTTTCCGCAAGAGGTGATGTAAGTATCAGTCCGAGAGATTTGAGTATTGCACTGTCGGACGTAAATGTTGCGGGAATTACACTTATAGACTATGCGGGAATTGAATGTGCATGGTATCCCGAACTTAGATTTGCAGCGGGAGTGTCTATCGGTATATTCGACGTTATTTCGGGTGACGGACATTTAATTGTGGAAAAAGATAAGGTTAAGGATAAGTATTTCTGGGAAGGCTATGCCACAGCAATGGTAAGTATTCCTAAAAAAATACCGATTTTCGGCGGTATAGAAATAGGCTCTGCAGATTTGGGTGTCAATGCCGAAAAAATATGGGGTGCTTTGCACGTTTTGAAAATTGACGCAGGTGTAACATATTATTGGGGCGGCGATGTAGATTTCGCTTTCGGTAAATATGACGCACCGGAACCGACTATTGAGTTGAGTGCGGAGGGTATTCCTGTTTATTATGATGAAAAAACAGACCGTACCTTGTATATGAAACTCAATAACAGTATTCGCACATTGGCGTCAACAGAGGATATATCATTGTTCGGCTCAAACGGTGCGACGGTATCATCGCTTGCGGGTAAAACGGTACATTCGGTTAATTTCGGCAAGTATAACAACGAAAACGGAATACTTACAATTTCGTATGACGCACCGAGTCAGCTTATTGCGGAAACATATGCAAAGAATATTGAAATGGAAAATTATCCGATAGTATGGTCAGACAGTTCAAAAACGGCAGACGATACAGCCAACGCAAATGCAAACGCAATGTTGAATTGGAATGAGGATACAAAGAAAGCAACCGTTACAATAACGGTTACAGATGAAAATTACTTTAATAAAGCATTGCAATTAAAAACAGGTATTGCGTCAAGCGTGACTATATACGCACTTTCAAAGTTGCCGACAATCGACAATGCGGTATTGAACAATAATACGGTAACGTGGTCGGGTGAAGATTTGGATAAATTCAACAGTCTTACAATTTATGCAGAGGACAGCAATAACGAAGTTTATCCGTTGTACAAAACAGAAAATGTTAATGACATAAAGAGTAAGAGTGCAAATATAACAATGCCTGAAAATATGCCGAGCGGTGAATATACGGTAAAAGTTGTTGCGACAACGACAGACGAAAGTGCTAACCCTGTTGTGACAACCGATAAAAAGCTTAATTATACAAATCCGTCACAGCCGTCCGCACCGACATTTAATGTGGCATTGGGCGGTGATTACAGTATTGATTTGACAGGTATAAATCAAGATAATTATGACGGCTATAAGGTAAGTATATATGAAGTTCAAGACGGTAAAAATGTACCGACTGTATTTGACAATATGACTGTAAGCGGAAGTGATGTGATTACGGTCGGCGGTCAGTATACAAAGACGGTTACGGTGGATAAGAACGGAAATATCGTGAATGAAAACGACCTTACGGAAGATGAGAAAAAGGATATAAAAACGCAGAGCGAACAAGTCGGACTTGTAAGCGGTAAGCAGTATGTGGTAGGATTAAAGGGTTATAAAAATACATCTTCAGGCGGTCAGATTGTTTCCACTGAAACACTGTCGTCACCTGTGACGATGGTTGAGCCTAAAAAAGCCGATGTAACACTTAAAGCACAAAATGCGGTAAGTATTGACGGTACAGATACGGTTAAAAGCAGTAATGCAGTCATAGACCTTGTATCGGATATGAATGTTTCCGGAGAATGGTCGTTGGACAGCGGTGAAATGAGCGGTACTGTTTCAGAAAAAACTATGTCGCAGAGTATAAATCTTGACGGATTAGAGGACGGTACGCATATAATAACCTTCAAGGGCGAAAACGATTCAAAAGACGGTACATTGTCGGAGTATATGTTTACTGTCGATACACTTCCTCCGAGATTGCAAATAAGCAGTCCGAATAACGGCGGATTTTTCGAGGACACTGTTACGGTTAAGGGTATCAGCGACAGTGGTGCGAAAGTGTATATCGGTGCGGAAAATCAAGAAATACAGGAAGTGACTGTCGGAGATGACGGCAGTTTTGAAAAGACTGTTACACTTGATAATTCTATGGCATATCAAAATATAGTTGTGTATGCGGCAGACGAAATCGGCAACGAAACAGTACCTGTAACATTACAGCTTACAAACAAAGCACTCGGCAATGACGACAGTGTACTTCAAATGTACATTGACGGAAAAGAATGCAGTGACAGTACAATTAAAGCCGGCACAAGCGGTCAGCTTTCGCTAAAGGTGAAAACCGATAACAGAATTATTGAAATCAATGACGACAGTGCGGCGGCAAACAGAATTGAATGGAACGTTTCGGCAATAGAAGGTGCGGCGAATGTTGATGAAAACGGCTACATTACAACTGATAAAAAAATAAACGGCGTAGTAAGTGCGACTGTTGATAATCAGAATGTTTATACCGTTTTGGGCGGCAAGGACAGCACTGATATTCCAAGTGAAAAGATTAAAGTGAATGCGTCGGCAGGTACGGCAAGAAAGACGCATATCACGATTAATCTTGATACAGCGATTGAGGGAATGACGGCAGATAATTTTGTTGTACTGAACGGTGATAAGAATGTGGAACTTACAGAGGTTAAGGCAAGCAGTGATAATAAGACATATACGTTGTACGGCACGTTTGATACGTCTGTGACATATACCGTTACGGTTAATTTGACGGGTACAACGGTTGAAAACACTCACATTATCGCAAGCAGTCCGCTTATGATTAAACCAAGTTCGGGCGGTGGCGGAGGAGGAAACTCCGGCAATGTAACATATAAAATTACAGTTGTTCAGTCCGAAAACGGTAAAATCAGTCCGGACACCGTAACCGTAAATAAAAATGAAAGCAAGACATTTACGATAACGGCTGATGAGGGGTACGAAATTGAGGACGTAATCGTAAACGGCGAAAGCGTCGGTAAGGTGAGCGAATATACGTTTGAAAAGGTGAATGCAAAAGCGGAAATCACTGCAAAGTTCAAAAAGATTGATGCTGTGCCTAATCCGTCAGATAAGCCTGAACCGACTGATTGGAATAATCCGTTTGTTGACGTAAGTAACAACGATTGGTTCTATAATTCAGTTAAGTACGCTTATGAAAACGGTTTGATGTATGGTGTGAGCGATACGGAATTTGCACCTGACGGTGACGTTACAAGGGCTATGTTTGTAACTGTTCTGTACAGAACAGAGGGTGAACCGTATGCGGAAAATTCAAGCTTTGTTGATGTGGCAAGTGACAGTTATTACGCAAATGCAGTGGCATGGGCGGAAGAAAATAAAATTGTCAGCGGTGTGAGTGATACAGAGTTTGCACCTGATATGAGTATAACCCGTGAACAAATGGCGGCGATTGTTTATCGTTATGCGGAATACAAAAATTGTGATATAACGGTAAATGAAACGGCAAATTATGTTGACAGTGACAGTATTTCGGATTATGCAAGGAATGCGGTTGATTGGCTGTCAGAGCAAGAAATAATGTCGGGTAATACCGACGGTACTTTCGCTCCGCAGGCGAATTCCACAAGAGCACAGACAGCGGCAGTGTTTATGCGTATTAATGAAAAATTGAAGTAATCAAAATGGCGGTTTAAAACCGCCATTTTGTATTTTTTTAGTAAAATAAACGTAATTTTACATTGCGTTAGGTATAGTGTAGAATAAAAGCAGGCTGAAAAGCCTTGATATATGGAGAGCGGTGGCGGCTCTGTTTCGGAAAGGAAATATTATGAGTGAAACCACAATACAACTTGTATTGATTTTGCTTATTGTATGGATATTAAAGAAATAACCGCCCTACGGGAATAGGACGGTTATTGGGTAGAAAATCAATTTCTACAAAAATTTAACCAAATATTAAAGCAGAAACAAAAGCTGTTTACCGCTCTCTTTATATCTAAAGTATAACACAGCAAAAAAATTATGTCAAGCACGTTTTAATGGCGTGCTTTTTATAAAAAATCGACGTTTAATTGGTTTAGTAAATAGAGATTAGGATGGCTACAATAGAATAAAAAGGGTGATTTATTATGAAAAAGTTATTTGCGTTTATAATGGCATTGATGTGTTGTGGAAATTTAGTGATAGATGCCAGTGCTATAAACTTGAATATTATTGATAAAGAAAATATAAGTCAAGATTATTATGACTATAACGGATTAAAATTAACGTATCATTCGAGTATAATAAACAATTTTTGGGATACCGGAAAAGAATATATTTATAGAGATGTATATGATGGATATTCGCGATATAGAAGATCAGATGATATGATTAATTGGGATGATATTTCGGAAACGAGTGGGATAACGGAAATAAATAAACTTTCTAATTATACATATTCTATAAATTATTGGGGAGATAAGTATATAGTTTTTAATCGACTGCATGAGTTGAGCGGTGAATCAATTAGTGAAGCTCAACATAATACCACAATTAATTGTCCGTTACTTATTCTTGATAAGGACTTTGAACTGATTTCAAAACAAGAGTTTGAAGCTCCGATTACGGGAGTAAGTTATGTTGACGGCAAGTATTATGCAGAAACGAAAGATTACAGTCAATATAAAAATTCTTACAATTTTGAACCGATTAAGAAAGTTTATGTGTCTGAAGACGGGATTTTGTGGAATGAGGACAAAACTTTATCGGAGGTTCCTATTGGAAACGGGATGAATAAAACTTTAATACTTGACGGAGAAATGCCTGACGGTGATACAAGATACACTAAAAAGATTGTAGGTATTGCAGAGCAAGGAAATATAAATAATACTA
>ERZ834769.1550-NODE-1550-length-19596-cov-26.573870_pt1 | contig 19596 bp, 18 predicted proteins | sample MGYA00519690_ERZ834769 | MGnify/ENA primary metagenome ERZ834769 (study PRJEB31850, sample SAMEA3708760) | human gut metagenome | biome: human gut; feature: human-associated habitat; material: faeces | place: China | collected 2014 ... | reverse complement strand
CTCTTTTTGTCCTTTTCGTTCTTTTCGGACAAGCGAAAAGAACTCTGAAAGAAAAAATTCTTTAATACCTCTTTATGGGAGTCGATCAGTCTCCCGCTCCCCAACCTCGCAAAATTTTTTATGAATTTCGTAAATTATTTTATATAAAACGCTTGACAAATTACGAAAACAGTGGTATAATATCCGCGTAAACGGAAAAGATATTGCAAAACAGGAGGCTGATTATGAAAAAAAGTGTATATTCTCTCGTTCTCTCGGACGAAATAATCGATGCGATAGATTTGCTCGCATATAAAAACGGTACAAGCCGCTCGGGAATGATAAACCGTATCCTTGCAAACTATGTCTCATACAAGACGCCGGAAATGCGTCTCGGCGAGATTTTCAAGAGTATCGAAAACATTCTCTGCGTAGGCGATGAATTTCAGATACTTGCGCCTCCGTCCGATACGATGCTGAATCTGCGTTCGGCACTCACATATAAATACAATCCCACGGTGCGCTACAGTGTTCAGCTGTACAAGACCGCGGGCAATGAAGGCATAGGTGAGCTTCGCGTTTCCATGCGCACGCAGAACGAATCGCTTATCGCAGGCGTTCAGGGCTTTTACCGCGCGTGGGTAGAGATTGAAAAGGAATATCTCGGCGATATCGAATACAAAATAGAACGCGACAGATTTTTTCGCAAGATTTATTACAAGAGAGAAGACGGAATTCCCGCAGATAAAATAATTTCGGATTATATCAAGGTTTTTGACAAGGCGATGAAAGAATATTTCCGCCGCATTGACAATCCCGAGGATGCAAAAGCCGCAGTACGTAAAATATACGCGGACAGCTTTGTCCGCGGTTGATTTCCGTTTCCGACATAACCGCAAAGTAAAGAAGGTGTTTTTATGAACATGCAAAAATTCACTCAGAAAAGTATAGAAGCATTGCAGGCGGCGCAGAATGAAGCGCTCTCCAATGCAAACCAGAATCTCACCGAGGAGCATCTGCTCTATGCCCTCGTTTCGCAGAAGGAAGGCGTTATACCGAATCTTTTCGCAAAATGCGGCGCCGACACCTCGCGCATGATAAGTGAGACAGAAAAGAAAATAGCTTCCATGCCCAAGGTGACGGGCGGCGGCGATAATCTCTATATGGATTCCACGCTTGCTTCCGCTCTTGCCGAGGCTGAAAAGGAAGCGGACGCGATGAACGACAGCTATGTTTCTGTCGAGCATATCATACTCGGCATGATGGACAAGCCGAGCGAATTTATAAAGAAGCTCTTCCGCGACTACGGTATCGAGCGTGAAAAATTCTGTTCGGCACTGCGTGAGATCCGCGGAAATGTCCGCGTTGATACGGACAATCCCGAGGGCAAATACGATGTCCTCAAGAAATACGGTCAGGACCTCGTGGCTCTTGCCCGCGCTCAGAAGCTTGACCCTGTGATAGGCAGAGATGACGAGATAAGAAATGTCATCCGTATACTTTCGCGTAAGACAAAGAATAATCCTTGTCTCATAGGCGAACCCGGCGTAGGTAAAACAGCTATTGCCGAAGGGCTTGCTTTGCGTATAGTTCGCGGCGATGTTCCCGAAAATCTGAAAAACCGCGAGATTTTCTCGCTTGATATGGGTGCGCTCATCGCCGGCGCAAAATTCCGCGGCGAATTTGAAGAGCGTCTGAAAGCCGTTCTTGAAGAGGTAAAGGCGGCAGAGGGCAAAATAATCCTCTTTATAGATGAGCTTCATACGATAGTCGGTGCCGGCAAAACCGACGGCGCAATGGATGCGGGCAACCTCTTGAAGCCTATGCTTGCGCGCGGTGAGCTTCACTGCATCGGTGCCACCACACTCAACGAATACCGCAAATATATCGAAACTGACCCCGCTCTCGAGCGTCGTTTCCAGCCCGTAATGGTAGCCGAGCCTACCGTAGAAGATACGATTTCCATTCTCCGCGGTCTGAAAGAACGCTATGAAGTTTATCACGGCGTGAAAATTCATGACAGCGCACTCATCAGTGCCGCCGTGCTCTCCAACAGATATATTTCCGACCGTTTCCTCCCCGATAAGGCGATTGACCTCGTGGATGAAGCGTGCGCCATGATAAAGACGGAAATGAATTCCATGCCGACAGAGCTGGATGAAATTTCCCGCAAGATAATGCAGCTCGAAATAGAAGAAGCCGCGCTGAAGAAAGAAACCGACCAGCTCTCGGCAGAGCATCTGCATGAGATACAGGAGGAACTTTCCAAGCTTCGCGCCACATTCTCCGAAGGCAAAGCAAAATGGGAAAGCGAAAAGGAAGGCATCGACAAGGTTGCAAAGCTGCGTGAGCAGATAGAGGCTACAAATGCCGAAATCGAACGCGCACAGAATATGTACGACCTGCAAAAAGCCGCAGAACTCAAATACGGCAAGCTTCCCGGACTCCAGAAAGAACTTGAAGAAGCCGAAAAGAATGAGCAGAATGACGAGGGCAATACGCTCCTGCGCAATTCCGTAGGTGAAGAAGAAATAGCAAAGATAGTTTCCCGTTGGAGCGGTGTTCCCGTATCCAAACTCATGGAGGGCGAGCGCGACAAGCTGCTCCATCTCGATGATATACTCCATCACCGCGTGATAGGTCAGGATGCCGCCGTTTCAAAGGTTGCGGATGCAATTCTGCGTTCGCGTGCAGGCATAAAAGACCCGCGCAGACCTATCGGTTCGTTCCTCTTCCTCGGTCCTACGGGCGTCGGCAAGACAGAGCTTGCAAAGGCTCTTGCGGAAGCGCTCTTCGATGACGAGCATAATATGATAAGAATCGATATGAGCGAATATATGGAGAAATATTCCGTATCGCGTCTTATCGGAGCGCCTCCCGGCTATGTCGGCTATGATGAGGGCGGTCAGCTCACAGAGGCAGTCCGCCGCCGTCCTTACAGCGTAATTCTTTTCGATGAGGTCGAAAAAGCCCATCCCGATGTTTTCAATGTACTGCTTCAGGTACTTGATGACGGCAGAGTTACGGACAGCAAGGGCAGAACGGTCGACTTCAAAAATACCGTTATCATCATGACATCCAACCTCGGTTCTGATATTATCCTTGACGGTATCGGCGATGACGGCGAGATAAGCGATCAGGCTCGCGAAGGCGTAAATGATCTGCTCCGCCGCACTTTCCGTCCCGAATTTCTCAACAGGCTTGATGAAATAGTATTCTATAAGCCGCTGACAAAGGATGATATCGGCAAGATAGTAGAGCTTCTCTTCAAAGATCTCGAAAAGAGACTTGCCGACAAGCATATCAGACTTACCATAGACGAGAGCGCAAAGAATTATATCATAGATACGGCATACAGCCCTATCTACGGCGCACGTCCGATAAAGAGATTTATCCAGTCCGAAGCCGAAACGATTATAGCAAGAAAGCTTATCGCCGACAATCCCGCACCCGGCACGGAGTTCTGCCTTGCCGCAGACGAGAACGGACTCATGGTAACCGCAAAATAATAATGAAAAAAAGCAGGAATGTTTTGGCATTCCTGCTTTTTTCTTTTCGCAAAGAAGAGGAAGCGGGCGACTGCGGTCGCCCGTGAAAGTTTCTTTTTCAAAAGAAAGGGCGTACTTTTCCGTGAGGAAAAGTACCAAAAGTCATTTAAGAGGGCTTTCCTCCCTCTTAAAAAACACCTTCCGCGTGCACGAGTTAGTCGCAAGAAGTAGTGCGTGGCGAGTGCGTGCGGCAAAGGATAAAGTGAAAATCGGTGGTTTTGCGCTCTCCGCAACCTCATACTACCACGCGTGCGAACATGTCACACGAGATAGCCGAGCAGATTCGTGCACGCATTGTCTGCACGCCCGCTGAAAGTGCATGGCGGGCGTGGTCTGATACCTATGCTGACGAGACTATCAAAATAAGCCCTATTTCGCTATGTTCGCACCCAGATACGCACCCAAATCTGAACCGCGAGGTTCGCCGTAGCCTGACATGGCACAGCAGCAAATCCGAGTCGGCGCTTGAGCGTTTCGAGCTTGTAGCCGTGGTTAAGCTATAGCGGGACGGTCGGGGCACTTTGTTCGCACCGGTCGCCGCGAGGCGACGGAAGGTGTTCAAAAGAGGAATGCTTTCCTCTTTTTGTCCTTTTCGTTCTTTTCGGACAAGCGAAAAGAACACTAAAAGAAAAGTTTCTTTAAGTATCTTTGCGGGCGAACGCTGTTCGCCCTCCTTGCACTTTCAGCAGGAGCCATGCACGCGCTGCATGCATTGCTTATATCGCGCTGGCACCGTAGTTTGAGAGCACGCGTGCGGAGGGGTCGTTGACATCACAACCCTCCCATGATTTATTCGGCATCCAGAAATCCGTTATCATTTCCGCCTGATGTGGATAATACTTTTCGAAAATCTCGCGATAGAGCAGCGACTCTTTGGTAAAAGGCTTGGCGTGCGTGTATTTTGCGCGCTTTTCCTCATATTCCGCATCCGTATAAGCCGCCTCGGCATATTCCTTGAGATAATCCACCATCGAGTGCCCTACCGCATCGGAAAATGCGGCTTTTTCCCGCATGAGAATATCATATGGCAGATAGCCGTCCTTTTCAAAGGCATGGCGCAGCAGATATTTGCCCTTGCCGTATATGTTCATCTTCTTTGCGGGGTCTGCGGACATGACATATCCGACAAAATCAAGGTCGCCGAAAGGCACACGCGCCTCAAGCGAATTTGAAGAAATGCACCTGTCCGCGCGAAGCACATCATACATATGCAGTTCGTATACGCGCTTCTCCGATTCGCGCTGAAATTCCTCGGCACTCGGAGCGAAATCCGTATATTTGTAGCCGAAAAGCTCATCGGAAATTTCACCCGTCAGCAAAACGCGTATATCTGTGTTTTTATGGATATATTTGCAGAGCAGATACATTCCCATGCTCGCGCGGATTGTCGTTATATCGAATGTGCCGAGTATGGAAATGACATTTCCCAGCTCGGAGAGCACCTGCTCGCGCGTCATATATACCTCTGTATGCTCGCTTCCGATATAGTCGGCAACCTCGCGGGCATATTTCAGGTCGATGGCATCGCCCTCCATGCCGATGGCAAATGTGCGTATCGGCACGGCGCTTTTTCTTGCGGCAATGGCACAGACAAGCGACGAATCAAGCCCGCCCGAAAGCAGAAAACCGACCTTGGCATCGGAAACAAGTCGCTTTTCCACGCCTGCGATAAGCTTGTCATGAATATTTTTGCAGACTGTTTCAAGGTCGTCATGACATACCGTCGCGGCATGGGAAATGTCGCTGTAGCGGATGAATTTTCCGCCTTTCATATAGCACCCGGGCGGAAAAGGCATGATTTTTTCACATATGCCGACAAGATTTTTTGCCTCGCTTGCGAGGAGCAGAGCGCCGTTACAGTCGTAGCCGTAATAAAGCGGACGGATCCCGATGGGATCGCGCGCGGCGATAAATTCGTCGGTTTTGCCGTCGTATATTATCAGCGCAAATTCCGCATCGAGCATGGCAAACATATCCGTGCCGTATTCGCGGTACATCGGCAGTAAAATCTCGCAGTCAGAGCCGCTTTTGAAGCTGTATTTTGCCGAGAGCGCCGCCTTTATCTTCTCATAGCCGTAAATCTCGCCGTTGCAGACGGCATAGCTTCCGTCCAGCTCAAACGGCTGCATTCCCTCGGGCGAAAGTCCCATTATCGCGAGCCTGTGAAAGCCGAGAAGCCCCTTTCCCGTATCGATTATTCTGCTGTCATCGGGTCCGCGCGAGAGTGTTTTCGCAAATCCCTTTTTAAATCCGGCAAGGTCGGCTTTTGCCTTGCAATATCCCATTATCGAGCACATATTTTCATCTCCTTAAAATAAAAATGCGGGCAATACGCCTATGTTTTCAAGGCGCCTTTGCCCGATGCGGAAAAATCAAAAAGAGCGTTCGAAGCCCATAGCTGCGAGACGCCCTTGTCTTTTTTATGAAGAACATTATACTACAATTTTCGCATTTGTCAATACCTTTCGCGAAAATTTATTTTTCTTGGCAAAAGCGATTGACAAGACCGTCTAAATATGATAAAATATATCGTCAATGGGCAAAGACGGTCATTCAGAAAGGGTAAATTGCCCTTTTTATGTGACCGCCTTTTTTATTTTTTGTATTCCGAAAAATGCCGAAAAGGCACATAAATTTATCCTTACAGATACAGAGGAGGGGAGAAGATGACTAAATATATCTTTGTAACGGGAGGCGTGGTTTCAGGCCTCGGAAAGGGAATAACGGCGGCTTCGCTCGGGCGTCTGCTCAAAGCCCGCGGGCTTAAAGTGGCGGCGCAGAAGCTTGACCCTTATATAAATGTAGACCCCGGAACGATGAGCCCCTATCAGCACGGCGAGGTTTATGTTACAGAGGACGGTGCGGAGACAGACCTTGATCTCGGTCACTATGAGCGCTTTATCGACGAGGATCTGAACAGATATTCAAACCTGACGACAGGCAAGGTATACTGGAATGTGCTGAATAAGGAGCGCCGCGGAGAATATCTCGGTTCTACAGTGCAGGTCATCCCTCATATCACAAACGAAATAAAGGATTTTGTCTATCGCGTCGGCAAGCAGACGGATGCCGATGTCGTGATAACGGAAATCGGCGGCACGATAGGCGATATCGAATCCCAGCCTTTTCTTGAGGCGGTGCGTCAGATTTCGCTCGAGGTCGGAAGTGAAAACAGCCTCTTCATCCATGTCACGCTCGTGCCTTTTCTTCGCGGCTCGGACGAGCATAAATCGAAGCCTACACAGCACTCGGTAAAGGAGCTTCGCGGAATGGGTATCAACCCTGATATCATTGTTCTGCGTTGTGATGAACCGCTTGAGGACTCCATCTTCAAGAAAATCTCGCTTTTCTGCAATGTAAAGCCCGACTGCGTAATAGAAAATATCACTCTTCCCTATCTTTATGAAGCACCGTTGATGCTCGAAAAAGCAAATTTCTCCTCTGTAGTCTGCCGCGAGCTCGGCATAGACGCACCGGAGCCCGACCTTGCCGAATGGAAGGATATGGTGCACCGTATCAAAAACCGCGAAAAAGAGGTTCATATCGGGCTTGTCGGCAAATATGTTCAGCTTCATGACGCATATCTCTCGGTAGCGGAGGCAATGCGCCATGCAGGCTATACACTCAATACGCATATCCGCATACACTGGATAGATTCCGAAACGCTGACAAAAGAAAATTACGAAGAAAAGCTCGCGGGGCTTGACGGAATCATCGTCCCCGGCGGCTTCGGCGGCAGAGGAATAGAGGGTATGATTCTTGCGGCAAAATATGCGCGCGAGAATGATATTCCTTATTTCGGAATATGCCTCGGCATGCAGATAGCCGTTATCGAATACGCAAGAAATGTCGTCGGCATTGCCGATGCGCACTCCGGCGAATTTGATGAACTCTGCAAAAATAAAGTAATAGATTTCATGCCCGGTCAGAGTGACAATGTAGATAAGGGCGGAACGCTCCGCCTCGGTGCATATCCCTGCGTTATCTCCGAGGGAACGACAATGGAGCGCTGCTACGGCGCAAAAAATATTTCCGAGCGTCATCGTCACCGCTATGAATTCAATAATGATTACCGCGAGGCGCTCACCTCGGCAGGACTGACGCTCTCCGGTCTTTCACCCGACGGCAGACTTGTCGAAACAGTGGAACTGACAGACAGGGATTTCTATGTCGGCGTTCAGTATCATCCGGAATTCAAATCCCGCCCGAATAAGGCGCATCCGCTTTTCGCGGGATTCATTTCCGCCGCGCTCAAAAAGCACGGTAACTAAAGGCGCACGCCGCACTTTAACATTGAAGTTTTCGCCCGCCTTTTGTGGAAGGCGGCACGAGCCGACGGTGGCGTCGGTCGCGCTCCGCAGAGCGCGAAAGTTCTGCTCGGCGTTTTCTTTTTGATAGCTTTTTCTTTTGCGCCCGCTTATGCAAAAGAAAAAGCGGATGAAGATTTAGTTTTTTATTTTGCTACTGGCTGTACTTAGGCTTTAAATTGTAGGGGTCGGCGCCTACGACGACCCGCACGATACATAAAGCAACTTTTCCTTTATCGCGCTTTTCACTGACGAAAAGCGCGGCAAAAGTCATATAAGAGGCGTTCCTCCTCTTATATATCTCTCCCTGTCGCCTCGCGGCGACCAGTGCGAACATAGTGCGCCGATCATCCCGCTATAGCTTAATCACGGCTACAGGTTCGAAACGCCCCCGCGCCGACTCGGATTTACTGCTGTGCCATGTCAGGCTATGGCGAACCTCGCGGGTCGATTTTTGGTGCTAATACCGGAAAGCCCATGCGCAGACGAAATAAAACAAGAATTTTCATTTTTCGGCAGGCGGCGTCGCCCTCTGCCATGCAAGCACAAACGCATCTCCAATAAACAAAAAAAGGAGCTTTTGAAAAAATGCACGATATATACGAAAATCCGCTCTGCAAGCGATATGCAAGCAGAGAAATGCAGGAAATCTTTTCGGATGACCGCAAGTTTTCCACATGGCGCAGGCTCTGGATAGCTCTCGCCGAGAGCGAAAAAGAACTGGGGCTTGATATTTCCGATGAGCAGATAGCGGAGATGAAGGCGCATATAAACGACATCGATTATGAAACCGCGGCAAGGCGCGAAAAGGAAGTCCGTCATGATGTCATGGCGCACATCTTCACATATGGCGAGGCTTGCCCTGCGGCGAAACCGATAATTCATCTCGGCGCGACAAGCTGTTATGTCGGCGATAATACCGATGTTATTATCCAGCGCGATGCACTGCTCCGCATAAAAAAGCTTCTGCTCTCCGCAATATATGAGCTTTCCGTTTTCGCCGAAAAATACAAATCACTCGAAACGCTGGCATATACGCATTTTCAGGCGGCTCAGCCGACCACGGTGGGCAAGAGAGCGACGCTCTGGATGCAGGATCTCATGCTCGATCTTGAGCATCTCGATTTTGTCCTCGGTAATATGAAGCTGCTCGGTTGCAGAGGAACCACCGGCACGGGCGCAAGTTTTCTCGAGCTTTTTGAGGGTGACAAGGAAAAGGTCAAAGCGCTGGAGAGCAAGATAGCGGAGAAGCTCGGCTTCCGCCGCGCTTATTCCGTCAGCGGACAGACATATACGAGAAAAGCCGATTATTTCGTGCTTTCCGTGCTCTCCGGCATTGCCCAAAGTGCGCAGAAATTCTCCGGAGATATCCGTCTGCTCTCGCATCTCAAGGAATTTGACGAGCCTTTTGAGGCGGGTCAGGTCGGCTCCTCCGCCATGGCGTATAAACGCAATCCCATGCGCAGTGAGCGTATTTCTTCTCTTGCCCGTTTCATTATCGCCGATACGGTAAATCCCGCGATGACGGCAGGCACACAGTGGCTCGAGCGCACGCTCGACGACTCTGCGAACAGAAGAATAAGTATTCCCGAGGCTTTTCTTGCCGCAGACGGTATACTTACGCTCTATATCAATGTAATAAGCGGTGTGACCGTTTATCCAAAGGTCATCGAAAAGCATCTTCGCGAGGAACTCCCCTTCATGGCAACGGAAAATATCCTCATGCACTGCGTTATGAAGGGCGGCGACAGACAGACACTGCACGAGGCAATCCGCCGCCACAGCGTAGCCGCAGGCAAGGCAATAAAGCAGGACGGCGCGGACAACGACCTGCTTGACAGGATAGCCGCAGACCCTGTTTTCTCTCTCACGCGCGCCGAAATAGACGAGATAATAGCGAAAAGCAATTTCACGGGGCTTGCCGCAGAGCAGACAGAGGATTACCTCGCGGAGGTTCGCGCAGTACTCGCGGAAAATGCCGACATGCTGAGTGACAGACCCGACGCCACGGTCAATGTATAAAAAAGTAATATAAATCAAAGGAGATTTTCAAATATGCTTACATCAATAGTCGGAATTAACTGGGGTGACGAAGGAAAGGGCAGAATGGTAGACCTGCTCTCCTCCGATTATGACATAATCTGCCGCTATCAGGGCGGCAACAATGCCGGTCACACCGTTATCAACGAAAGGGGTAAATTCATCCTCAACCTGCTTCCCTCGGGTATTCTCCGCGATACTACGGTCAATATCATGGGCAACGGTATGGTCATAGACCTCGAGCATCTTGTCGGCGAGATAAATTCTCTTGCGGAAAAGGGAATAAAAATCACTCCCGAAAACCTCAGGATAAGCGAAAAGGCAATAATCTGCATGCCTTATCACAAGATGCAGGATATCATGGAGGAGGAGCGCCTCGCAGATAAGAAATTCGGCTCCACACGCCGCGGTATCGCGCCTGTTTATGCCGATAAATATATGAAGAAGGCTCTGCGCATGGAGGAGCTGCTTAATATGGACGATAAGCTTGCCGAGAAGGTTCACGATATCGTCGAGTGGAAGAATATCACCGTCACAGGCTACGGTCACACCCCCATAGATGCCGATGAAATGATGGCTTGGCTGCGCAAATACGGCAGCATCATCGCGCCTTATGTTACCGATGTTTCCGAATATCTTTCCAAAGCCGCCGAAGAGGGCAAAAATATCATGTTTGAAGCTCAGCTCGGCGCACTCCGCGATATAGAATTCGGTATATATCCCTATACTTCTTCTTCCACAACACTCGCTTCCTATGCGCCTATCGGCGCGGGCATTCCCGGAATCAGGCTCGATAATACCATAGGTATCATGAAAGCTTATTCCACCTGCGTCGGCGAAGGTCCCTTCACTGCCGAAATGTTCGGCGACGAGGCAGAGGAACTGCGCAAGGCAGGCGGCGAATACGGTGCCGCTACGGGCAGACCGAGAAGAGTAGGTCCCTTTGATGTTCCCGCTTCGCGCTACGGCGTAAAGGTTCAGGGCGCCGATTATATCGCGCTGACAAAGATGGATGTGCTTTCTTATCTCGATAAGATTCCCGTTTGCGTGGCATATGATGTAGACGGCGAAATAACGACTTCTTTCCCGACAGGTGAGCGCCTCAACCGCGCAAAGCCCGTTATCGAATATATGGAAGGCTTCGGCGATGTTTCCGCGTGCAGAACATATGAGTCTCTTCCCGAGGCAGCAAAGAAATATATCGCCTATATCGAGAAGGCTGTCGGATGCAAGGTGAAATATGTATCCGTCGGTGCCGAGCGCGATGAATATATCAAGCTCTGATAGCTCATGGCAAAGCAAAAAATCTCCCGATATTCTGTCGGGAGATTTTTATATTGATATTGTTTTATATTGTAAGGATGTTCCCCTTATTTTTCTTCCGTAACGGTTGCTTCTCTGGAGCGGAAGAGCAGTGAGATACACCATACGCCCGCAAGCGCAACTATTGTATATATTATTCTGCTGGCGAGAGCCGCGCTGCTGCCGAATATCCATGCGATGATGTCAAAACCGAAAAGCCCGACGCTGCCCCAGTTGAGCGAACCGATAATCGTTATGATAAGTGCAATTCTGTCTATCATTGTTTTCATCTCCGATATTTTGTGTTTTATCTTTCGACAGGATTATTTTCTGCCGTCGTGAGATTTTTTATTCATGCGAAATAATAATTTTTCTTGACTTAATCCATTTTTTGTGGTAGGATTAAAGGGCTAAAAAAATTTCCGGAGAAATTCAATGAGAGTACGAAAAAAGAAATCCGGCGACGCGAGATTCACGGCGCAAAAGAACATCACGCTGGAATATAACCGCGAAGCGCCGGAAATGATAAATTTAAGCGAGGCTTTTCCCGGGTATTCGCGCTTTCGTATAGAGATAGGCTGCGGCAAAGGCAGTTTTATTGCGGAGGAAGCGAGGCAAAATCCCGATGTGGCATTCATTGCAGTGGAAAAAGTGCGCGATGTCATAATTTTCGCCATGGAAAAGGTTGCTGCGGCAGAGCTTACAAATGTGCGCTTTCTCTGCGCCGATGCAGAGAAGCTTGACCTGCTCTTCCCTGCCGGTACATTTGAGCGCATATACATAAATTTCTGCGACCCGTGGCCCAAAGCGCGCCATGCGAAGCGCCGCCTCACATACAGAAAGTTTCTCGAAAAATTCAAGCCGCTTCTCACGAAAAGCGGAGCGATAGCCTTCAAAACAGACAACCGTGCGCTCTTTGATTTTTCGCTTGAGGAATTTCCCGCGGCGGGCTTTACTCTGCGTGATGTAACCTTTGATTTGCACGCAAGCGAGTGGGCTGAAGAGAATATCATGACGGAATATGAGAAAAATTTCAGCGAAAAAGGCTTTAAAATAAACAGACTTGTAGCATATATAGATAAATAATGTATTTCATTGCCGCATATCGTCGGCATGAAAAAATATTTTTGCAAAAAAAGAAAAAAATTATTGATTTTTTGCTCGGTATGTGCTACAATATACCGTGCTATATTGAATTTTAATGCGGAATGCTGTTTGCATTCAGCTTTAAGCTATGATTTTTCGGTAGGAGGTGTAAATATGGCAAAATGTGCATACTGCGGCAAGGGCGTTACATTCGGACACAATGTTTCCCATTCCAACCGCAAGACAAGCAGAACCTGGAAGCCCAACATAAGAAAGGTTAAAGTAGTAGACGGCGGCACACACAAGACTGTGGCTATCTGCTCCCGTTGCCTGCGCGCAAATAAGGTAGAAAGAGCATAAGCTTTTTCGGATAAAAGGGGCTTCATGCCGTAAAGCGGCGCATATTGTCGGATTTTTCCGGCAGTGGTAAACTGCGCAAAGCATATGACTTAAACCGACAGCGGAAGCGGCTTTGCTTCCGCTGTATGCGTTTTTGCCTGTTTTTCGTGAGGTGAATAATGCGTTATGTTTTCATGAGCTGTGATATGCCGCGTGAAGCGGAAGCTTTGCTTTCCGCCTACGGAGAGTGCGTGCGTATACCGCCGCTTGCCTCACTGCCTGCACCTGTCTGCGCGCATCCCGATATGCAGATGGCGCTGCTCGGCGGCAAAATGATAATTCACAGCGAAAATACGGCTCTTTCGGAAATACTCCGGAAGCGGCATATACCGTATATCGCCGAGCCGCGTGCGGCAGGCGACGCCTATCCCCATGATGTACTGCTCAACTGCTTTGCACTCGGCAGCCTTTTCTTCTGCAGTAAATATACCTCGGAGGCGGCGCTTGCCGCAGCGCTGTCCGCAGGGCTTACCCCTGTGGTAACAAAGCAGGGCTATACTAAATGCTCCTGCCTCTGCCTTCATGAAAGTATAATCACTGCGGACGGCGCCATCACCTGCGCCTGTGCACAGCACGGGGCGCAGTATCTGCATATCGGTGCTGGGAGTATCGGAATAAGCGGATATGATTACGGCTTTATCGGCGGGGCAAGCGGCGTTATCGGAGACACGGTGATATTTTTCGGCGATATAAACACTCATCCCGACGGAGAGAAAATAAAAGAATATATATATTCAAAAAATATGAACATTATCTGCGCGGGAGACGGCAGGCTCTTTGACTATGGCGGGCTTGTCATCTTTGAGACGGCGGATTAAATAAAAAAAGCATATAAAAACGGAGGACAAAACAATGAAAACCGAGAAAATTTATCTCTACGAAGGACGCGATGACGTTTTTCTCACAACATATATAGCGGAGCCTTTTGAATCACTTCCCTACAATCAGAAAAGAAAAGCCATACTCATTTTTCCGGGCGGTGCATACTGGTATGTTTCGCCCAGAGAAGGAGAACCGATAGCTTTCAACTTCCTTGCAAAAGGCTTCAATGCCTTTGTGCTTGACTATACGGTAAAAGGTAAAGACCGCTTCCCGGCGCAGCTTCTCGAAGCTTCCATGTGCATGAAACTGCTCCATGAGAGAGCCGAGGAATTTCACATAGACCCCGATTATATTTTCACTATAGGCTTTTCCGCGGGCGGTCATCTCTGCGCTTCGCACGGAACAATGTGGAATAAAGATTTCATCTATAATAAAATAGACATGCCGAGAGAAAACAACCGCCCGCGCGGTATGATACTCGGTTATCCCGTCATCACGAGCGGCGAATATTCACATGAAGGCTCGATAAAAAATCTGCTCGGCGGCGAAAATTATGCAAAACCGGAAATGCGCGAGCTTGTTTCGCTCGAAAAAGCCGTCTCGGAGGAGACTGTGCCGACCTTTATCTGGCACACGGTGACAGACAATGCCGTGCCGATTCAGAATTCGCTTCTCTTCATGTCATCGCTCGCATATAACCATATTCCTTTTGAAGCACATCTCTATCCCGAGGGCGGTCACGGGCTTTCGCTCGCGGACAAGACCGTGGGTATAGATTCCATCTATCATGCCATCCCCGGCTGGATTGACCTCGCCATCAAATGGGCTGACAATCTCTGATACGCTACCGAAAAAGCAGGAGCTTCATTTGCCTGAAGCTCCTGCTTTATCTATAACGCGAAGCGGGAATTTTTTGCAAATTCCCCGCTTATCTTTTATGTCTTATTAAATTCCATGTGCCCATCCTTTACCGTGCAGAAAATCTTGTCTCCCTTTGATATATCGTGGCAAAGAAGCTTCTCGGCAAGCACATTTTCTATCTTTTCTCTTATCTCGCGGCGAAGCGGTCTTGCACCGTACGTTTCATCCATACCGCTTTCCGCAATAAGCTCCGCGGCTTCATCGGAAAATTCCGCTTCCACCCCGAGATCCCGCAATTTCTTTACGAGATTGCCGAGCATTTTCTCGGCTATCCGCTTTATCTCATCCTTACCGAGCCTCCTGAAAATAACCGTTTCGTCTATCCTGTTGAGAAATTCCGGACGGAAGCGCTCACGCAGCTTTGCCCTGATGCTCTCCTCCTCTGCCATGCTCTCGCTCACCGTCGGCGAAAAACCCGTCGCGCTGTAGCTTTTGCGCTCGCCCGTGCCGACATTTGAAGTCATAATGATGACGGCATTTGAAAAAATTGCCCGTCTGCCCTGTGAATCGGTCAGCTGTCCCTCTTCAAGCACCTGCAGGAGAAGATTGAAAACATCGGGATGCGCTTTTTCTATCTCATCAAAAAGAATGAGGCAATACGGCATTTTACGCACGCGCTCCGTGAGTTGACCGCCCTCTCCGTAGCCGACATAGCCGGGTGGCGAGCCGATAAGCTTAGATACGCTGTGAAGCTCCATATATTCGCTCATATCGAGCGTTATCATGGCGTTTTCACTGCCGAAAAGCGCCTCGGCTGTCGCCTTTGCCAGCTCTGTTTTACCTACGCCTGTCGTGCCGACAAAAAGAAACGAACCGACGGGTCGCTTCGGGTCGCCGAGTCCCGCTCTGCCGCGCCTTATCGCCCGCGAAACGAAAACGACGGCTCTCTCCTGCCCTATCACGCGCCGCGCAAGAATTTCCTCAAGTCGGGCAAGCCGCTCGCCCTCATCCTCGCTTATGCGCGAGACGGGAATATGCGTCCATGCCGTGACTGTCTCGGCTATCTCATTTTCGCCGATGACGGCATTGCCCGATGCTCTCGCCCACTCCCATTTTTCACATTCCGCCTCGAGCGCATCGCGTGCAGCAATTATCTCATCGCGCACGCCTGCCGCCGCTTCGAAATTCTGAGAGCGCACGAGCGCTTCTTTTTTTACTCTCAGTGCAGCAAGTCTGCTCTCCAGCGTCCTTATCTCCTCGGGCTTGCCGCTCTGCTCTATCCGTTTTTTTGCGGCGGCTTCATCGATGAGATCTATCGCCTTGTCGGGCAGAAATCTGTCGCCGAGATATCGCACCGAGAGCCTCACAGCCGCATCTATTGCCTCGTCTGTAATCTTCACGCGGTGGTGGTTTTCATAGCTCTCGCGAAGTCCGCGCAGGATATTTTTCGTCTGTGCCGCATCCGGCTCGCCTATTAGTACAGGCTGAAAACGCCTCTCAAGCGCCGCATCCTTTTCTATATGGCGATGATATTCCGAAACGGTAGTCGCGCCGATAAGCTGAATATCCCCGCGGGAGAGCGCTGGCTTGAGTATATTTGCCGCATCGAGTGCTCCCTCTGCCGCACCCGCGCCGACTATCATGTGTATCTCATCTATGAAAAGGATATATTTATCCGACGTGGTAACCTCTTCTATCACCTTTTTGAGTCTGTCCTCAAATTCGCCCCTGTATTTTGCTCCTGCAAGCATCGCACCCATATCAAGAGCAATGATATGCTTATGCAGAAGCGCCTCGGGAGCATCGCCCGCCGCTATCCTTGCGGCAAGTCCTTCGGCAACAGCCGTTTTTCCCACGCCCGGCTCGCCGATAAGACAGGGATTATTTTTCGATTTTCGGCAGAGTATCTGAAGCATTCGCGTTATTTCTTCATCTCTGCCCACCACAGGATCGAGCCTGCCGCTGTTTGCTGTCTCAACAAGGTCTCTGCCGTAGAGCAAAAGTGCAGAGGCGCCCGCCGTATTTGCCTGATAAGACTGCGCCTTTGCTTCCTTTTCCTTTTTATCGCTCATCTCCAGAAGAAAAGCTCCCGCGTCCGCCACAAGCTCGCCTATCACGGCGCCCTCGGCTATCATCACCTTGACGGCAACGCAGTCTCTCTGCGAGAGCATGGCAAGAAGCAGATGCTCTGTTCCGATCAGACTCTGCCCGTATTTTGCCGCTTCGAGTGCCGAGCCCTCGATAACGCGACGAAGCCTCGGCGTCATATCTGAATTGCCGAGCCTTGTTTCCTCTCCCTGCCCGAGCAGCTCCGCCATCAGCGCCTTTGTGGAAGAAAAGGTCACTGCATGAGACTCCAGCATATCGGCGCCCGCGCTCTCCGGCACGGAAAGTATACCGAGAAGCAGATGTTCTGTTCCGATATAGGTATGCCCCATCTCGCAGGCGATAAGTCTCGATTTTGTCAGAGCCGCAGCGGCAAGCTCAGTAAATTTGTTCTGCATAAAATACCTCATTATCCATGCGGCGGCATGCCGCACATTCACGCAAATATATTCTATCCATTTATACGGGAAAATATTTTCCGTTTTTGGAAAATTATCCTTGTAATTTCCGCGCGAATATTGTAAAATAGAAGAAAATATGTCTGCAAAAAGGAGATTGCCATGCTTTCAAGAATCTATACGGCGGGTCTTATCGGAATAGACGGCTACGGAGTCACGGTGGAGTGCGATTTTCAGGACAAGCTTCCGTGCTTTGGCATAGTGGGACTGCCGGACAACGCCGTCAAGGAGGCAAAGGACCGCATCAGAGCGGCTTTTGTAAACAGCGGTTTTCCTTTTCCCGATTCGCAGATAACGGTAAACCTCGCTCCTGCCGACAAGCGCAAGGAAGGCTCCGGCTTTGACCTTGCCATGCTCATCGCCATCATGCAGTGCGCGGGCGTGATAAACGAAAATGCCGAAACCGAAAACAGATGCTTCATCGGCGAGCTTTCGCTCTCGGGCGAGGTGCGCCCCGTAAACGGTATGCTCTCCATGTGCCTTGCGGCAAAGGAAGCGGGAAAAACAGAGCTTTTCGTGGCGCCCGAAAATTCCGCGGAGGCTTCGGTCGTCGAGGGTGTTACGGTCTATCCCGTGAAAAAAGCCGCAGAGCTCGTCGCCATGCTCAATGGGGAAATGCCGATAGAGCCTTTTCACGCGGTCGATGCCGGCGCATCGGCACACCGTATACCGATGCTTGATTTTGCCGATGTGAAGGGGCAGGAAAAAGCCAAGCGTGCGCTCGAGATAGCCTGCGCCGGCGGTCACAATATCCTCATGATAGGCGCACCCGGGACAGGCAAAAGCATGCTTGCCAAGCGCATTCCGTCAATTCTGCCGGAAATGACCTTCGACGAAGCAATAGAGACGACGCGCATCCATTCCGCCGCAGGTATGCGGCAGGACGGCTCGCATGCACTCATGCGCGAGCGTCCCTTCCGTGCGCCGCACCATACCATGTCGTGCGCAGGTCTTTCGGGCGGCGGCAGAATACCGATGCCCGGTGAAATTTCACTTGCGCACAACGGAGTGCTCTTTCTCGATGAGCTTCCCGAGTTTTCCCGCGAATCCATGGAGGCTCTGCGCCAGCCGCTCGAGGACGGCAAGGTAACGATAACGCGCGTCGGCGGAAAATTCACATTTCCCTCGGATTTCATGCTCGTTTGCGCCATGAATCCATGTAAATGCGGCTATTACGGTCATCCCTCCGGCAAATGCACCTGCTCGCAGACAGATATCTCCCGCTATCTCTCGCGGATAAGCGGACCGCTGCTCGACAGGATAGATATTCAGATAGAAGTGCCGTCGCTCTCTTATGATGAAGTCGCCGTGCGCGAGCCTTCGCCGGTAAATTCCGCAGTGATGGCTGAAAGAGTAAAAAAGGCACGCGATTTCGCTTCGCGCCGCTATGCAAATGAAGACGGACTCCACTGCAATGCACAGCTGACCAGCTCTCAGATACAGAAATACTGCAAAATGGATGAGAAAGCAACACTCCTCCTGCAAAAGGCTTTTGACAGGCTGGGGCTTTCCGCCCGCGGTTATGACAGAATCCTGCGCGTGGCAAGGACGATAGCCGACCTTGAGGAAAGCGAAAGCATACTCCCTGCGCACATCGCGGAAGCGATACAATACCGCTCGCTCGACAGAAAATACTGGAAATAAAGTCCGCTTTGCGGTATAATATTAAGAAAATCCATAAGGACAGGATAATAATTGAAAATAATCGATTTGAAAAGCGGCGCGGAAATTGCCGTGCCGCGCTCGTCTCTCGCCTGCGCGATAGGCAATTTTGACGGTGTCCATACCGGGCACAGAAGGCTCATAGAGGCGGCAGTTGACTACTGCCGCAATCACAGCGACACGAGATGCGCCGTTTTTACCTTTGAAAGCAATACATCGGGCGCGCCGTTCATCGTTTCGCATGAAGAAAAACTGAAAATATTTACCGAATGCGGCGCCGAGATAGCCGTGACCGTGCCTTTTGACGAGGTGCGCGATATGAGCTGTGAGGTTTTCGTGTCAGAGGTGCTTGTCGGCAAGCTGAATGTCGCCTGTGCCTTCTGCGGCTTCAATTTCCGCTTCGGCAAAATGGGTGCGGGAAACGGAGAAACGCTTGCTGCTCTCATGAAGTCGCACGGGCGAAGCACCGTCATCCTGCCGCCGGTAAATCTCGGCGGCGAGCCCGTCAGCTCGACAAGAATACGCGCGGCACTTGCCGAGGGAGATATGGCGCTTGCAAACAGCCTGCTCGGCAGAAATTTCGGTTTTGTCTCGGAGGTTCTGCACGGCAAGGCGCTCGGGGCTACCCTCGGTTTCCCGACGGCAAATCAGCGCATAGCGCACGGTGCCGCGGCGCCGCGCCACGGTGTCTATGCCTCTCTCTGCATAATCGACGGGAAGAAGTATCCCGCCGTCTCGAATATCGGGGTGCGACCGAGCACAGACTCACACGGAGAAGTAAACTGCGAAACGAATATCATCGGTTTTTCCGGCGATCTCTACGGCAGAAAAATCGCCGTTTATCCGCTCGCGTTCATCCGCCCCGAACGCAGGTTTTCGAGTGCGGCGGAGCTGACCGCCGAGGTGATGGGAAACCGCACTCAGGCAGAGGAAATACTCAAAAAGATGGGGATTTCTTTTTGAAAGTTTTCCGTACTTTTCAGTGACGAAAAGTACCAAAAGTCATTTAAGAGGATTTTCCATCCT
>ERZ834769.1545-NODE-1545-length-19682-cov-3.713915_pt1 | contig 19682 bp, 8 predicted proteins | sample MGYA00519690_ERZ834769 | MGnify/ENA primary metagenome ERZ834769 (study PRJEB31850, sample SAMEA3708760) | human gut metagenome | biome: human gut; feature: human-associated habitat; material: faeces | place: China | collected 2014 ... | reverse complement strand
GAACTTATTGCAGATAAAGCAGCTAAACATTGCATGCGCTGCAAGGACGGTTCAATAGCAATTATGAGCTGGTGGAACGGATACAGTGCGATGCTGGATTTTTGCAACCCGGCCGATTATGAATACTTGGATAATCAGCTCAAGAAATTAATTAAGAATTACGGAATAGACGGTTTTAAATTTGACGGCGGTTCTGTCATCGGATATCAATCATGCATTAACGGTGATGTAGATGATACGGTTTCGTCGCAAGCACGCAATTATGCGTGGAATGAATTCGGCTGCCGATTCGTTTATCATGAATTTAAGGATACATATAATCGGGGAGGAAAAAGCACCGTACAACGGTTGTGCGACAAACATCATAGATGGGATAAATACGGTTTGGCAGATCTTGTTCCGGATGCTTTGGTTGCCGGTATACTTGGATATCCGTTTATTTGTCCCGATATGATCGGCGGTGGAGATTATCTTGTATTTATAGCTCCTGATTTCAAGCTTGATGAGGAATTGTTTATAAGAATGGCGCAATGCTCAAGCCTGTTCCCGATGATGCAGTTTTCTATGGCTCCGTGGCGTGTTCTGTCTGAAAAAGGCAAAAAAATCGTTTTGGAATCTATGAATCTTCATTGCAGATTTTCCGATTATATTGTGAACGAGGTTGACAAATCGCTTAAGAGCGGCGAACCGATTATGCGCTTTATGGAATATTCGTATCCCGGAAACGGTTATGAATATATAAATGATCAGTATATGTTGGGCGATGATATTCTTGTGGCTCCGGTTATAACAAAGGGCGCTTTAAAGCGCAGCGTTGTTTTCCCGAAGGGGAAATGGCTTGATTCAAACGGAAGAGCTTATGAAGGACCGCAAACAATTGAAATAGATGCCCCGATTGAAAAGCTGCCTTATTTCATCCGCGATAATTAAAACAGTAAGCAGGCGTTTTTTCGGCACACGGGAAAGCGGAATATTATGCTTTATCCCGCCGCCGCAAAACGGCTTATACTTATTGATCCGGCACACTTTAAAGGAGGAATAGTAGCTGTGTTTTCTGCGCTTTTATTTACAGAAAACAGGGATATCTTATCTGTTTTTCAATCCGTTGCTTTAAATTACGGATGCATAGTAAAGCATATGACATTCGGGGAAAGCGTTTACAATTATGCCTGCGATACGCCGTTTTCCGCGGTTTTTGTCGATGTAAGCGGAATGTCACGGGCGGAAGCCGACAATAAATTAACAAATATTGCGGCAGGGGTTAAGGGCTTATGCTTTTATAAGCTTATTTCAAACGGAGAGCCGCATACCGAAAGTCCCGAATACATATCGCTGGAAATTTCAAATAGAGAAAGGCTTGCCGAATTTTTTTCCAAAATACTTGCGGATAAAAATAAGGAATCAAGAAATATTCTCTCGGCGCTCAGAATTTGCAACGACCGTCTGCTTACGCAGGATATTTTTACGGGCAGAATTCTTCTTGCGGTATATCCGCTGACGTCGGCGAATGTTACCGCCGAAATTCTTTCGGCGTTTCCGATCGAGGCTCTGCCCGAAAATACCGATTGCTTTACGGACGGCATAGCCGTTTACGCATTTGCGGAATGCGGTCTTAAGCATATATACAAAATATCGCTGGATATTTTAAACAGGCTTAAAAAGAATAATTTGCGCGTCAGTATATTTTTCAGCGACAGGATAGCTTCGTTTGAAGAAGCAAGCACCGTATTTTCGGATCTGAACGCGTATGCGGTTCGGTGCAGATTAAACAACAGTAATATGGAAATTTCCTATTACAACAGTACGATGCAGATGCTTGAGCCGTTCGGATATATGATACGCAGGGCGCAAATAACCGGAAACAAAATACGCAACATCGATAATGAAAAAGAGATCAATTGCATTATAAACGATTTCTTTGAGCAAATACAAATAAGCAGCTCCTTAAGAACAAATATGCAGTTTTTGGTTTGTGAAATGCTGCGCTCCGCGTTTGACGATACAACCCTGCAGGATAATCTTATAAACATAGTAAACTGCACCAACAGGCAGGAAATAAATAAGCTGGTCGTGAGCCTGTTCAACAAAGAAAAATCAAAGCACGACAGTTATTTGATAACCGATAAGGACCGAATTGTTTTAAAGGTGCTTGAAATTATCGACAGGGAATATGCAACAGACCTAAGCCTCGGCAAGATAGCCGAGCGCGTGTATCTTTCCCCTGCGTATATCAGCAGAATTTTCAAAAAAAGCCAAAAGGTAAGCTTTATTAAATATCTGAATAACGTACGGCTTGAAAAGGCGGCGGAATTACTTAAGGTCAACAATTATACAACAAAGGAAATAAGCCGAACGGTAGGGTTCAGAGACGTTTCGTATTTTTGCCTGTGCTTTAAAAACAAATACGGAATGAGCACTGCCCAGTACCGCCGAATGAATTTATTGGATAATTAGCCTATGGCGCAAATATAAAACCGTAAGAAAGGAATTGCCGTTTAAATGAAACAAAGGCTTTGCTCCGTTTTAAAAAGTATTATAAAGCTGCCCGCGGCAATTCCCTTCAAAAGGATAGGCGGCAGGCTTTATGAAATTATTATTCCGCACCGCGGCGACGATAAAGGCTCGCTTGTGCGCAAGGCAATAATTATTCTGCTGTTAATATGCGCCGCAGTATGTATAACCCTGCTCGGCATAATTGCAGGCAGGCACGGTAACAACCGCAAAAAATATTCCGAAATTCAAAGCGTAATGAACAATATCTTAAAGCAGCAGGAAAACGAGGACGGCGGATTGGATTTTTCCGCCCTGTATGAGCGCAATTCGGATATAAAGGCATGGATTTCTATACCCGATACGTCCGTAAATTATCCTATATGCCAATATTCCGATAACGATTATTATTTGCATCACAATTTCGATTTGAAAAAAAGTGAATTCGGTACGCTTTTTTTCGATTACACCAATACTGTAAGCGGTGAAAACGCCAGTCAGAATCTTACAGTATACGGGCATTCAATGAGCAACGATCAAATGTTTACCTCGCTTCTTAAATACCATAAGCTAAGCTTTTATAAGGCTCACCCGTATATTACGCTGATAACACCGGAACGCCAAATGCAATATAAAATTTTTGCGGTAATGGTTGCCGCCGCAAAGCCCGAAGACGATAACGGTTATTTTTACGATTTTACCAAATGCGACTTTGCAAAGCAGCGTGATTTTCTAAGCTGGGCGGACGAGGCAAGGGAGCGCAGTATTTTTAATTTGAATGTCGACGTTTTGCCCGACGACAGGGTACTGACTCTTTCCACCTGCGATTATGTGTTTGATAACTGCCGCTTGGTAATTATGGCGCGCAGGCAAAGAATCGGCGAAGAAAGCGGGATCGATACGGAAACCGCCGTTAACAACCCGAATCCGCGATACCCTAAGGCATGGTATGACAAAAGGAAAAAAGCTTATCCCTTCGGATAACAGGGAACAGAGAGGAGAGTGAAAAATCACGTTAAATAATATCAGCCTGCCCATAAAATTTCCGCGGGCCGCTGCCGGAGATTTTTAAACCCGTTCAACTGCAGTTTCAGCGGCAGAATGGAGAATAGCTATGAAAATAAGAAAAATTGTCACCGCTTTTTTGTGTGCAGCTTTGGCGCTTGGCTCTTTACCCGAATTATCTCCCCTTGCCTTACCGATGGTTGACAGCGAGGATAATACGATGATCATATCGGAAGACGGCGGGCGGTATATTGTTTCAAAGGAGCAAACATACAGCTCTTATGATTGCTTTGCTTCCGCTTTGTCGGGCAAGACCGATCGGGAACAGCTTGATCAGTCGGGAACCGTATGGAGCGTTTCGGGCTATTACGGGGTTAAATATCCGGCGGACTATCCCGCCGAAAGCTTTTATTGCCGCAGATATGAAAAAAACGGTCTGTTTGGAATAAGCTCGCTTAGGGGTACGGACGGGAATAATAAGGTAGACTATTACGATTATCGGCACGGCATTACGCTTGACCCGTCTGAAAAAAGCATATATGTTTCACCGGTTGCAAGCTATTGGAAGATCGGTGAAACCGGAGGTCCCTCCTTTATTGAAATGAATTTTACCGCTCCGAAAACCGGTAACGCAGTATTATACGAGGCAAATAACGAAAAAATAACAGGGGCAATAAACAGCCCGTTTTACTCGTTTGAAGCGGGAAAAACAGATAAGGTGGGAGTATCTGTTCTGTTTAACGGAAATAAAATATGGCCCGCCGCAGAGGAATATGCGGTAATTACCCAAGCGGATACTATAACGGAATTTCCGGATTTGGGCGTGCTTTCATTTAATACGGGCGATAAGCTTACCGTTCGCATAACCCATTTAGAGGGATATTATTCGCAATCGGATATAGTCAGGCTGACCCCGGCGGTGAGCTATCTTTCGGAAAGCGAAGACCGAACGTTAAATATTTTGGCGGTAGGGTCGCAAAGCACGGCGGGAATTGCCGCGCGCCTGCCTGCCGTATTAAACCAATGCGGCGCCTCGGCCTATACGGTAGGCGTTCTTACGGACGAAAACGCCGCCCTTTCCGACTTTGCGGCGGATAATACATACAGCTATCTGCAGTACAATTCTTCGTCTGCGGATTCTGCGGCGGTGCAGGCAAGCTTTTCAGCCGCACTCGGTAAAGCCGAATGGGACGTTGTTGTATTAGAGGGCGAATATATACTTGATACGCAGGCGTTTAATTCGGCTTCGGCAAAGGTTGCAGCCGTTTGCGGTTCGGGAACAAAAACAGCCGCCTGCTTTGCCGCAGATGTTGCCTGCGATCCGGCGGTTTCGGAATTGACCGATATTGTATTGCCGAGCGGCGTGGCAATAAGCAATGCGGGAACGTCTTATCTGAAAGAGGTTAATTATCCCGTGTTTGACGAAAACGGAATAACCGCCGTTGCAAAAACAATTGCCGCGGTTACATGGGCAGAGGCGCTTTGTATGTGGCAGATCGATCTGTCCCTGTCAGAGCTTCCGGATGTTCCGCCGCAGCTTAACGCGCCGGTTGAAAACGCGGCGAGAACAGCTTTGCGCTGCCGCTATTCGTTAAGGGAATCAAAATACAGTGAAAGCAGTATTTCAAATCTCAGGGGAGACGCAAATTTTGACGGAGATTTAGACGCGGCGGATATTGAAAATATTCAGCAGTACTGCCTGCAGGGAAATTCGGTTACACACTTGAAAAATGCCGATATAAATTCCGACGGAGTAATTGACGCTGCCGATACAGAGCTGCTTCGTCAATTGCTTTCGGGCGCCGAAATTCCGCAGCCTCAGCCCACGGGCGTAGAAGCATATCAGGACGAAAACGGAAAAATCGATATTTCAAGGCTTACCCCCGTTACGCAGTCCGAGACGGTATCGGAAAACGGAAGAAATTACATAAGCTTTAACGGCAAGCCTTATTTTTATAATGCGATACATTGGCGTTATAACTATATAAAAACAAACCCCAATATTGATGACGCCGATATTATGTCAATATACGAAGAGGGCTTCCGTCAGGCAAAATCCGCCGGCTGGGAATCAATGGTTCAGTACGTTTACTGGACGGATATTTTCGACGGTGAAAAATACGACTTTTCTTTAATTAAAAAGTTTTATGATCTTGCCGAAAAATATGATATGACCGTTCAGATAAATTGGTTCGGATATGATAACTGCGGCTACGGCGGATATATGCCGTGGCAAACGGACAGGGAAAAGTATCCGAAGCTTGAGGTTGATTATCAGGCTCTCGGCTTGCCGGAGGAGCTGCCCGATCTGTCAAAGGATATATTTATAAATGAAGAATGCGAAGCCGTTACTCAGCTTATGGCATTTCTCAATATATACGATACTGATCGCCGAACGGTTTTAATACAGCTTGAAAACGAGCCGGATAACCCCGAAGGCGGCAACGGGCAGTGGCTCAGTCAATTTTATAATGTTGTAAATCTTCTTGACAAAATAGGTCAGGCAGTTCATAATTCGCCGTTTAAAATCGTTACCCGTGTAAACGTTACGGCAAACGGCTGGAATCAGGAAATAGAGGGACTGGATTACAACGAGCGTATGTCCTTTGCATTGTCTAAAAACGGTATAGACCTGTTGGGAAGAGGATTTTACGACTACGGCTTAAACGATCAGGACGAGTTTGACGAATACGGCAACGTATTGCATACGCCCGAAATCGGAATAGTTCTTCAGCGGTATATCGGTCAGGCAATAGAGTCTCTTAGCAGGGGCTACGGCTTAGGACCGTATCAGCTTAAAAATTGCAGCGTAAACAGCAATAACAGCGTGTTTTTGGGCGGCGTTAACGACTGGTCGCGCAGCACGGGTCAAAAAATAAGCGCAAAATATATATACAGCGACAACGATTATAAGTACGGCGTTAAGGTTGACACCTCAAATGTTTCCGCAATTAACCATTCCGAGCTGTATGCTATGCAAAAATGCATTAACTCCGTTTCGGATATGCTTGCAACTCTGCCGCGGAACAGAATGGCGGGCTTTAATACGTATCAGGACGCATACCGCCTTACGGGAGACGTAAAAACAGAAATAAGAGAAACTAAGGCGTTAAACGGCAGAACGGTAAGCTATACGTTTTATAATCCGGATATTGAATACGGCGGCGCAGGTATGGTATTGGCGGACTATGACGACAGTTACTATATATTTGCCACTCAGGATAATTCTCACTTTGAATTTTCCGATTGTATCATTTCTGCCGAGACTGGCGCTTTTGTTGACGGAGCTTGGGTAAGCAGCGGAGAATATACGCCTGAGAGCGAGTATACCGTTACTCCGAAGGCGGGTAAGGTTTATCGGATACGGTTTTCAAAGGAATACCGCGCATACGATTATTTGAATAAATACCTTACCGCAGCCGACGGCTCAAACGAGCCGCTGTATTCCGATAAGGATAGAATAGAGGATAATTTCGGCCTGTCCGCACCCTGGAGCGTTGGAAAGCTTAAAAATGCATATCCCGCAAACGATTATATTGTTACCGGCGGAGAAAAGGTTTTCAGAGATATGCAGATAAATTCCGGTATTTCGGTGCCGGGTATCGCTTCGTACAGTACAAAAACAAGCGGATATGTGGGTATAGGATTTTATAACAGCAAGCTGCTTGTAAACGGCGGCTTATCATGGGAAGGGTGTAACGGATACACTAATATTATTAAGTTTACCGCTCCCGAAAGCGGCAGGGTAAGGGTATGCTGCGAGGGCGGATTAACGCCGGCATATAACGAACCGATTTATGCACAGGGAAATTACACGGTTACAATGAACGTTTATTTAAATAACGAAATAAAGCAGACGGTAACCGCAAGCGGTAATAATCCCGGAACGCCCGAAGCCCTGATCCTTAATATTTCAAAGGGGGATACGGTCACCTTTGAGATCGCCAACACAGGCTCATCCTACGCTTATACCTTTGTTGACCCGACCGTAAAATACGAAGCCTACGGCTAAAAAATCCGAACGGGCGGAACGCTTGCCTTAACCGCCGCGAACCGGGCGTTTGGTTTGGGTTCCGCCTTATTTTCGGCAAATAGGGTATTGTACTGTAAAATATAGACAAATTTGTCATACGATTGCAAATATTTAATATTGTGTTTTGATAAGCGCAGGTATTATACTTTAAATGTGGACGATTTTAATTTTACGTAAAAAAGCAAAAAATAAAGGAGCGGTTAATATGAAAAAAAGAATTTTGTCGGTCTTTTTAACGGCGGCAATTCTGTTTGGAGCGGCCTCCTTAAGTGCGTTGGGTGCGTCAAACAAAATTTTCACCGGCGAAAAAAGTCGATATAAAACCGAGGGCGAGGTTTATAAAGCATACGATGAGCTGTACGGCTTAACCGAAAACCGTACCAATGCTCTTGATAACAAGGAATCCGCTGAAATTGACCAAAGCCAAACAAATTGGAAATTAATCTGTAATAACGGTTATACTGCCGATAGAGACAAGTATTATAAAATAATTTTTAACGACAACGCTGTGGACAGTAATTATGTGGCTGTTTCTCCTGTTGTGAAACCTGATGATTTTAAATATAAGTTCGGAGCAGTATTGAGTAAAGATTCCAAGCGTTTAATACTTTCGCCTGTTCACTCGAATGATATTGGCGGTAAAAACCGGTCGACAGCGTCACTTAGTTTTACAGCGCCCAAGTCCGGTAAGGTTGTTTTGTATGATTTTTACGGAGACGCAATAACCGCAATGACCGGCGAGCCCTTTTATTCATTCTTGACAAAGAACAATGAATACCACGCTAAATACGGCGAAATTAAAGCGGATATTAATTTCTATCACAATGAGGAATTACTTAAAACCGTTACAATCTCCGAAACGGTACGTTCGGTTGATTTCCCGGATCTCGGTGAAATTGAAGTATCAAAAGGCGATACTCTGAAAATTGAAGTTTTATACAAAAAAAGCAATGATGAAAACGGTTATGGTGCTCAGGGAGAAAAGAACGCAATTTCAATAAATCCTGCTGTTGCCTACACCATAGAGTATTTGGATGAAAGCGTACATTCGTACAGTGCTTACGAATATTTAAACAAATTCGTAAGCGATACGGTCAATTACCCGGATAAAACAGAAATAACCGATTTCAGTCTTTCGGCACCGTGGAGCATGAAGTATGTAAATCCGGACAATAACAAAGATTTGACTACAAAGATTTCCGTCGTAAGAAATGTTAAGCCCAAGTGGACTGAGAATGGATTTGGCTCAACAGACGGTATCGGTTATTACAGTACATCAAACGGGAATAATGATAATATTCATACAATTTTCCACGACGGTAAATTATTGATAAACAGCAGATATGACAAAGGTGGTTTTGGTGCCCGTGCAACGGCTTTGCGGTTTACAGCGCCTAAGTCGGGCGAGATAATTATCAAGAATGACGGAAAAATAAAAGTATTTTCTGGAAGTCCTGTTTGGGCCGGTGGAGTGTCAAGCGTAAAAACAAGGATAAACCTAAACGGCAAAACCGTTGAGGGCAGTGAGCAAGAATCCACGGACGGAAATAAAGGTTTTGACTTCGATGAGGTTAAGTTGGAGGTTAAGGAAGGCGACGTTGTAGACTTCCTCGCTTGGAGTGAATCAACTACATATGCATATACCGACTTTGCCCCCGTCATCTCATATCTTAGATATGATGTCGAATATCCGTCATACGATTCATATGATAATCTGTACAGTATTGTTGAAGAAAACAAGGCTGCCATAACCGATGGTAAAGTGAAGCTTACATCCGATTCCTTTAAAGCCTCGGCACCGTGGAGCGTCGCGTTTTCTGCACCTACCGGTGGTAATCCGTGGTATTCGAAAACAATTTATCTTAAAGACAAATTTTCTTTTGTGGGTTCGGGTTCCGCAGGCGTTAGTAAATATGCATTGACAGGTGAGTCATCAGGTGGTAATGAATGTATGTTTGTCGCTTTTGATGACGGTAAATTGGTTATCAACGGCTCATATAAAGCTAATGCATTAAACGGCTATATTACTTCATTGAAATTCACCGCACCAAAATCGGGAAATATTGAACTTTCAAGTGAGACACTCACCTGTATGAAAGATGCGCCTTATTGGGCAAATACGGATCATACAACAACCTTTAATATTAAAAAGAACGACGCGGTTCTTAAAATCGTATCTGTTACTTATACAAGCGGTAAGCCCACAAGTTGGTCTGTTGACGGGGTTGAGCAAGCAGATGCCGCTCCTGCTTTCCCGACCGTTTCTGCAGAGGTTAAAAAGGGCGATATTCTTACAGTTGAGGTAACTCAAGGCGGCGAAAGCAATAAGTCGTGCGTTGCAATAAGACCGATTGTAAAATATACTTCTTACGAAACTAACGGTCTTAATGTTCTTGCAATCGGTAATTCAAGTACAGCGGAAGCAACCGGTTATCTGTATAAAGCTTTAAGTGCGGTCGGTGTTAAAGAGATTAAGATAGGCGCTTATATTTCGGAAAATGCATTAAGCGCTTATGCAAATGAAATTTCAGAAGATTTATTTTACTTAACCGGTGACTACACCTTATGCAATAACGGTGTAAGCGGCACCGCAGAGCAGATGACCTTAAAAGCTGCAGCCGAAAAGGCAGAATGGGACGTTGTTATTCTGCAAAGCAGCAGCGAAGACTTAAACAACACAGAGTTTAATAAAACAATAGCCGCAATTAAAAAATGCTTCCCCGGCGCCAAGCTTGCCTATTACGCAACAGCTGTTCCGTTCGGTGAGGATACGCATTATAAAGACCATACCGATATAAGCGATAAGGCGGTATTAAATGTGACCGACAGCGTGGATTATTATATTCCGGTGGGTACGGCGATTGAAAATTGCAGAACCTCATACCTCGGAAACCGTTTGAAAATTTCGGGCGGCAGCATTATAGATGGCTTCCAAAGCGATAACGGTACTATGAGCGAGACGGCTAAGCTTATCGCCGCAATGACCTTTGCGGAGGAGCTTTGCGATCAGGTGGCGGACTGGAAATATGACAGCTTTAGCGACGTTATAAAGAACGAAACCGAATTTGAAATTGTAAAGGCGGCTGTTCGCAGGGCTGTTATGCGCCCGTACAGAGTAACCCAATATGCGGAGGATACCTCCGTAACGTTATCGGGCGACGCTAACTGCGACGGTAAAGTAAATATATGCGACCTGGTTCGTTACGGTGAATTTACGGCAAGAGTTAACGGCACAGAGGTTTACAAGGCAAATTGCGATACCGTTAAGGATAACAGGCTTGACGAACAGGATTTGACCGGTATTAAAAAACTGTTATTGGATATTCGGTGAACGGCGGCTATGCAGCTTGTAAAATACGATTTTATCAATAGCCTGCATGAAGGACAGGGCGTATGTTGTTAAGGTTAAAAAGGATTTTTGCGCTTTTCATATCAATAATGCTTATTTCTTTATGCGGCTGTAATAAAGCGGTTACCGATTCATCGCAAGCCTCATCAAATGATCCGCCTGTGACCGATACACAGTCTGCTGTTTTTGAGCGTAACAGCTTTGAAGCCTTGCTTGACGGTGACGGAAGGATTATTTCAGGTAAACAAATTGCTTTAACTGCTTCGTCGGTTAAAAAAAATTCCGACGGAAGACGGTATATCTCACACAACGGGAAACCGTATTTCTTTAATTCCGTTTATTGGAGCCTTTCCGCCTTGCAGTCCGATAAATCGGTTACTGCCGAAAATATTTATAAAATATTTGAAGAAGGCTTTGCCGGCGCGCATGACGCGGGTTACCGTTCGATTAGCCTCGGCATTGACTGGGCGGTCTTTTATGACGGAAGCAAGTATAACTTTTCGGCATACGAAATATATTATGATCTTGCCAAAAAATATGATATGTCGGTTCAGCTTATTTGGAACGGTTATAATTATTCGGGCGGCTGCAGATTTATGCCGTGGCAGATCGACCGCTCCGTTTATACCGCCCTAAAGCTTGATGACGTGAAGTTAAACAGGGAAATTCCCGATTTATCCCGTCAAATATATATTGATGAAGAAGCGGACGCTTTAAATCAGCTTTGTGCGTGGCTTAATTATTATGACAGAGACGCCCGCACCGTATCAATTCAGCTGGCGGACGCTCCGAATTCGGATTCGGGTATCGGTAAATACTGGTCGGGTCAGTTTTCAAATATGCTTAACCTGCTGGATCGTCTTGGCAAAACGGTTAAAGAAGCTTCGTACCGTATGGTTACCTGTGTGAGTCTTTCAACCTTAGATTATACAGAGGAAATCGACGGATTGAGCTATTCCGAGCGTCTTCACCGGCTTATTGATTCGGAAGGTATTGATATGGTAGGAATGAGTGGGAGAACACTTGAGCTTGCAAATCTTTCAAGCTTTGAATACGGTAATAATATTCCTTATCTTTCTGCTCTTGCTCCGGTGACAAGCCGTTTTATATCTCAAAGTGCAGACGCTGTTGCAAATGGCTACGGTATAGGCGTTTATGAGCTTAAGTCATTCGGCAGCGATTATGATTTGGGACTTTATCAAATGAATACGGAAGGCTGGGTAAAGCGGGAAGAAGGCTTTTTAAACGGTGCCCTATTCGGGAAGGAAATTATTACGGAAAGTAATTTTGATGAAATTGCTTCCGTCAATAAATGCTATAATGCCGTATCACAGCTGCTTGCAACGCTTCATCCATCCGATATTATTACATACAATCTTAATCAAGATGTTCCGTATTCCAATTTAAGAGAGCTTGGTAATATTGATATTATATTTACTTGTACGCAAGATGAGGCATTATCGCAAAGTTTTGGTAGCGTTGCAATGGCTTTAATAGACGTATACGGAGCATATTACTTTTTCGCATCGCGTAGCGGAGCTTCATTTCTTATTGACGGAGATATTTCCGAAGTGACCGTAGGAAGTTATGTCGACGGTGCATGGATACCGTCTGATGAAAATGTTACAATCAGCGAAAGCAACAGCATTACGGTTGAATCGGGAAAAGTATACCGTTTATTATTAAAATAGTACATTTTGCTCATTTTATGAAAGGAAAAATAATTTATGAAAACAAACTCTTTTAAAAGGATTCTTTCGTTTGGTATGGCAGCAATTATGTTTTTAGCCGTTACCGCATGCGGCAAGAATTCAGGCTCTTCCGATTTGGAGTCAAGTAACAGTAATTCTTCAAGCCTGGAAAAACAAAACGGTGCAGATGCGCTTTCACAGTATATTGGAGAAAACGGTAAAATCGATACTTCAAAGTTGACTCCTTATAAAGCGTCGGAAATCGCAACGGTTAACGGAAGGAAAATTTTTAAACATAACGGAGAACCGTACCTTTACAATGCACTTCATTTACGGTACAGGGCTTTTACAACCACCATGGCCAATTCCATAGCCGAAAAAAAGTTTGAAGAAGGCATGCAAAAGATTAAGGAATCGGGAATTGATACCGTTATTTTGTATATTTATTGGGAAGATATGTACGACGGTAAAAACTACAATTTCGACGATCTTAAATTCCAGTATGACATGGCAATAAAATACGATTTAAAAATTCAGGTTAACTGGTTCGGCTATAATAACTGCGGTTACGGCGGATTCAGAAAATGGCAAAAATTGCGTTCTAAATATCCGGCATTAGAAATAGACGATCCCAATATAACCTCAGAAATTCCGGATTTATCGCAACAGATTTTTATAGATGAAGAAATTGAGGCTATCCAACAACTCTGTGCATTTATAAACATATACGATACGGATCGCCGTACAATTGCAATTCAGCTTGAAAATGAACCTGATAACGATGAGGGCGGTATGGGCTATTGGCTGAGTCAATATTCGGCAATGGTTAATTTGCTTAATAAATTGGGTGAGGCGGTTCATAACAGCACCTACGATATGATTACAAAAATCAATATAACAGTAAGAGGTATTGACGAAACGATTGATGGACTTGATTATTTCGCTCGTGCAAATAATCTTATTGAACAGCCGTATCTTGATTTGGTGGGCCCCGATGCCTACAATACTAACACGATGCAGGATATGTCCTTTTACGATAAGGGGAATAATATCCCGGTACATCTTGAAATAGGTCCATCGGTTTGGAGTGTTATTGGACAGAGTGTTTACCATCTTATTAACGGATACGGTATGGGTTATTATGATTTGATTGATATCGGTTATACAGGTAACGGCGGTTTGTACCGTCTTAATTCGGAAATTTGGGAGGAACGTGACGGCACTCAAATCCTCGGTAAGCCGTATAACGGTGAGATTGAATGTAATACGCAGGAATTTATCGCTATGTCTAAAAGCGTGAGTGCTTTAAACGAATTATTAGCTTATATTCCAACTTCCGATATGGCCGGCTTTAATATTAAAATGAAAAATGTTGCAAGTGACATTCAAAAACTCGGCGATAAAAAAATCACTTATGATTACAATAATCCGTCTGCAAAGTACGGGGCAAGCGGTTTGGTTTTAAAAGGTCCCGACGGAGCATATTACTGCTTCTCAAGTCAGGCGGCAGATTTTACATTCCCATCTGCGCCTTCTTCTGTAACATACGGTTCCTACAGTGAAGGCACATGGAACGAGGAAGGTAAAATTACAGCAAACGGAGCAAAGGTTACTTTAGAGGCAGGCAAGGCATACCGTGTGGTACTTTAGGCATTAATAATCTTTAAGCCTTAAAAATATAAAAAATTTGAACAAAGGGGTACGATTATGAAAAAGAAACTTTTTTCGCTTATTACACTCTTGTTAGTCACGATTATTTGTTTCAGTCAGTTTTCACTGTTAAGCGTTTTTGCCGGAGCTGAGAATACCGAAGACGATTTACCTTCGTACAGTGCTTACGAATATTTAAATAAATTCGTAAGCGACACGGTCAATTACCCGGATAAAACAGAAATAACCGATTTCAGTCTTTCCGCTCCTTGGAGCATGAAGTATGTAAATCCGGACAATAACAAAGATTTGACTACAAAGATTTCCGTCGTAAGAAATGTTAAGCCCAAGTGGACTGAGAATGGATTTGGCTCAACAGACGGTATCGGTTATTACAGTACATCAAACGGGAATAATGATAATATTCATACAATTTTCCACGACGGTAAATTATTGATAAACAGCAGATATGACAAAGGTGGTTTTGGTGCCCGTGCAACGGCTTTGCGGTTTACAGCGCCTAAGTCGGGCGAGATAATTATCAAGAATGACGGAAAAATAAAAGTATTTTCTGGAAGTCCTGTTTGGGCCGGTGGAGTGTCAAGCGTAAAAACAAGGATAAACCTAAACGGCAAAACCGTTGAGGGCAGTGAGCAAGAATCCACGGACGGAAATAAAGGTTTTGACTTCGATGAGGTTAAGTTGGAGGTTAAGGAAGGCGACGTTGTAGACTTCCTCGCTTGGAGTGAATCAACTACATATGCATATACCGACTTTGCCCCCGTCATCTCATATCTTAGATATGATGTCGAATATCCGTCATACGATTCATATGATAATCTGTACAGTATTGTTGAAGAAAACAAGGCTGCCATAACCGATGGTAAAGTGAAGCTTACATCCGATTCCTTTAAAGCCTCGGCACCGTGGAGCGTCGCGTTTTCTGCACCTACCGGTGGTAATCCGTGGTATTCGAAAACAATTTATCTTAAAGACAAATTTTCTTTTGTGGGTTCGGGTTCCGCAGGCGTTAGTAAATATGCATTGACAGGTGAGTCATCAGGTGGTAATGAATGTATGTTTGTCGCTTTTGATGACGGTAAATTGGTTATCAACGGCTCATATAAAGCTAATGCATTAAACGGCTATATTACTTCATTGAAATTCACCGCACCAAAATCGGGAAATATTGAACTTTCAAGTGAGACACTCACCTGTATGAAAGATGCGCCTTATTGGGCAAATACGGATCATACAACAATCATTAATATTAAAAAGAACGACAATGTTATTAAAACAATAACAGTTACTTACAAAAAAGGTGTTTCCACGGGTTGGACCGTTGACGGAGCGGAGCAGGCAGATACAGAGCCGGTTTTCCCGAAGATTACGGATGAGGTGAAAAAAGGTGATGTTCTTACCGTTGAGATAAGCCAAAGCGGCACAAACAATAAGTCGTGTATTGCTGTAGCTCCTGTTGTTGCTTATACATCTGTAAGTGATAATGGTGAGACCGAAGAGGAAGACGCAGAAGCGAGCAAACCAAAATACGGAGCTACATATAATGCTCATGATATTTTAGGAAAGCTTTTGCAAGAAACCGAAATCGACGGCAATGAGATTGATCAGGAGAATTCGGTTTGGAGAGTGGATATTTCTTTCCCACAGTGGATGGCAACAGGATATAAAGGAATGGTCTATAAATACTTTAAAACTGTAGCAAATTTAAAGAATGTTCCGTCTTTTGCAAGATCCTCATTGGTTCAATCGGCCGGATCTTGTACAGTAGGTATCCCGACTGATTCCAATATAATTGTTATTAATCCAAAGGATGCTTGGAACTCAAAACAATCGGAAAATATAGAATTTAATATTGATTTTGTAGCACCTGCAACCGGAAAAGCGGTATTGTACGATCCCGATGAAGGTATTTGGGGTGGAATACAGGGCGATCCATATTACTCATATCTTGAAAAGGATTCTGCGGTTTCAAAGATACAGGTTCTTTTGAACGATAAGGTTATCTGGCCCGCAAGCGGCGAGTTTACACAGATAGACAATAAGAACCCCGCGGTTGATTTCCCGCGCATTGAGCTTAATCTTAAAACAGGCGACGTTTTAAGACTGCGTACTCAGCGTGTAGGCGGTTCGGGTGGCTTCGGAATGCAGTTAAACCCCACCGTAAGCTACTACGACGGCGTACCGCAGACAGGCGCTTCGTACAACGGCGAAATTATAACCTTAGTTGCTTTGATGAGCGTATCGGTGCTTGCAATTTTCACATTGGTTCTTATTCAGAACAAAAAGAGCAGAACCGATAAATAATCAGGAAAAAACAGCAGGCGGGCAAATTATAAAAGCATAATTTCGCCTGCCTGCAGGGCGCAGGGCATTTAATTTTATTTATTAAAAAGCTGAGGAACCGTTATGAAATTGCACATCTTAAACAGACTGCTGGCATTTCAGCTGGCGCTGGTTATATTTTTAACTTTTGCCGGCTGTAAAAAAAGCGGAGTTTCATCTGTTGACGGTACATCGGTTGCCGATAATTTTTCAAGTGCCGAAGAATCTGTCGCCGCTTCAGACGCGGCAGACGGTAATACCGATTCCGACCCGCTTGCAAAATATATAACCGAAAACGGTAAAATAGATACCTCTGAATTAACTCCGTACAAGGCGTCGGAGGTAGCCACTGTCAACGGCAGAAACATTTTTAAGCATAACGGCAAGCCTTATCTTTATAATGCAATGCATTTCCGTTATGACGATCTTAACACCGCCTACGGTCCGGACACTGCAAAAGAAATCCTTGACCAAGGTATGCAGAAAATTAAGGAATCGGGTATAGACACCGTTATTCTGTATATTTACTGGCGCGATATGTACGACGGTAAGAATTACAATTTCGATAATCTTAAAATGCAGTATGATACGGCGATCAGACACGATTTAAAAATTCAGATAAATTGGTTCGGGTATAATAACTGCGGTTACGGCGGTTTTATGAAATGGCAGACCGACCGCGCAAAATATCCCGCGCTGAAAATAAACAATCCCGAAATAACAAAGGAAATTCCCGATCTGTCAAAGCAAATTTTTATCGATGAGGAAACCGAGGCTATCAGGCAGCTTTGCGCATTTATAAATATATATGATAAAGACCGCCGCACGGTTGCGGTTCAGCTTGAAAACGAACCCGATAACGGCGAGGGCGGTATGGGCGACTGGCTAAGTCAGTTTTCCAATATGGTAAACCTGCTTAACAAGCTTGGCGAGGCGGTTCACGGCAGCGTTTACAGTATGATAACAAAGGTCAATCTTACAATGACCGGTTGGGACGAAATTCAGGAGGGCTTTGATTATCCTACGCGTATCAATAAGGTTATAGAACAGCCGCACCTTGATTTGGTGGGTCCCGACGTTTACGATGTCAGCACCGTTCATAATATCTCTTTTTATGAAAAGGGCACCAATATACCGGTGCATCTTGAAATAGGACCCTCGCCGTGGAGCGTTATCGGGCAAAGCGTATATCACCTTGCCAGCGGATACGGAATGGGTTATTACGGCTTGGCGGAAAGCGCGCGGACGGTTGACAGCGGGCTGTACCGCTTTGACGATATGCGATGGATAGAACGCGACGGCACCGAAATTCTCGCGGCTTCAAATTACAAGGGTCAGCTTGAGTGCAATACACGGGAATTTATTGCCATGTCGCACAGCGTTGACGCCTTAAGGGAATTATTAGCCTCGGTTCCGGTTTCGGATATGGTGGGATTTAACGTAAATATGAAAAATGTTGTAAGCGACCTGAGAAAGCTTGACGGTAAAAGGTTTACTTATGATTATAATAATCCCGCCGCAAAATACGGTGCCTGCGGACTGGTTTTAAAGGGTCCTGACGGCGCATATTACTGTTTTTCAACCCAAACGGCGGACTTTATATTCCCGTCCGCACCCGCTTCCGTAACATACGGTTATTATAAAGACGGTGTGTGGAACGAGGCGGGCACGGCTTCGGCAAACGGCGCAAGAGTTACGCTTGAAGCCGGCAGAGCGTACCGCGCGGTACTTTGATTTTTAAGGCACAAAATATTTTATCGGATTTATTAAACAAATAGGAGTCGGCTTGATATGTTTTATAAAAAAGCTTCATCTTTCGGTTTATCGGCTTTAATAGCCGCCGCGGTATTTATGCCGATGGGACAGGTGTCCGCAGCCGAAGGCAGATCATACACAAAAGAAGAAATCGAGACGCTCTTACTTGATAAAGGTGTTACATACCAAAGCTATCTTGATAAATTCGGAAAATCCGAATATGCTTCGGATAGCATAGATATTGCGCTCTCGGATTATTCCTCGGCGTCCGCGGACAGCGGGATTGAATTTACCGATTCGTTTGAGGGCAGGAATAATGTTCTTAAATGGGAGAGCGGCAAGGGCAGCATAGGCTACGACATTAACGTTCCGCAAAGCGGACTTTATAATATATGCTTTTCGTATTATCCGCTTGAAGGGTCGGGAAATAAAATCGAGCTCGGCGTTCAGATAGACGACGGATTTCCGTATTCCGAGCTTACATCGTTTTCGCTTAACCGAACCTTTAATTCCGCTAAAGGAATCGCCAAGGATCAGGCGGGTAACGACTACAATACCGAGCAGATAGAGATTTTCAGCTGGCGCGATATGTATGCGCAAAGCGATTCGGGCGTCAGCGACGATCCCTTTTTAATTTATCTTGAGCAGGGAACGCACAGGATCATTCTTTATTCGCACAACGAGCCGTTTGTTCTTTCCTCGGTAAAATTAGCCGCCCCGCAAAAATACATCGGATATGACGAATATCTGAAAAAGCACGGTGCGGTTGAAAACGGCGACTGGGGGAAATTATACGAGGCGGAAGCAACCGCCTTAAAATCAGAAAAGAATATGGTTGCTTCTACCGACCGTACAAGCACAAAAAACAGCCCTTACAGCTATACAAAAAACGTACTTAACGTTATAGGCGGAAGCACGTGGAAATATCCGGGGCAGTGGCTTGAATGGGAAATAGATGTTCCGAAGGATGGGTATTACGAGCTGTCATTCAGGTATAAGCAATCGTATAAATCCGGCTTGAATTCTCACCGCCGTTTATTGATAGACGGCAGCGTTCCGTTCAGCGAAGCCGAAATTTTGAATTTCGGATATTCTTCAGGCTGGGAAAATTATACGGTTTCGGATAACGGCGGAGAACCGGTATTCTTTTTTCTTACAAAGGGAAAGCACACGCTTAGGCTGGAAGCCGTTGTGGGGCAGCTGGGCGCCTCTGTAAGCAGGCTGACCGATCTTGTTGCCAAGCTTAACGAGGAATACCGCAAATGCCTTATGATTACGGGCAGCGATCCCGATATTTACCGCGATTATAATTTAGACGCGGAAATCCCCGATTTAATCGATACCTTTAAAGCCATTTGCGATTCTC
>ERZ834769.1497-NODE-1497-length-20163-cov-4.264820_pt1 | contig 20163 bp, 17 predicted proteins | sample MGYA00519690_ERZ834769 | MGnify/ENA primary metagenome ERZ834769 (study PRJEB31850, sample SAMEA3708760) | human gut metagenome | biome: human gut; feature: human-associated habitat; material: faeces | place: China | collected 2014 ... | reverse complement strand
ATCGAATACGACGAAGCGACGGGCCGTCCCCTGCGCGTACATACGATCGTCGTCTCGACACAGCACGACGACTTCATCGCCGCCGGCAACGGCATCGACGAAAAGGAGGCCGAGCGGCGGATGCAGGAGCGCATCCGCGAGGACGTGTGCACGATTCTCATTCCGCGCGTCAAGGCACGTCTCGAACGCGCCGGCGACAAACTGGCGTCGCTCATCGGCGACGACTACATCCTGCATGTGAACCCTACGGGCAAATTCGTCATCGGCGGCCCCCATGGCGACACGGGCCTCACGGGACGGAAGATCATCGTCGACACCTACGGCGGCCGCGGTGCCCACGGCGGCGGTGCCTTCTCGGGCAAGGACTCCTCGAAAGTAGACCGTTCGGCGGCCTACGCCGCCCGCCACATCGCCAAGAACATGGTGGCTGCGGGCATAGCCGACGAGGTACTCGTCGAACTTTCGTACGCGATCGGCATCGCCCGGCCGTTATCGGTCTATGTCGATACCTACCGGTCGAAGCGTCCCGCAGCGATCGACGGCATGACCGACGGCGAGATCGCACGCCGCATCGAGCGCCTGTTCGACCTGCGTCCGGCGGCGATCGTCAAACGGTTCGGCCTGACGAACCCGATCTTCGAGGCGACGGCCTCCTACGGCCACTTCGGCAATCGTCCGTATACCCGCACCGAAAAGCTTTGGCGCGACGGACACGAAGTCGAACGGGAGATCGAGTATTTCGGCTGGGAAAAGCTCGACGCCGTAGAACTGATCCGCAAGGAGTTCGGACTTTGACCCTGCGTCGCAGAAGGCGTAAAAACGGGACGACGGCCGCAAAGCCGTCGTCCCGTTTTCCATTTCGTACGAATGATTCCGACAAACCTTGCGGAGTAGCATGGAAACAGGGTGCATGGTACCATTCTTGCGGCGAAACGACGAACCTTAAACAAGCAACGACATGAGAAAAATCAAGCTGCCGACCGACCGTACCGTTTTCTCCACGGACAACAACGGCTATGCCGGCAACGAACGCGACGAGACGCTGGTCGACCAAAATCTGTGGGACTCCGAAATCGCTGCGGACGACCGCATCCCCGACGGAATCGGCGAAATCGGCGAAGACGACCGTCCCGTCTACGACGAGGAGGGGTACACGCACGCACCGGGAGAGTGACGCCCCCCCCCGAAAGCAGACGCCGGAAACCGTTCCCGCACCACGGCGTCGGCCGCATCGCCACACCGGACGACGCCTTTTCCGGAACATCCCGCACGGACGCGGACAATCCCGTCCCTCCCGACAGAGGCCGGTCCTGCATATCCCATGCGCGTTTTTTCAATCGGCGATAAAATATTTCACGGCAAGGCACGTTAGTATGTCAGAATTTGGAAACGAAGGAATTTGCCCATGATAGAATTCGCCTAAAAGTTTAACGTAATTTTCAGAAGCGATGAAAAAGACTCTTTTATTTTTAGGAACGATTGCAGTTTCGGCCGTCACGAGCGGCGTAACGGTGTGGGCGGTAGACCGCTCGCACACCGAAAAAATCGAATATATCGAACGCGAGGTCGAACGTACGCCCGCCCTCGGTTCGCACTTTACGGCCTACGAAGCCGATAAATATCCCGATCTGACCTATGCGGCCGAGAATGCGGTCAAGGCGGTCGTGAACATCGAAGCGATCCAGCAGGTCGACGTCTCGTCGGGCTACGGCGGAGGCGCCTACGACCCCTTCTTCGAATTCTTCGGCATTCCGCAGGGCTACGGCCGCCGCGGCGGCCAGCCGCAGACGCAGGAGCGCCGTGCCGGCGGTTCGGGCGTCATCATCTCCGACGACGGATATATCGTGACGAACAACCACGTGATCGAAGACGCCACGAAGCTGCGCGTGAAGCTCAACGACGGCCGCAAGTTCGACGCCAAGGTGATCGGCACCGACCCCACGACGGACGTGGCGCTCATCAAGGTCGAGGGCAAGGATCTCCCGACCATCCCGTTCGGCAACTCCGAGGGGCTGCGGCTGGGCGAGTGGGTGCTGGCGATCGGTTCGCCGTTCGACCTGCAATCGACCATCACGGCCGGTATCGTGAGCGCCAAGGCGCGTCAGCTGGGCGTCATTCCCAATGACTTCCGCATCGAGGCGTTCATCCAGACCGACGCGGCGGTGAACCCCGGCAACTCGGGCGGTGCGCTGGTCAACACCCACGGCGAGCTGGTGGGCATCAACACGCTGATCAAGTCGCAGACGGGAAGCTACGTGGGCTATTCGTTCGCCATTCCCGAGTCGATCGTCCGCAAGGTGGTGGTCGATCTGAAGGAGTTCGGCGTCGTGCAGCGCGCCCTGCTGGGCGTACAGTTCCGCGTCGTGGATCAGGATTTCCTCGATACGGAGGGTAAAGAGTTGGGCATCAAGGATCTGGGCGGCGCCTACGTGGCCGCAGTTGTCGAGGGCGGAGCCGCTTCGGAGGCCGGAATCCGCAAGGGAGACGTGATTCTGGACATTGATGGCGTGAAAATTGTTGAGCCTTCGACGCTTCAGGAGCAGATCGCCAAACGCCGACCCAACGATACGGTTAAATTATCCGTAAAAAGAGACGGAAAGGTGAAACAATTTGACGTTACTTTGCGTAATAAAGCAGGTAAAACGGAATTGGTTACCAAGGAGGACGTCGACGTTGTCGATGCGCTCGGAGGTAAGTTCGCCGATGCGGGCGCCAAACTGTGCCGCGAACTTGACATCAAGGGCGGCGTGCAGGTGGTCGGCATCAAGGCCGACGGAATTCTGGCCCGCGCCCGTGTTAAACAGGGATTTGTGATCACTCACATCAACGACCGCCCGGTCTATTCGCTCGGCGACATGCAGCGGATGACGGAAAAGGTCCGTTCGATCGACGGCGTTTATCCCAACGGCCGTTCGGCAAGCTACACGCTGGTGGAGTAAATCGCAGCCCGGGCGGGTTTATGGATTGCAGTATTATTAGGATAGTTAGAAAAAAATATGCGTCAATTAAAGATTACAAAGTCCATCACCAACCGCGAAAGCGCCTCGCTGGACAAGTACTTGCAGGAAATCGGCAAGGAGGAGCTTATCACGGTCGAGGAGGAGGTGGAACTCGCCCAGCGAATTAAAAAAGGAGACCAGGAAGCGCTTGAGAAGCTCACCAAAGCCAACCTGCGTTTCGTGGTGTCCGTCGCCAAACAATACCAGAATCAGGGATTGAGCCTCCCGGACCTGATCAACGAGGGCAACCTCGGGCTGATCAAGGCCGCCGAGAAGTTCGACGAGACCCGCGGTTTCAAGTTCATCTCCTATGCCGTGTGGTGGATTCGTCAGTCGATTCTCCAGGCTTTGGCCGAGCAGTCGCGCATCGTGCGTCTGCCGCTCAACCAGGTGGGTTCGCTGAACAAGATCAACAAGGCGTTCGCACGCTTCGAGCAGGAGCACGAGCGCACGCCGTCGCCCGAAGAGCTGGCTACGGAACTGGAACTCCCGAAGGAGAAGGTCACCGACACGCTGCGTGTCGCCGGCCGCCACGTATCGGTCGACGCTCCGTTCGCCGACGGCGAGGACAACTCGCTGCTGGATGTGCTGGTGAATCCCGATTCGCCCAATGCCGACCGCGGGCTGATCAACGAGTCGCTGTCGACCGAGGTGGACCGTGCGCTGGAGACCCTCACGGAGCGTGAGCGCGACATCATCAAGTACTTCTTCGGCATCGGAACCTCGGAGATGACTCTCGAGGAGATCGGCGAGAAGTTCGACCTGACGCGCGAGCGCGTGCGTCAGATCAAAGAGAAGGCGATTCGCCGCCTCCGGCATTCGTCGCGGTCGAAACTCCTGAAATCCTATCTGGGATAAAGTTTATGGGATTAGAAAACCGGTCGTGTTGTATACACGACCGGTTTTTTGGTGTCTAATCTTCGTTGATCGGTTGTGGCTTGCCGTTGCGCAGGAAACTTTTCAGGTCGGGTAGTGTGACGTAGCCGTACGACGTTCCCGAAATGTAGAGCGTATCGCCGCAAATGCGTAGGGGCGTGGTCTCTGGATCGAATGGGCTCCAGAAACCGAGCGTTTGCGAACTTTTTCGTCCCCGACTGGCTTGGATGTAATTGTCGCCTTCGACCGAGAGAACGTGGATCGAAGTCTTTTCCAGTTGTGTAATGAGCGCTTTGCCCGATGCTTCGGCCCGTTTGTACTCCTTCAGGATTGCCGCGCTGTTGCCGGCGGTAAAGAGCAGGTAGGCAGCAAATGCCGTCGAGAGGATTTTATTGCTTGTTTTCATGACTTTTCCGTTTTAAATAGTTGTTGTGGAGAGTCTGCAGGTCGTTCATGTCAATGCCCAGTTCGTCCATGCGGGCGAACATGGTGTGCAGTTCGACCCGAATGAATTCGTGTCGCTGGGCTTCGAGTGTCCGAGCCTGCGAGCCTTCGGCGACGAAGAATCCCATGCCGCGGCGGATAAGGATCAGTCCGTCGCTTCCGAGTTTATCGTACGCCCGCATCACCGTGTTGGGGTTGACTTGTAGTGTCACGGCGAGTTCGCGTATCGAGGGGATGCGCTCCCGCTCGGGCCAACGGCCGGAGACGATGGCGCGGCAGGCGTGGTCGTAGATCTGGAGCCAGATCGGCTGGTTGTCGTTGAATTGCATGGCCGGATTATTTGAGAGTTTTTTCCCGGAGCTTGAAATATCCGGTCACCCAGCTTACGAGAGTCCAGTATCCGAAGATCATCGTGTAGGCGCCGTATTCCGGGAGTTGCTTCCGGAGCGGAAAAGAGAGCCTTGCGGTGTCGGAGTGTATGTTGACAGTGAATTCGGAAAAGGGAATGCGGACGAATAATCCGTCTGATGGCATCAGTACCCAGTAGTAGATGATGAAGAATAGGATGAAAGCTCCGGCGAGCAGCAGGAATATTTTCATCGGGTATTCCTTGCCCCAGCAACAGGCCAGCAGCAGCCCGGCCTGCACCGTGAAGATCGTCAGCCATGTAGGATAGATCATGATTCGGATGATGTTGCCGTCGGGGATGTCTGCCGCGGCTGTGACAGGCCACAAGACGAGGCTGAAAAGCAGGGTGGCGATAACCGTTGTGTTGAACCAGATGAAGAGGTATTTCTCCGCCGCCGTGACAGGCAGCGTGTAGGAGCGTACCATCGGCAGCCGCTTGTAGAGGTTACGGCAGCTCAAGCGGGTGACGTAATACATGAATCCCAACATCGTGAAGCAGGCGGTTACGCGGAATTCCCCCGGATCACTGCGCCATGATCCGTAAAACCACGCGAAGACAGAGAGCAGAATCAGAATTGCCAGCAGGCCGTAGCCGTAGTAGCGGGCATTTTCAACGTAATGTTTGCGTGCATATAATACAGTGCGCCGAAAAGAGATGGAGTTATTCATGATTGGTGGGATTTGTGTGAAGAATCGAGGGAATGGTCATGCGGTCGTGGGTGGTGGCTGCGAAGATCAGTTCGAGGTCCGGACGGCTTTCCCGGCCGGTCGTATTGAGGGCGATGCCCTCTTCGCCCGAGAACGAGGGGGTGCTGTAAATCGCTTTCGCGTCTGCGGGCAACGGCCCAAACGTGAGGCGGTGCGACAATTCTTCCGTGGTTGCGGCGAGCACAAGGCCCTGTTCGTCGAGGATGACGATTTTGTCGATCAGGTTCTCGACTTCGCGGACTTGATGGGTCGAGATCACGATGGTGCGTTTCTCGTCGGCGTAGGCCGCCAACAGGCTGCGTAGGATTGTTTTCGACGGGATGTCCAGACCGTTGGTCGGTTCGTCGAGTAGCAGGAACTGTGGATTGCAGGCGAGTGCGAAGGCGATGTAGCCTTTTTTGCGCTGGCCCATGGACATGTCGTGGGGATTTTGTGACGGATCGATTTCGAGTGCTTCGCAATGACTTTCGAACATTTCTGCTGAATAACCGGGGTAGAAGACACCTGTGTGTGAGGCAAAACGGCGGAGTGGAATATTCGGCAGGCTCAGTTCTTCCGGGATCAGCATCAGCCTGGACAGAAAATCCACGCTCCGCTGCCGCGGGGTGAATCCATCGACGGCAATGTGCCCTGTATCGGGTTCGAGCAGTCCGCAGATAAGTTGCAGCAGCGTGCTTTTGCCAGTGCCGTTGCGTCCCAGCAGGCCGTGGATGTGCCCTTCGCCGAACGTCAGCGAGAGATCTGCGAAAACCTTCCGGCGACGGTTGTAACCGAAAGAAACGTTTTGAAAAGCAATCATGGCTGTTATTGTTTTTGTGTATTAGTGTAGTAGTACACTACAAATATAGGGCGATAATTTTATATTCCAAATTTTTTCGGAATTTTAAAAAAAGGAAATGGCTACGCGTCTTAATGGATCGTGGCGTTTTTGTAACCGTGTGTTCGGTGGGTCTGGGGAGCAGGCTCCAACAGCATGACTGTGATCAGAAGTGCGAGTTGTCTAATTGGGTGATTCTGTTAAATGTTGTTACCACACGATCGGCTCCTTGCCCACGGAGCGGAGGTATTCGTTGGCGCGCGAGAAGTGGCGGCAGCCGAAGAATCCCCGGTAGACCGACAGCGGCGAAGGGTGCACGGCTTTGAGGATCAGGTTGCGCTGCGGGTCGGCGATGGCGCCTTTCTTCTGGGCGTAGCTGCCCCAGAGCATGTAGACGATGCCCTCTTTGCGCTGGGCGATGGCGCGCACCACGGCGTCGGTGAAGGTCTCCCAGCCGCGGCCGGCGTGCGACGCGGCTTCGTGAGCGCGGACCGTGAGCACGGCGTTGAGCAGCAGCACTCCCTGTTCGGCCCAGCGGTCGAGGTTGCCCGTAGACGGTATGGGCGTGCCGGTGTCGTCGGAGACCTCCTTGAAGATGTTTTGCAGCGAGGGCGGGAAGGGAACTCCGTCCGCGACCGAGAAACAAAGCCCGTTGGCCTGTCCGGGACCGTGATAGGGGTCCTGGCCGATGACGACCACTTTCAGGCGGTCGAACGGGCATTTGTCGAAGGCGCGGAAGATGTTGCTGCCGCGCGGGAAAATGCGCCGCGAGGCGTATTCCTGCCGTACGAACTCCGTGAGCTGCGCGAAATAGGGTTTTTCGAACTCCGGGGCGAGGAGTTCCTTCCAGTCGGGGGCTATCTTTACATCCATGTTACGAGCGGTTAAAGTCGTGTAAATGTAGTAAAAAGTTCCCGGAATGCCGTGTTTTTGCGGCGGATTTCGGCGGGCAGGGCAAAAAACGGGCGGCATCCGCTGAACTTGGGGTGGACGCCGCCCGTCGCTGATGGTAAGAAGGGGGTTATTTTTGGGTTGCGCCATAGCCCACGACGAGGATTCCGTCGAGACTGCCTTGGGGTTTTTCAGGCCGTTCGGAGAGCTTGTCCCCGCTGCCTTGGAGGTAAAAATCGACGGGCAGCGTATATTTCACGCGCACCTTCTCTCCGCGCTGCTCGCCGGGCGTCCATGCTCCGGCGGGCGAGGAGGCGATCACGCGGCGGGCCTCGTCGGCAAGCAGTTTGTCGGGCGATTGCAATACCAGGATATTGCTTACCGAACCGTCCTTTTCGACGATGAACGAGACGATGACACGTCCCTGGATATTGTTTTTCATCGCTTCGGCCGGGTATTGGATGTGCATCTGTATCCAGTTGCGGAAGTCTTTGATCTCGCCGCTCCGGAACGAAGGCATCTTCTCGGTGACCAGGAATGGTTCGTTACCGTCGGGAGCGCCCTGCACGGTTGCGCTTTCGGTCTGGGGCAGGCGGAAATCGACGGGCAGCGTATATTTCACGCGCACCTTCTCTCCGCGCTGCTCGCCGGGCGTCCATGCTCCGGCGGGCGAGGAGGCGATCACGCGGCGGGCCTCGTCGGCAAGCAGTTTGTCGGGCGATTGCAATACCAGGATGTTGCTTACCGAACCCTCCTTTTCGATGGTGAACGTCACGACCACGCGGCCCTGAATGTTCCGTTCCACGGCCTCGGCGGGGTATTGGAGGTGCTCCTGCACCCACGCGCGGAAGTCGTTGAGGTCGCCGCCGCGGAACGAAGGCATCTTTTCGACGATCAGAAACGGCATGTCTTCCGTGGACGCGGAGGCGATTTCGACCGATCCGGGTTTCTCGTTGAAAACGGCTTCGTCAGCCGCCGGTTTGGCTGCGCCTTTGGTGGTGATCACGATCACGCCGTTTTTACCCCGCGAACCGTACACTGCGGTGGAGGACTGATTTTTGAGGACGCTGATCCGTTCGATCGTATTGGGGGCGATGTCGTCGATGCTCGTCCGCTCGACGCCGTCGACGATATAGAGCGGTTTGGCTTTCCGCTCCTTTTCGGCTCCTGCGGCGCTTTGAGGCGCGGGCGTTTTTTGGTCGCCGGGGGTTACGCTGACGGGGTCGAGCTTGTTGCTCTCGGTCTCCAAGGTGATTTCAAAACTCTCTGCGCCGGATTTGTCGGAGACGCGGACTTTCCGGGTCTGGCAGCCGACGTAGGAGATGACAAGTTCATTGCCGGGAGCCGCTGAAATCTGCGCCGTGCCCTCCTTGCCGGTCACGGTTCCGACGTTCGATCCGCTGATCAGTACGATTGCGCCCGGAAGCGGCTGGCCGTTCTGGAAGACGGTTACGGAGACTTTTTTCTTCGTTGCGTCCTGGGACGCCGTTTCGTCGGCCGGGGCCTTTTCGGTCTCTGCAATCCGGACCTCGGCGGCGCGCGTGGTCAGCGAGAAAGCGCACAGGAGTCCTATCACGGCGGGAAGCGTTCCCGCCAGCCGCAGCAGGGAGTGCCTGCCGGAAGTTTTCGTTGTCATCATTTTAAAGCGTTTTTTGGTTAAGGAATCCCGCAGCCCGTTGGCTATTTCCGGACTATAACCGAATAGCTGCCTGAATATGGTTTTCATGTAATGTTCGATGTCGTACCCTTCGGCCAGCACGTCGCTGTCGGCTTCGAACTCCTCGGCTTCGGTGAGCCGCCGTGCGGCGAGCCATACGAAAGGGTTCCACCACAGCGCGGCCTTCATGCATTCCATCGCCACGCGCTCGGCGGAGTGGCGGTGGGCGACGTGGCTCGCCTCATGGGCTACGATGGCCTGCAACTCTCCGGCCGGGATCTGGTCCCAGAGGTAGATCGAGCGGAAGAACGAGAACGACGCGATCCGCTGCGGGGTGCGCACGAGCGTGAAACGCTCCGTGCGGGTGATCGCCGCACCGCGCCGCAGCCGGCGGATGCGCACGACCTGCCACAGCATGACGCCCGCGACCAGCCCGACCCCGATCAGGTATACCGCCAGGCATATCGCTTCGGGCGTGACGGCCGGAGCCGCCTCTTCGACCACCTCGGCGGTCCATTCGGCCGCGGGCAGTGCGACCGTCGGGGCGACCTCGATCACCTTGCCCGGCCAGACGGGGATGCGCAGCAGCGGAATGACCGCCGCCAGGAGGGTCGATGCGAGCAGGTAGGCCCTGCACCAGCCGAACCGCACGTGTCGTTCGAGCAGGATGGCGTAGGCCGCCAGCAGCACGCCGCTGCAAGCCAGCACTTCGAGGGCGTAGATGGCGAGGGTTTTCACGGCGGTTATTTTTTGGCGTTGCGCATGATTTCGAGAATTTCATCCATCTCCCGGGCGGAGATGTTTTCATGGCGCGAGAAGAACGACACCAGTTGGGCCAGCGAGCCGTCGAAATAGCTGGAAAGCATCGACGACATGACGCCGCGGGCATACTCCTCGCGGCCGATCAGCGGAAAATAGCGGTGGCTCTTGCCCTCGGCCGTATGGCTGACGAAGCCCTTGTTCTCCAGAATCTTGAGAAACGTGGCGACGGTGGTGTACTTGGGGTGGGGTTCGTCGGTCCGGGCGATGATGTCGTTGACCACCGCGTCGCCCAGACGCCAGAGAATCTGCATGATCTCCTCCTCGCCGCGAGTCAGTTCCGTAATCTTGGTATTCATAGGTCGTGTTGTTTCGGGTTTACGACACAATATTACTACTAAATTTTTAGTAAAACAAATTTTCGATCTAAAAATTTAGTAGATAAGCCCGAAATAATTGATACCTATGTTTATAAGAAAGGTGGAGAGGCCTGGTCGGAGTGGGCGGAGCTGGGTGCGAGGCTATCGTAGCTGCCGTTCGGCCTCGTTGTCTTTCTCCTCCTTGTCGTCCTCCTCCCAGTCGAACCACGGGAATTCGTGCCGGCCGTCCAGCGCGAAGCGCGTGTAGGTGATCGGAAGTCCCATTTCGAGAAAGCGGGTTTCATAAGCCGTCTTGACCGAAAGCACCTCGTCGGCGAACCCCGAACCGTAGATGTCGGGTTCGGAGACCTCGCAAGTCAGCCCGTAATGGCGGATGACCTCGCCCGTGTAGGCGTAGAGGTGCTTGGAGTCGGTCTTGAGGTTGATCCACCCGTCGGGCCGGAGCAGGCGGGCGTAACAGGCCAGGTAGAGCGGCGAGGTGAGACGTTTCTTGGCCCGCCGGGTCTTGAGCTGCGGATCGGGGAAGGTGATCCAGATTTCGGACACTTCGTTTTCGGCGAACAGCGCGTCGATGAACTCGATGCGTGTGCGCAGGAAGCCTACGTTGTGCATCCTGCGGTCCGTGGCGGTCTTCGCGCCGCGCCACATGCGTGCGCCCTTGATGTCGATGCCGATGTAGTTGCGCTGCGGGTCGCGCTGAGCCAGCGCGACGGTGTATTCGCCCTTGCCGCAGCCCAGTTCCAGTACGATGGGATTGTCGTTGCGGAAGAAATCACGGTTCCAGTTCCCTTTCAGCGGGTGGTCGCGGTGGAACACCTCGTCGAATTCGGGTTGCACGAAACATTCGAAAGTCAGGTTCTCGCGGAACCTGCGGAGCTTGTCTTTGCCCATAGTGGTCTGTTGTTCCGCCGGACTGCGGGGCCGGCAGGACGGTAATGTGTTTTCGGTTATCTGCTTTGCTGCAGGTCGACGCCGACGGCTTCGACCCCGCGGACGGGGCGGACCGGCGTGACCGAGCAGCGGTAGTCGCCGTGCTGCGTGAGGCGGATTCGGCGGCGGTAGGGGATCGCTGCCTCGCGCATCAGGGCCGCGGGACCTTTCGGGTGCGGGATGACGAGCAGGAACCACTCCCCGAAGCGGAGCGAATCGGGGGTTACGGTGGCGATGCGGACCGTCAACGTGTCCTCCGCGAAGCGGTCGTTGCAGCGCAGGAAGATCACGGCGTCGCGCAGCGACACGGTGTCTGCGTTCGGCAGGCGGATTTCGGCCCGCGAGTCCCACCGGGCGGGGTTGACGTCGGTGACCGCCGACTGGTGGGGCGAGACGCAGCTTCCGGCCAGAAGCGCGGCCGCCACGGCCGCGATATGCCCTGCCGAGCGTTTCACCGCGCTATTGGTTTTGATGCGTTCCGCCGTTATTGCCGCCTTCGCTGCCGCCTCCGTTGCCGTTATTGCCGGCCGGGGCGTTTCCGCCGTTGTTTCCGTTTCCGTTTCCGTTTCCGCGGCGGCGGTTGCGGTTGTTGCGGCTGCGGTTTCCGCCCTCACGGCCGCCTCCGTTGTTTTCACGGGGCTCGCGGCCGTGAGGGCGGGGTTCACGGCTGTTGTTTTCGCCTCGGTTATTGTCGCCGCGGCCGTTGTGCAGACGCTCGCCGTTGCTGCCGTTGCCGCCGTTCTGACGCTCCCCTCCGTTGCCTCCGTTGCGCGGACGGTCGTTGCGGCGCGGCTGCCTGTCGGGACGGCCGGGCTGTCCTTCACGCGGCTGGCGGGTCTCTCCGCCGGACTCCTGCGGCGTCTGTCCGTTCTGCCCTGCGGGGCGTCCCTGCTCGCCGCGGCCCTTGTTGTTGCGGCCGCCGCGCTTGCGGCGTTTGGCCTGGTCGAAGCGGGTGATGCTGTCCTCCTCCGAACGGTAGGTCGGCTCCTCGATCTCCGGGCGGATGTCGTCGGCGTCCTGCAACCGTTCGACCTTCTTGCCCTGGCGGTTCAGCGCCATGATCTCCCGCACGCGCGAAACGGGCAGCGTGGTGACGTTGGCCATCGCGTCCTTCGACGAAGAGAAGGTCATCGTTCCGGCCAGCACGTCGCTCTTGACGCAGAACCATTCGCCTTCGGCAGCCTGGAGCGGTTCGCGCAGGCGCGGGAACTCCTTGCGGGCGTCGACATAGGTGTCGTATTCGTACATCATGCAGCACTTGAGCTTCGAGCACTGCCCGGCCAGCTTCTGGGGGTTGAGCGAAATGTCCTGCACGCGCGCGGCTCCGGTCGTGACGCTCGAAAAGCTCGACATCCACGACGCGCAGCACAGTTCGCGGCCGCAGGCGCCCAGTCCGCCGATGCGTCCGGCCTCCTGGCGGGCGCCGATCTGCTTCATCTCGATGCGGATGTGGAACCGTTCGGCGAAGACCTTGATCAGTTCGCGGAAGTCCACGCGCTCGTCGGCGATGTAGTAGAAGATGGCCTTGATCTTGTCGCCCTGATACTCCACGTCGCCGATTTTCATGTTCAGGCCCATGTCGGCGGCGATCTGCCGCGAGGCGATCATCGTCTCGTGCTCCAGCGCGATGGCCTCCTGCCACTTTTCGATGTCGTAGGGTTTGGCCTTGCGGTAGATCTTCTTGTATTCGCCGTTGTAGGGGTTGAATCCCGTGCGGCGCATCTGGCGCGCCACCAGGTCGCCCGTGAGCGACACGACGCCGATGTCGTGGCCCGGCGACGCTTCGACGGCCACGATGTCGCCCCGTTTGAGGTCGAGGTTGTTGACGTTCTGGTAGAACGAACGGCGGGTGTTCTTGAAACGCACCTCGACGATGTCGCTCGGCATGTTGACCGGGTACTCGTCGAGCCAGGCCGTTTCGTGGAGCTTGAAGCACCCGTCGCAGAGTTTGGCTTCCGGCTCCGAGCCGCAGTTGCAAAAGGCGCACCCGCGGCCCACTTCGGGTTTGCAGGCGCCCGTATGTCGTTTTTCGGTATCCATGATTGGGTATAATTTGCGTAAAGATACAAAATAATTCACAATTCAGAATTCAGAATTCACAATTTTGGCTTATTCGGGAACTATGCCTGCAAACTGAATTTATGAATTGCGAATTGTGGATTGTGAATTCCCGTTTGCATGCAAACGGCTGATGCTGCGGCGGATGCGCACGATCATCATCACGGCTGCGGCCGACAGTCCGAACGAGAAGCCCAGGAAAAGCCCCGAAGGACCCATGCCCATCGTGAAACCGAACAGGTAGCCCGCCGGGAGGTTCAGCAGCCAGTAGGAGACGAAGGCGATCGGCATGATGATCTTCACGTCCTGAATGCCCCGCAGGATACCCACCGAGACGTTCTGGATGCCGTCCGACAGTTGGTAGAGCGCAGCGAAGACCATCAGGTTCGAGGCGATGGCGATCACCTCGGCGTTGGTGGTGAAGAAGGTCGGGATCACGTTGCGCATCGTGATGAAAACCAGCGCTGCGAGGGCGTTCCACGCCAGCACGAGGTGGTACGACGCCTTGGCCGCGAGCGACAGCTGGCCGATGTCGCGCGCGCCGTAGCAGTGCGACACGCGGATGGTGGTGGCCGCGCCGATCGACATGACGATCATAAAGGCGCAGTTGCCGATGGTCGTGGCGATCTGGTTGGCGCTCATCGTCTCCTTGTTGAACCACCCCATCATAATTCCCGTGCCGACGAAGGCCGAGGCTTCGAGGAACATCTGCATCGAGATCGGCAGGCCCATGTGCAGCAGTTGTCTGACCGACGCCCACGAGTAGTTGCGCGGCGAAAAGCCTTCGAGATAGACGCGGTATTTGCTGCGGCTGTAAAAGTAGCCGATCATCAGCATCGGGGCGATGATGCGCGACATCAGCGTGCCCAGGCCCGCGCCCTCGGCGCCCATCTCGGGAAATCCGTAGCGGCCGTAGATGAACACCCAGTTGAAGCCGATGTTCGCGAGGTTGGCCGCGATCGTGACGAACATCTCGACCTTCGTGTTGCCCACGCCTTCGAGGAACTGCTTGAAGGTGAAGAACAGCATGATGAACGGCATGCTCCACACCAGCATCCTGTAATAGGGGATGGCCATGTCGACCACTTCGGCGGGCTGGCCGAGGTGGTACATCAGCGGAATGACGGCGTACTGCACGGCGGCCATCGCCACGCCCAGCAGTCCGTAGAAGAGAATGCCGTTCTGGAGCAGTCCCGACGATTTCTCGCGGTCGCCCTGCGCGTAGAGTTCGCCCACGAGAGGCGTCATGCCCAGTGCGATGCCGATGGCGGCGATGAAGAGGATGAAGAAGACGGCGCCGCCGAACGACACGGCGGCCAGCGGCGTGGGGTCGCTGCCTCCGTAGCGGCCGACCATCAGGTTGTCGGCGACCTGCGTGAGGATCTGCCCCAGCTGTGTCAGCACCACGGGCAGCGCCAGCCGCAGGTTGGCTTTGTATTGCTCTTTGTATGTTGCGAAACTGTACATTCGATTCGGGTATTGAGGTGCAAAGATAGCCATTTCCGCCGGGATTGCAATTCACAAACCCCTCCCGGGGCGGAAAAAGCGCCGGAAGGGGCTGCGAAAGTGCCCGCGGTGCGGATCAGTAGGGCAGTTCGATGCGGATGCAGCAGCCCCCGCTGTATTCGGGGCAGACGCGGATGTCGCCCCCGAGGCGGGTGACGATCAGGCGGCAGAGGTAAAGCCCGATGCCCGAACCGGGTTTGAAGGGGTCGACCTTGGTGAAGCGTTCGAACACCCACTCCTGCTTTTCGGGCGGGATGCCGATGCCCGTGTCGCTGACGCTGATTTGCAACGTGCGCCGGGACTCGTCGTTGCGGCAACGGAGCGTGATGCGTCCTGCGGCGGTGAACTTGGCGGCGTTATGCAGCAGGTTGTCGACGACGCGCGTCAGGTAGAAGGCATTGGTGGGTATCTCGATCTCCGTTCCCGCTTCGTTGACGTATTCGACCGCCGGATTGTCGCCGAGCTGCTTTTGCAGCTCCAGCCGTTCGGCGCAGAGCAGGCGGATGTCGGTCTGGGCGACCGGGAGCGGGCTTTCGGAACTGACGAGCTGCGAGAGTTCGAGCATGTTCTCCAGCAGGGCGGTCAGGGCCGTGGTGCTCTTCCAGATCTCGGCCTGAAAAGCCTGCCGGGCCGCAGGCTCCTGTTCCGTGAGCAGCAGTTCGGAGAAGCCGTTGATGGCGTTCAGCGGCGTGCGTATCTCGTGGCACATCGAGTTGATGAAGGCGGTCTTCATTTTTTCGCTCTCCTGGGCGCGGCGGCTTTGGCGCTGCGCCTCTTCGCTGGCTGCCATGAACTGCGTGCGCGCCAGCTTCAGCCGCCGGACCATCGCCTGCTGGTAGGCGGCCCAGCCGGCGAGCAGCAGCAGCACGATGCCGCCGGCGACAAGCAGGAAGAGTTTGTTGCGGTCGGCCAGCCGGGACTTTTCGAGTTCGAGGCGGTTGACGTCGTAGAGCGCCTGCATCTCGGCCAGCTTGCTCTGCGCCTGGTCCATGCGGCTGTGGTAGCGGAAGTCGTTGCCTTTCCGCATGGCTTCGAGGGCTTTTGCGTAATCGCCCGCCTTTTCATACAGGTGCGACTGCGCTATGTAGATGGAGCCGAGATCCGCCTTTTTGCCGGTCTCGGCGTAGTGGGTCAGCAGCGAATCCATGTAGGCCGTGCTCCGCTCGTAGTCGCCCCTGTCCCGGTAATAACGGGCGCTGGTGTTGTATATCTCCTCGCGGTCGCCGCGCCCGCGCGCCAGCTCCATGCATTTGTCGTAGTAGCCGTCCACCTCCTCCCGGGTGAGGAGGCCGCCCAGGAAGACCATCTTGCCGTAGGACCGCATCAGGTATTCCGCCGAGTCGCGGCGGGGGCGTTCGAAACGTTTGTCGGCCGCCACCCACGCGCGGTGCAGGTCGATGCACCGGCCGATCTGACCGGCGGCGCGCGGATCGTCGGCGTAGAGATAGATGTCTGCAAGTTCCTCGCGGCAGAGTTTTTCGAAGTGAACGCGTTCCTCCAGCGGGTATTTTTCGAGCTTGGCGAGAGCCTGCTCCACATAGGGGATGGCCTGGGGAATGTTGCCGTAGGCTTCGGTGGCGATCGACGAATAGTCGATGGAGAGTCCCGTGAGGAATTCCCATTCGATCTCCTCCTCGGGGGTGAGGCTGCCCGGTTGCCGCTCGCGGAACTCCGCCTGCGCGCGGTCGATCGCCTCGAACGAGTTGGCCACCGACATCTGCTTCCAGAGCCAGAAGGCGTTGAGCGATGCACGGAACAGCGCGAAGCGGCGGTCGGGCAGGAGGCTGTCCGCAAGGCGGACGTACTCCAAAGCCCGTTCGGGCTGCTTCGCCGAGAATCCCTGCACGAGCCGGTCCAGCGCCTCCCGGCATCCGTAGTCGTCTCCGGCTCCGGCGGCTTCGGTGAGTGCGGCTTCCCAGTAGAGGGCGGCGAGCGCCGTGCTGTCGGCGCAGAGGTCGGCCAGCCGGACATAGGTCTGCTCCCGTTCGGCGGGCGTGCGCGCCCGGGACAGCGCTGCGGACAGGCTGTCGGCTTCAGTGGTTGCTGCGAACGCCGTCGTCGCGGCGCAGAGGGTTATAAACAAGGCCCCGGAGAGGGTTTTCAGAGAAATCGGACGCATTCGGTTTCTCTGAAGAGGTATGAAATATTCGCACAAATTTAGGAAAAATGGAAAATATCGCATCCTTTCCTGCCGGAAAAATGCGAAAAGGGGCCGGGAAACGATCCCGGTCCCTCTCTGCGAGCGGTCGGTTATGCCACGCGCAGTTTTACGCCGCGGCCCTTGTCCGACTCCACGATCACGGTGTCGCCCTCGTGGAGCTTGCCGTCGATGATCAGCGTCGAGAGCGGTTCCTCGACGTTGTCCATCAGCGTCCGCTTGAGCGAACGCACGCCGTAGCGCGACTCGTAGCCCATGGCCGCCAGCCGGCGTTTGGCCCCTTCGGTGATCTTCACCTTGTAGCCCAGCTTCTTCGTGCGGTTGAGCAATCCCTGCAACTCCAGCTCGATGATCCGTTCCACGTCGGCGATCTCCAGCGTGCGGAACAGCACGATGTCGTCGATGCGGTTGAGGAACTCCGGGGCGAAGGTGTGCTCCAGAGCCTTGCAGTACTCGCTCTGGGGCGTCCGGTCGGCCACGGCGCTCTTCGAGGTGGTGCTGTAACCCACCTGCACCGATTTCCGGACCACGGCCCGCGAACCCACGTTCGAGGTCATAATGATGATCGTGTTCCGGAAGTCGACCTTGCGTCCCGAGCCGTCGGTGAGGTGTCCTTCGTCGAAGATCTGCAACATGGCGTTGAAGACCTCGGGATGGGCCTTCTCGATCTCGTCGAAGAGCACCACGGCGTAGGGCTGACGACGCACGGCCTCCGTTAACTGGCCTCCTTCGCCGTAACCGACGTATCCCGGGGGCGAGCCGATCAGGCGCGCCACGTTGTGTTTTTCGCCGTATTCGCTCATGTCGATCCGGATCAGCCCGCGGCGCTCGTCGAACAGCCATTTCGACACCTCCTTGGCCAGCAGCGTCTTGCCGACGCCCGTGGGCCCGACGAAGAGGAAGACGCCGATGGGGCGGTTTTCGTCCTTCAGTCCGGCGCGCGAACGGCGGATGGTGCGCGAAATCTTCTCCACGGCCTCCTGCTGTCCCACGACGCGCTTGGCGAGGTGTTCGCGCAGGGTTTGCAGACGGGCCATTTCGCCGCTCGAAACCCGCTCGGCCGGGATGCCCGTCATCGCCGTGATGACCTGCTGGATGTGCTCCGCGGTGATCTCCACGGGGTTGCTTTCGAGCGAGCGCTTCCATTCGGCGCGGCTCTCGCCCAACTTCGAGCGCAGCGCGATTTCCCGCATGCGCGCCGAGGCGGCCTTCTCGTAGACCAGCGCTTCGACCGCTTCGCGGCGTTCGCGTTTGGCGTCGCTGAGCGCCGTCTTCATGGCCCGCAGCTCCTCCGGTTCGCGTGCCGATTGCAGGTGCGCCCGCGAGCCGGCCTCGTCCAGCGCGTCGATGGCCTTGTCGGGGAAATAGCGGTCGGTGACGTAACGCCCGGTGAGCGTCACGCAGGCCTGCAACGCCTCCTCGGTGTAGTGCACCTTGTGGTGGCGCTCGTAGTGGGGCGCGATGTTGCGCAGGATCTGGAGCGTCTGCTCGGGTGTCGTCGGCTCGATCACCACCTTCTGGAAGCGGCGTTCGAGGGCCGAGTCGGTCTCGATGTTCTCGCGGTACTCGTCGAGCGTCGTGGCGCCGATGGTTTGCAGTTCGCCGCGCGCGAGGGCCGGTTTGAGGATGTTGGCCGTGTCGAGGCTGCCCTGCGTGGAGCCGGCGCCCACGATGGTGTGTATCTCGTCGATGAAGATGATCGTGTCCTTGGCTTTGCGCAGTTCGTCCAGCAGCTGCTGCATGCGCTCCTCGAACTCGCCGCGGAACTTCGTGCCCGCCACGAGCGACGAGACGTCGAGCGAGAAGAGCGTCTTGTCGGCGATGGTGTAGGGCACTTCGCCGCGCGCGATGCGCAGCGCCAGCCCTTCGACGATGGCGCTCTTGCCCACGCCGGCCTCGCCGATCAGGATCGGGTTGTTCTTCTTGCGGCGCGAGAGGATCTGCACCACGCGTTCGATCTCCTGCTCGCGGCCTATGATCGGGTCGATCTTCCCCTCGCGGGCCAGCCGCGTAAGGTTCACGCCGAACTTGTCCAGCAGGTGGGCCGGGCCTTTCTCCTCGTTCCTGTTCTCCTCGCCGAAGTCGAGCATGTGAACCTGCACTTCGGTGCGGAAGTCGTCGCCCACGGCGAATTTTTGCAGGTCTCCGGACACGCTGTCGGCCGTCACGCCGTACATCTCCAGTACGCGCGCGGTCGCCGTCGAACGGTCGCTGATGATGGCCAGCAGCGCGTGGGCCGTCGACACGCTCCGGGCGACGCCCGGCATTGCGAGCAGTTCCTCGGTGAAGTCGCGGTAATACTCCTCGGGCGACCGGGTCTCCTGCTGTTTGGCGCTGATTACCTCGCGTTCGATGCGCAGGCGCACCTGATAAAGCTCCCAGTCCTTGAGCCGGGAGGATAAAAGCTGGTAGGCGAGCGACCCCTCTTCGCGGAGCAGTTCCAGCGTGAGGAAGTCCTTGAGCGAATGCGTCATTCCCGCCTTCGTCGTGTTGAATGCCGAACGGGCGATGATGCCCTCCAACGTTTTCGAAATTTTTGGTTGCATGTTGCGTCGTCGTTATGAATTCGCCATACTAACGAGAGCGCGTATGTGATTATTATGCGGCCGTTTTTGTTTAGTGGCTGAACTTTGGTGGCTGACGCAGAGGCCTTTCCATCGGACGGGCATTTTCGGAGCAGCCCCAAGGCATCGGGTTTACCGGCTGACTTCCAGTGTCTTGCGGGCTTTATCGGAGCGCTTTCGAACGGAATTGTATAGAATCGGCTTTTTTATGGCGCGACTTGCCGGAATGTTCCGGATATTTCGCTGACGATCACCGAAATCCGCCCGGAATGCATTTCCGGCCTTTTGGGGTATAAAATTTTATTTCGGGTGATTTCGTGACGGAAAAGGCTCTCCCGGACAGTCGGTTTTAGCTCTCCGCCCGCCGGGTTTTCAGCTGCGGGGCCACTCGCCGACCTCCATGTCGCGCATCTCCGCGCCGTCGATCGTAAGGCGTACGGCCGTGCGGACCTTGTGGAAGCCGAACTCCCCGGCGGCTCCGGGGTTGACATGGAGCAGGTCGTAGACGGGATCGTAGATGACTTTGAGGATGTGGGAATGCCCGGCGATGAAGAGTTTCGGGTGCACGGACTGGATTTTCTGCACGGCGCGCGGGTCGTAATGGCGGGGATAACCTCCGATGTGGGTCATCAGCACCTGCACCCGCTCGCACTCGAAGGCCTGGAACGCGGGATAGACGCGGCGGGTCATGCCGCCGTCGATGTTGCCGCTCACGGCGCGGAGCGGCTTGAATGCGGCGATCCGGTCGGCCAGCTCGATCGAGCCGATGTCGCCCGCATGCCAGATTTCGTCCACGTCTTTCAGAAATTCGCGGAGCGTGTCGTCGAAGGTTCCGTGGGTGTCGGATATAATGCCGATGCGTTTCATTGGTACTTCTCTTTCCACAGCTGCGCCATCCGTTCGGCGATTTTGGCCTCGGCGGCGTTCTGCGTGTCAGGTTCGTAGAACTTCGTGCCCGAAAGGCTCTCGGGCAGGAACTCCTGCTCGGCGAAATGCCCCGCGTAGTCG
>ERZ834769.1490-NODE-1490-length-20200-cov-32.883941_pt1 | contig 20200 bp, 19 predicted proteins | sample MGYA00519690_ERZ834769 | MGnify/ENA primary metagenome ERZ834769 (study PRJEB31850, sample SAMEA3708760) | human gut metagenome | biome: human gut; feature: human-associated habitat; material: faeces | place: China | collected 2014 ... | reverse complement strand
CAATAGACCGATTGGCAGGGTTAAATATGCGCTAAACTAATTCCGCCAACAGGTTCTCTCATACTAACATACCCTTATCCGTGTCGGGCGCAACTTCTATGTTTGTTATTTGACAGTTTATGAGATACAGGGTACATAAGTAACCAATTGCCATCAAAAATAATGTAGCTTCCAACCGCATTTCTTGGAGAGATTATTTCAAGCACAAGACCAATAGATGTAAAATAGCTGCAATAGCAACAGGCCATTTTATCAAACCAAGAAACATGCACAAGATTTCCCTCCATGCCATTCTTTCCCCTCCCAAGATTCTATATCCACCATTTTCTTTGATAACGCGGCAACAACCTAAAGGTAATATCGGTATGAAGAATAAGCAAAACACATGATAAGTGACATAAGTTTTATAATCACCAACCAAAGCCTCTCGGTACTTACCATAGAAAGAGAAGCCTATTCCATTTATTCGCATTAGCGAAAGTCCTTTCCCATCATTGCCATTCAGGGAATATTGCATATTTTTTCCCCAAGTTTTATTCAGATGTTTGTGAAACTTGTTATAAACAACAAATAGCCCTAAGGTTGTAATCCACAATAAAACAACTATGTAAGTTTCTGTCATGTAATAATCCCTAAATTCGTGTCGGGTGCAACTTCTAATTTGTCATTGTAATAATTTCTAAAAATTAGAAATTTAGAACATCAAAAGCATCTTTTATCGGTTGTACATTGGTATAATCACAAAATTCTATTTGCGGCTCTGAATATTCTGGATAGTCAAAATCTGCAATAGAAACAGATGCTTCCTTACAAGTTAGTAGTTCTTCCTCAATCTTGCCATTCTTCATTATTAACTTGCAACTATAATATGTTCCACTTTGGGCTTCTACCATTATCAAATACCTCGAACCTTGTTGAAAATCTCGATGCCCTGCTGTAGTTCTATAAATCTTATGCACTCGCCCCTCTTTTATAGTATATACATCCAGTTTGAAGTCTGCCTCACAATGTCCTGACTTGACAAATAACTCTGGCATACCATCAGCATTCATATCTGAAAGGAAATATTCACAACACCCACGTCTTTCTTTGTCGGCTATCTTATCAAAACATTTTTCTAACTGCTGTATATATAGTTGGACATTCGTGTTGTTCTTTTGTCGCACCTTTTTCAGGTTGGTATGCTTCAAGCAGTTTCCGTTCCAATCAAAGACGGAAATAACATTGTATCTCCCTCCTTTTTTGTGATAAACGTAAGATTGACCTACAGGTAAATCCTCTTCAGAAGACATTCCGTAAATTCCTGCATTACAAGGCAACTGAATTGTTGGTAGTCCTTTAGTCAAACTGATGATGTAGGTGTAACTATTCCTTTCATCGTAACCTTCCACCAAGATTTTGTCCTCTTCAGCGTTAATATGCACAGAGTTAATTGTTGGGATTGATGTCAATGAGACCTTTTGAGCCTTATCCCCATATCCGAGACATTCATAGTTACCATTAGGATTTGTTGTCAATAGTTTCATCAGTTTGCCACTTTTAGGTCTATATACCCATAGTGTTACAGCATCCATACCATTGTCATAGCAGCTATCCACATTGGTAAACACAATGAGATTTTGGCCTTCTGCTGCAACTTGTGTTGTTTGTGGTAGGTGTAGAGTATTTTTTAGCGTTGACACAGTTTTTGTTTCATGAGTATTTGCGATAACAGATAGCGTTGTCGTTACCAATATGCCAATAACCAGAAGTTTAAATATTCTCTTCATATTCGTAATTTTAGATTAATATTCACAAACAGGCCTAACAGACATACCACGCCATCTTGGACATAAATCTATCATTTTGAAATCTTTATCCATATACAAATATTCATTACAGTTAGGTTTCTTGCTTATGTCACTAGACCAGTAAACTCCATAAGTGCCTTTATAAAATTCTTTTTCACCATCTCTAAAACCATTCTTTGGCAAGAATATGGCACATCCATTTGTTCCTATAATTTTATAGCCAGACACTCCTTTGTAAGTTGTTTGAACAACAATTGCCGAATTCAGTAATTCTTTCCATTCTTCAGCAGAAGGCATATGCCACCATTCTCCTTTTATACATCTCACAATATCGTATAAAGGATTCCCTTTTATGCATTTTATAGTGTCTGGAATATAGTAATCTACGCTGTCTCTACTTCGTAAATTGCCAGTTATGTCTCCACAACCAAACAAACCACCACATTCATCAACTTTATCTGCTCCTAAATTCATAGATGACCAGTTTACACTAACTCCTAAATCCACAGGATCATATAAGCATATTGGGATGTTTCTTGTTTCGCCTTCCTCAGATGTATAGGCTATAGTTGATTCTTCTGATTTTATGGAGTCTGGCCAAGCATCCAAAATTTCAAGAGATGGGTAAGCAAAAGTAACAGAGGATACTTTTGCTTTATTAGATTTTCTATACCACTCATATCTCATTTTTATATTCAACAAAGGGAAACCTTTTGCTTTCTTCAGCTTTTCTTTATCAATTATGGCATCCATGTTTAGTCGCATCTGTCGAATAGTACCCTTCATATTTTCTATTGAAGTGGTATTTGCCACAATATCTGACACCAGACTACAATATGTTATAGTATTGTTCTTAATTTTTATAGAATCAAGAGTAATTCCCCAGCCAGCTTGTGTCGGCAATGCTTTTTGGTTTAATCTGATACCTCTAAGCATTGTATATTTCTCTTTCATTACTTCATTCACGTTGCCACCAAATTTATTTATTGTTGCTACTTCATCAAAATCATTCATGTCAAATGAAATTCTATGAATAATCTTGTTTGGCGTACTACGTAGAACACCGGTTCCTTTGATGTTAAACCACAATCTCACCTTATTCTGACGCAATTCATTACCTATTTTGTGATAGTATATAAATTGCCCGATGTCTGTTACCATTTGTGATTTAAATAGCATGTATAAAATCCATGTTTCGTCATGTGGAGTTCCATACAAATTAATGTTTTGAGTATTTATAGAACCGCCATTTTGCTCATATGCATTCTCAATATCTTGTTTTATAGATTCTGAGTCTGTGCTACCAATCATTTTTAGGTATGCTCTGTATGAGTCTGACTCTTTATCTATATGACATACAAAAGTAAGTTTGTTCTTATCTACTTGGCAGTAGTCTATACAAATTCCATATACGGATTTTGGCAACTGACAAAACTCAATTATATCATCAATGGCACTTGCCTTTATTGTTGCAATATGCAACAGCAAAGCCATAAATACTAAAGCAAGACGTTTAACCATATACTTCTATTCTTTATTCCACAATGCTTGATACACATTCTTTCCTTCACATTTCAATAACATTAAAAGCATGAAGAATATTATTTTACCGATACTTGTCCATACACCTTTGAAAGCCATACTCCTTGCAATGGAATACATTGTTCCATAGTCATCCACGTTGATATTGCAGTACTGGATATACGCAATTATTGCGTTTATCAAACAACCAATTACCAATAAATAGAAGCCAACTTTTTCTGCTTTCAAAAGCCAATAGAATCCAGCAATGGCAACACATACTGTACAAGTACTTCCAAGAGTATAAAGGTCAAAGCCATTGTTTCCTTTCATGAGGTCAATCAAGTTCATAATCAAGCCTATGCCTGAAAAGGCAATATTAAGCCATAGAATAGCATTAAACCATGAATTCAAACCATTTCCATTCTTAGGTTCCATATTATTCTCCCTATATTCGTGTCGGGCGCAACTTTTATTCTTTTACGTTAATTTTCTCTTACTCTTTCCTCCAAGTATCCAACCGCAAAGTCTAATGACTTGATGATGTGCGGTACGATGTCCTTGGCAGATTCTATGTCTGTAATTTTGTGGTCGTAATCCAAGGACACCTTAGCATCATCTTTTTCAGACAAAAGAGCCTTGATGAACTTCACATTTCTATTCGTCTCATTCACGGCTTCCTTTAGCAACTCCTTGTCATTTGACAGAAGTCCTGCTACAAAAGGAATACAGAAACGAATCATGGATTCATCTTTACCAACCACATAAATATATATTTGTTCTTTGTACTTAAAATGCCAACCTAAAGAAGGCATCAGTATTGTTTGACCGCACAAGCAGCGAATCTCATTTACAATTTCTTCCTGCTTCATATTCACAATAGTTTTTTGCTATTTATGATAGGAGAGGGAGAAAAGTAACCATTTCCATCAGTCCAACATTACAAACGCTGCCCAATGGAATGGATCGGGATGCTTCTTTCTGATGATTTCTTTGGCTTCCTCGAAAGTCTTGCGCTTGTTCCATGCATTATGGGTGTCCGCAAGCCGTTCATAGAATGTGGTCATAAACTCGGAAGTTATTTTATCGCTCACACTCCACAAGGACATGACGATTGTTCCAACTCCAGCTTTTTTGAAGGCTCGTTGCAAGCCATATAATCCTTCTGATGTAGCTTTTCCTTGTCCCGTCTGGCAAGCTGACAATACCACCATATCCGTATTGCTCAAATCCAAGCGTGCTATATCATTAGCAGAAAGTATTCCACCAAGAACACCTTTAGGTAAGGGTTTGCCTAACCATGCAGCATTACCACCAGATAGAACAAGTCCTGAAAGAGACATAGCATCTGTATAGCCTTTGAGATAATCTACATTCTCAGCTCTATTTGGAGTGTAGTAAAATCCATGAGTGGCAAGATGAAGCAATTTAGGCGATTTGCCGTGCATATTTAGGAAAGACTCTTCTGTACCGTTTTTGCCCATATACGAAGAGACTTGCCATTTATTTCTTTTCAACAAGTCTTCTATCTTCAAGATTTCTTCTTTTGATCCTTGCAAATCATGGAATACGGAATCACCACGAGCAATCTCACCACGCAAAGCAAGCAAGTTTGACAAATCATATTTCTTGGCTTCTTCAACCATAGCAGAATCTTCCAAGTCATATTGCAGACCGCCATACAGAACTGCTGAGTTTGACTTATAGCCTTTACTTTCTGATTTCATCTTCACCAATTCACGAGCCGAAGACATTCTGACGAAATGATAATGGCTACCTAAGAGTGAACCGTCAGGCAATGATAAAGATTCCAATGAAATCTGGAACAGTAGCTGTGAAGGAACATAGTATATGGTAGCACCTGCTGATACATTCTCTTTCAATGGCTCCCATAACAATTTCAGTACATCTTCTGAATAATCTTCACTATAGTACATATCTGGTCTCACGATGCCAAGAGAATCAATCTGCCTTTCAGCAAACAAAGCTTTTAGCAGCGGATAGTCTTGCACCTTATTTATAAAATAAGCTGCATACTTTCTTCCTTGAGTTTGTGAAATATAGTCGGTAAAGTCTATCAACACTTCGTTTTGTCCCAAAGCGTGCTTCACCGCATCATAATCCACATCCATGAAGTCTGTGCCATCGCTATATTCCTTGCATCTGTTAGCCAACAGATTTTCCATACGACTTATTTTTCTTGACACACTTAGGATGCTGTCGGCATTTGCCTTATAATCATTTTCCCAAGCCTTCACTTGGTTCTTCATACTTGCCAATGTAGTATAGTCATGCATGTCCTCAGGCGTATCCATTCTCTTAATGACATCATACATGGAGCGTTCCGATTCCAAGAGAAAAGACTTAGACATAACAAGAGCGTCATAGCAATTCTTTGTGAAAGCCGTCTGTGTCTGCTTTGCCTCCAAAGCGTATGGTGTCATCATAGTAAACAATGAGGATAGAGGATTCCACAAACCTTCACGCTCTGTACTGCTCATATATGGAATGCGTTGTTTCATCAAAGCCTTCAATTGCAGTACCGCTGCTGTATAATCATTGCAACCATACGTTACATTCCCTGCAAAACCTTCTGCATTGGCAAGATATATTTGCGCATTGATATGTTCCAGATTTTTCTCACCATATAGTGCCTTGGTATATTCGGCATACTTCCGATAATACTGTTCAGATTCTGCGTAGTTCCTCAACTGATGCTCAACGCCTCCTATTAGAGCTAACAAGGATATTCTGTCGCCATCCGTTTGCGGATATTTTGTAGCAAGCAATTCATCTGCTTTCTTATAGTCATTCAAGGCTGAATGATAGTTTTTGAAAGCAAAATGGCATCTGCCTCTTGTTGTATATAAGTGATAGAGTTCTTTAGGATCTACTATTCGTGAAGCCGTTTTAAAAATCTTATCAAGGCTCCTATAGCAGTTCTCCTTGTCACTCATCAGTCGATAAATATCAGCCAAAGCTATGTAAGGCATATTGTAGGTAGCATCACCCATTGGGGTATGTGCCTGAAATTCTTCTATTGCTTTCTTGGCATATAACAGAGCATCGTTATACCGTCCTATAGCTGCATACAGATTTCGCAAGTTGGAATAGCTCAGGTGTTTGTTGGCTGATACGGATTTTGTATCTGCACACTCTGCAATATCTTTTCCACGCAGGTACCATTGCTCCGCAATACCGTATTGCCCCAAGTCTCTTGCCTCATTGCCTTTCTGATTGTAATAAGTGTACTTAGTTTGCAAGTCAGACGTTGCATCTACTAACGAGTCAATACTCGCTGCATAAGCCTGTGCCTGTTGCACATCACCTATTGTTTTCCCTATTTTCCAAAGCTCTTTCAGAATTTCCATCTGAGCATCCGATTTGCCTGTCTGCCTTGATAAGTATAAAGCTTGTTTGTAAGCATTCTCTGAACCTATCACATCATAAAGAGTGCCTTTTATTTCAGCGATATGCCGTAAGACAGAAATCTCATCATCTATTTTCCTGAGATCCATAAAACCTTTTAGGGCATTTTGGTAACATGCCAAAGCCTTATCATACTGTTGGGATAAATGATATTCAGCCCCTTCCAAGTACCATGACAATGGTATCTTAGGCAGAGCATATTCTCTTACCCTGTCGTCAGCGTATGGCATAATATCTTCCAAAATGGCACGAACCTTAGCTAATTGCCTGTTGTCTCCGTGCATAAAACTGGTGGCATACAGATATCCGCTCATGGCATACAGATGACCGACATCTTTCTTCTCTTTCTCTGTGAGACCGCCAGACATCAGTTTCTTAGCCAACAGATAAGCCTCTTCATAGCGCTTCAAAGTTTCATAGCACATACAAGCCATCGTCTGACTGCACACATATACTTGATGCTCAGCTTCATTTCGCTGCTGTTCCGTATTTTTTCCGACAAGGAGAAAGGCATCCAGGGCTTCATCGGTCTTCTTTGCATTGTTCAATGCAAAGGCTTCATTCATTTTAGCCGTGACTTCCGCCTCGGTCAATGTTTGCGCTTGCATCTGCAAACCACAACAGAATAGAACTAACGACAATAGTAATGCTTTATTCATGATGCAATGATATGGTATCTGTTGATATAGAGTCATTGCTAATACTGTCTGTTGGCGCCGTCATATCAAACACTTCGTTTTCATCGCCACGCACATTGTCCGTAGGGGAGTTTTCTACAAACAGCGGATTGATGGCAAAGAAGCCGACAACCAAGATTGCTGCTATACTTGAAATCCAAAGCCAAGACTTTCTGCGACCATGTTCTATTTCCTTTTGAAACTCTGTCATGGCTTTCAGCTTCTCTCCACGGCTCACAATCGCCTGTTTAACATTCTTTGTAAACTTATATTGCTCCTTTTTCTCAGCATCCTCTTCTATCTCCTTCAGAAACTGTGCCTTGTCTTCCTCCGACATGGTATCACTATGAAGCAAGTATTCGTCTATTCTGTCTTGAAAATTATTATTGTTCATATCCATCTGCCATTTTATGAGTTCAAATAGTTGTGATAAATGTTTCGTGCTGAAGTACGCAATGACTCCATGCACTTATGCTTCTTCGTTTTGAGAGCGTTCTTTGAGTCGATTGTCGGTATTTCTAGCAGGATTGTGTCCAAGTCCTTCTCCTCATAGTAGAACTTGCTCAAGATCTCACAGCACCGCTCCGACATATGTGATATGACATCAGCAATGATGTCAAGCATCTTGTTGTCCTCCGAATCATATAGCATATTGATGTATTGCTGGGCATCAAATCCCTCTTCCTTGATTTTCCGTCCCATTTCCGTTTCAGGGTCTGCGTAAGAAGGATGCTCCCTTACCCATTCCAAATACTTGATGCGGGCAATCCCCATAAAATAGGTGAGGATGCTGCCGCTCAATGGTTCGTTGTTCTTGCCCATCACTCTGCCATCACTCACATAAATCTTCCTGCGCTCGATATTCTCCCACATCGCAATGAATGTGTTTTGGAAAATTTCCGTGGCAGATTCCTCATCAGCGAAGAACACACCACGATAGTTTGCCCAAAAGTATCGTGAGCAATAAGCATACAGTTCCGACTGTATTTTTCTATTCTTATCGTACATTCCAGCAACAAGCCGGGCTTCTTTCTCTTGTTGCGGTGTACGCATTTGTATTGTCTTTGCCATTCTATCTACTCAGTATGTCTGTTATATTGTATTTGTTACTGTCCTCACCTGTCATTTCTGGCTGTTGTGGTCTGCTACTGGTATTGCGGTTCACGAACTTTCGGATTCGCTTCATAAACTCCTCATTGCCAACCTTGTCAATATTCTTCAATTCTTTCCACAATGCGTATGTCAGTTTACCAACAGTAGGTTTCTTCATCTCGATATTCACTTGGTCGCTTCTGCAAGCACTGATGGTAATCCATCGTTCCGCCAATGGCTTTGCCTTAGAATTAATGATCTTTTCCTTGTCATTGTCACCCATGAAGAGCGATTTAAGCATTTCGAAAGTCTCATATAAGCCACGAGCATTCAGGCTATCTACTACCAATGTATCTTCCACACCACGCACCACCTCGTCTTCATTGCCACGAGTACCATCGCCGCTATGGCAAGCGTCTATTACCACAAGTAGTTTGCCTTTTGCACCTATCTTATTACGGATGGCATTGAGGTAAACATTCAGTTCATCGTCCGTCAGATGTCTTTCACCATGATACATAGTACTTGCTTTCCGACAAGCATCATACGGAATCCAACATTCATCCAGTCCGTCTTTCTCGTCATTATGCACATCCGTCATCTGCTGTCCATGTCCAGAATAATGGATATATACCACATCGCCATGTTTGCATGATGCCGTCATTCTCTTGAATGCCCTAACAATGCCAACCTTTGTTGCCTGTCGATTTACCAATGTCGTGACAGATTTGAAACCTGCATTTTTCAGCATCGCTTGAACAAACGGAACATCCTTGTCGCCATTGATTTTGTTCCAAGCCTTATCCTGCTGTTCGCCTAACCCTATAACCAAAGCTCTCTTTGTCTGTGCGGAGACAGACAAAGAGAGCAATAGGAGAATATATGTGATTATTCTTATCCTCATTCTATTAAACCACCAATAATGCCAAGGAAGAGATTGACTAAACAACCACTTCCTTCACCTTTTTGCACTTCTATTGAGAACTTGCCGAGACTATATATTATTATATGCATCTTCATGCATCTGATTTATAAGTTTTTTACTTTGATATATCAGACAACCATGATTACCCTCTTCTATTTTATAACCTATACTCAATACTACAATGCCATCATCAAAATAACATAGTTTACGGTTTTGATTATCACTTGTCATTTTGCCCTCAATTTCGCTATACTTTGTTTTAACATTTTCAAGGTTTCGATTGTATAAATCGACAACATCTTCATTGTCTGAGAGAAGTCCAAAACCTACTAAAGCCAATGTATCTTTATAGAATTCAAATTGACATAAATTCCACCGTTCTCCTGCAAATGTTACATTTTCAATATAATAACAATTATTCTCCTTATCATATTGAATTTTATGTCCCAACTGCTTGAGATTATCCAATACCTGCTTCTTTGTTGTCACTCCAAGCTTGCATCCATAGAACGACGATCTAATTTGTGCATTAGCGCACAAAAACAAAGAGAAAGCAATAAACAACAACACTAATCGTTTCATTTTTTTACCCTTTATTCGTGTCGGGCACAACTTCTATCATTATTAATTCGATGCTTCACTTAGCTGTCGCTCAAGTTCAGCAATCCTCTGTTTCTGTTCAATAATCATACGGTCATACTGAGGACGGAGAGTCACGCTGGTACACATTTCTCTATCATATTCCATACCCTCCAAAGTCTCATAAGCTTTCTTTAGCTCATATTGAAGATCGGAGAAACTCTTTCTTTCACCACCTCCATAAGATGATCCTCCGCCACCCATCATATCCTCAACCTGCCTCTTCGCCTCCATTATCTGCTGGGCGGTCTCAGCTGTTACAATTCCATTTCCACCACATCCTGTACAAGTTTGTTTTGGAGCCATGACATCGCCCGGCATAAGTTCAAACACACCTGTTCCTCCACACATCGGACACTGTGCTTGTTGTGAATTCTCGGAGTCGTCGGCATAATCAGCAGATTCCTCTGTAAAGCCCTGACTCGGCATATAACGACAACTTTGTGAAGAATCATTACAGGATATACAACCAATGATTCCCAACAATACAATAATATACTTCTTCATTGTCTCATACGCTATTCGTGTCGCGCACACCATCTATATTTTATTGTTAAAATGTGATGACGGATATAAAAGTAACCAGTTGAAATTGAGTATAAACACAAAATAAGTGAACAGTCTTACTATACGATGGTCACGAGACATGACGATGAACACATCCCCGTCGGACGGCTCTCGATTGAGTTGTTAACCATTTATAGAATATATTACGTGAACAGAACTGTTCAATGGAGATGCCTAGGGCATTACCTCCGTCTGGTACTGGAGATAAGATCAAAATCTTCACTGCTATACATAATCATTTGATCATAGTTCGCAGCAAAGGTAACGAATCTGATTTTTAAGCCCTTATTTAAGTACTTACGATCCAAAACGCTTAGGAAAGTGAACTAAAATTTGCACAACGAACTGGACACCTAGTTATTTGTTATTGAACAGTGCAAAAATGTCATGCGGTAGGGCGTCTTTTATTATCTTTTGGTATTCTTTGTCAGCGAATAGTTCATGAAAAAATCCATAATATTTTAAAATATTTCCATATTCACTTGGACTTGCATTATGATAATCGAAAAGACTAATCATATAGCAAAACAGTACATCGCGACTAAGACTGCGGCTCAGAATTCCAATGTATTCTTGCTTCACATCCTTTGGCTGGTTGGAATGATGAACAAACTCTATTGCATTATATATGACTCCAAAGCATAACTGAAACTCAGCGTTGTACGCCAGTCTATTGCAAAATACCTCCCAGTATTTTCTTAGGCCTCGTGTTGAAAGCCCTTGAATCTCTTGGCTTTCAATAATTCCATGTACAAACGTTTTGAATGTCGACATATCCCATGTGTCATAACCGTACAAATCACATTTTGGTACTTTGTCCCCTGAGAGCAGTTCTTTTATAATCTGTTGCTCTTTCTTTTGTCCGTCACTTCCTTTGTACCTGTAGAAGATTGTCTTCTTGGAAAGTCTCTCGTCAAACACCGTCTCTCTTATACTTGCGAGACGTTGTGAGAAATATTGATCAAACGTTGCACGTTCTGCGTTCCTTTTTGCTTGATTTAAAGCATAATATGCCACCACCGCAGCAGTCAATGTACCAATGGCTGTCAAAATGTTCCATAGATTGTTTCCGAATTCATAAGATAGCCAAGCGAATACAGCCTTATAGTTGGCCGCAGCAAATGCCACAGCAACCAATACCAACACGCATATACAGTGTTTCCAGATAAACTCTTTTAATATAGAACAAGGATTTGTCATTTTATTCAATTATAGTAGTTCTACCACCTTTTTCCTGCTATGATTTTGCCATCATACATTAGAATTACATAGTAATAGTCTGAGGTATTTAATTTAGAGCTGAATCTCAAAGATTTATGACCACCATCTGCATAATATGTCAGTGTGTGACTATTTGAGATTATATAACCATTCCGTTCGTTAATTGCCTTGAGGGTGAATGTCAGTTCCTTTTCTTCCTGTGAATCGTAATCAAAAGAAAACTCTTCACTGTTGACTTCTATTTCTGATATGGCTATAGGATATTGGCTAGTTAGATCGGAAATCTTTTTGTTTAACTTATCATTCTCTGCCTTTTCGTTTTGCAAGGAAGTGTTAAGCTCGCTGATTTTACTTTCATTTTGTTTGATTGTGCTCTTGTTTTTAGATATAGTCGCATTTCTTTCTTCAATTGTATTACGAGCGGAAGAAAGTTCTCCTCTTGTATTTGTTAGTGTATCGTGTAGAAAGAATAATCCGACACCACATCCAATAACTACAAGAATCAGAAATACGACATTTTTAAATTGTTTTTTCTGGCGATTGATTTTTTTATTCAAAGCATAGAGCCGCTCATTCTCTTTCTTTAGTTTCTGATTTTCATTATTAACTCTATTTAATGTGCTGCGATAGCTGTCAATACGGATTGTATCAAAATCTTCTGATTTGTATATATAGGTGAATCCATATGTATAACTCGCATTAATCATTTTTTGCTTATCGGCTGTAACATCAAATTCTTTTGTGGAGTTTTTTGAAACAGAATAGTCACTTGTAGGCAAAATATGCTCATTGCCTAAATCCACAAATGAATTTAGCAACTCATTTAAAATACCGTCAAGATCTTCTTTTTGTGAAGAGAGTTTCTTCCCTGTTATGACTATATCTCCACTTTCAGAGTATTTTATAGCGACTCCATCTTTTAACATTTTGTCAACTGTTGTCTCAAAGAGAGAAAATAGTTTCTTAAGAGCAGATATATAATAACCCGTTACAAGAACTGACAATCCTATATATTTGTTATTTGCAATTTTGCGTATGTAACAATATTGCATTAAGTCATCATCTCGATGGATGACGACCTGTGTTGATGCTTTGCAATTTGTGGCTATTTCCTGATAAACGAGAGAAGAATTGTCCTCTGGATATTGATTATACCCAGAAAACAATTCTCCAAATACATATGCACTACAGTTCATTTTTTGTAGAAATTGATTGTCTTGCTTACATTATCTACTTCAACGGATGCCAATTCGTTTAAGACTTCATTACCTAACAGAATTGGCGCAATTTGATTGAGAGCAACAGTGGCAGTCTTGTTATGAAGGACAATCTCGTTTTCACCACTACCAATGCAAATCTCTTTTATGTTAATCGTACCATTTTGGACAATGGAACCATCTGCAATGCAGCTATAACTGACTCCAAGAACATCTTCATCTGTTAATTTTCCATTTTTTGCAAGTGTTTGTACTTCATTCAATGAGAGATGTAAGCCAGATGCGCCTGTATCATAAATCATATCCATTGTAACACCATTTAATTTTACAGGTATGATTTTAACACCTCCAGTTTCCTCATAAGGAATACTAATCATGGATGTGTTAACCATATCCAATTGATACGGTGGTTTGTTGTTTTTATTGCTACAAGATGCTAACACAAGTATGCACATTGCAATCAATAGATATATGCCTTGTTTCATTTTACGTAATTTTTATTGTTCTCGATATTATTTTTTTCCCATTTACAACATATGAAATCTCAACATTTGTGTTACGTGTTGCTCTCTGATCAACAGTAAAAGTGTTTTGAGTAATGTTTATGCCTGGAATATTAGTGGGGCCTGTACTACTTTCCCAATCCCCTCTTGTGTCATTTATAGTAATACTTTTATTATTGCTTATTTTTCGTTTTATGGATAATAAATATTCTTTGCCTTTTTCTGCACCTTTTTTCTCATCGAATCCTGCGATATCAATATGGTCAGTTTCGAGAGCTTTATCAGAATTATTGTGTGAGGCTTCTGGATCTTCCTTGGTATCTTCTGGAGAGGCTACTGTAGAGACAACTGATGCTGAATCGCCTTCAGTAACACTCGTTTCTTCTGTTACAGCAATACTATTCAACTTTTTCATAGTATCTTTGACATTGCTGCGAAGAGAGTAAAAAGCAAATACAGAAAAAGCAGAAACACAAAGCAATAATATAATAATTGCGCCTTGAATCCATAAATGTTCCTTATTTGTAGTCCGAGGTTGCGTATTTGACGAGCGGACTTCTTTACGAACGTCATTAGCTTCATCGCGAAATCGTCTCGCCATAAGGCGAGATAATTTTTGGAATGGAACTTCCATTAAATCTATCTCGTCAGAGGCCTTTCTTATTTTTTCATCAAGAATTCCCTTAGCTTCGTTGCTTTGCTTGAGCTTTTCTTTGAGCTCTTGAAGTTCTTTCTCGTAACGCTGCTTAAACGAGCTAGTACTATCAGACAATTGCTTCCTTAGACTTTTGATTTCTTCTGACAGCTCAGAAATTTGCTGTACCAAAGCCTCTTTGTCTTTTTTTAGAGAGATGTTCTGTTGCACTAGAGGTTCTTGCTTACTAAGTAGTTGGTTTAACTTATCAAGAGTAGCCCCATACTCAGGAGACACTAAGACTCTACCGCACTTCATTGCTTCCTGAAATGCGGGACTATCAACTTCCTGTAATGAATAATCAACATTCGATTTACGTCTATAATCTCCTTCTAATGGCTTAAAGTGAAGGCTGTCTAAATTATTCTTGATGATGGTGTCTACACAATCATAAATTGTACGCCCTTTGTACATGCATGATGCTATTTCCCGAACTAAGAATAACTCACCATGTGAATCTGATGTTATAAGACTGCCTGTGCAGACTTGCTTATATATGGTGTCCAGAATATCATACAATATCTTTACATTTATACAATATTCTCCCTTAAAAGAGATTGTAATAGCACAATAAGAGCCAGGTCTACCTTCGACATTTCTTACATCCTTTTTATGTAGATATGTATAGAAGGACTCATTATTAAGAACATCTATTTGTAGAATGTCCTGAACAGAAATATTGTCGTCATGGTTATAGAAACTGTTGATGTATTCCAAGTCTTTGTCAGAGCCGCATACATCATGTCCTACAGGAACACCATGGATATATAGTTCAAATTGTCTCATGTCTTATCCTCTAATACATTTTTCTATTGTCGTCCAAAGTAAAGCAGGGTACATCGGCTCGCTTTCCGTATACTTCAAAGTCTTATCTTCATAATATCCAGTACAGAAAGGTACGTACTTGTAATTATACTTTCTCCACAAGCTTGTAAAGAAGTTCTTGTTCTCGAACAATCTTGCAAGACCATCGTACTCTTCGTTCATGAGACGCTCTGCATAGCTAACAGACAGATGACCATCAATGAAGACCTCTTCCTTTTGATCAACCTTATTGTGAAGAATGATAAACCGGTCGGTGTCACGTACTAGTTGAGCTTTGCAGTTTGCAATACGTCTGATATAAGATTTCTTTACATTATTGTTCACATTCCAATCTGCCTCAGTAATGAATACCCAAATCTTACGATTTCGAAGATTGCGTATAATCTTAGTCATATATGGAGGGAAGTCTTTCGCACCAATATTCTTTGGGTCGAAATAGTGTTCTCCTGGAGCCTCCAAAAACTGGCAAATGGTTCTGGTGCCTTTAATCACTTTAACTAGCAAGAAATCTTTATAAGCATTACCAGGCAGGGCAGACTTGGTATCTAAGTTTGCCATAAATGCATCACACTTCTCTTTGTATTTACTGTCTGACTTGAAGTTCTTGTCTGTCTTGATAATGAATCCCTCGTCACGCAAATATCGTGAAAGACGCACTAACGTCATAGACTTTCCGCTGCTTCTAGGACCAAACAGCAACACAATAGGTGACGATTTGTCAGAAATTGTAATATCATCCTCGTCTATGTCCTCAGTAGCTGTTGCAATAGGCTCTGAAGTTGTTTCAGTTGTGGCGACATCATCCTTTTTTGACGCAGAGGATACTACTTTCTGTTCGGTGTCATCCAAACTGAGGTTTACTTTTGTTTTATCCATATTTGTAAATTTGTTAGTTTATACCAGAGTAGTTGTTATTCTTTTTTAAAGCTATATCAAAGAAGATAAAGGCTGCAATGTCAACCAGAATGGACAGTATTACATAATACCAGAAGCTTGCAGGGTACTTTCCACTGAGAAAATCTACAAAGAATACGTCTATAACTGAAGCTAATCGTTTAGTTCGAGTCTCTGCATTCTCTTTCGTGTAAACCACATAATCATCAGATTGACTATCGAAGTCTACAAATAATTTATTAGTAGCCACAATATTATATCCATCTTTCAGTTCCTTTTCACATTGTTTTATCTCTGATTCTGACAAATCTCCTGTTGAGATATGGTCTTGAATGGAGTCATTCAAAGCGGCCAATCTTCTTTTCTGATTTCTTGCAGCTTCAACTGATTGTGAACTGATAGTATGAGTCTTCAACGCATCTGACAGTGCTTTATCAATTTCGACTTGATAGCTATTAAGAATTGTTACATCTGTAGAATTATATCGTTGATCTTGCTTCAAACTAGACTTTAAAATCTGATTGATGTTCTTAAGATGATCAGCAATTTTAAGGCCATTGCCTCTTTTATAGGGTGGCTCATCACCGTGAAATTGGCGGACAACATGTGTTCGTTCAGCTTCTACTGCATCTTTAATCTGCGTACCTGTAGAATCTAAAATTAAAGTTGACGAAGTCCCTTTCTCAATGATTTGTGTGAGATATTTATTGGTGGTCTCTATGTCTTTTGTTATAACCGAACCAATCTTATCATTATAGAAAAAAGTATGAGTGTTCGTAGGCATACTCATAAGAAGCCAAAAGAAGATGACCAAAAGAAAACCGCCAAAGATTCTCAGGTTGCGATTGTCAACGAATGACCAAGATGAAGCCAATGTAGAGGTTATCAACCAAGTTCCGATTGATGCAACTACAAAGAATGCGATAGTGATACCCCATACAAGAATCTCTGGCCACCCAGCAGGAAGCAGTAGATGGAGAGATTGCTCGGTTGCCCAGCAACTGATGCCAGCAAGGACTATGTAAGCCAGTCCACAACCTAAAACTCTAAATTTTCCCATTGTATTATTAATTTAATTGTTTATTGATTTGCTTATTTATGATTTGGAAATTATGGTTGTAACCATCAAATTCATTTTATTTCTTATTCCGTAACACTATAAATTTTAACTTTTATAATATCCTGGGCAACTTTTGTTGCTCAGATACTTAAAAGGTTTAATTTACAATAGTATTGCGGAATTAAGGTTGTTCTTTTCATATTTGATTACATGTTACATTTTCTCAAAAAACGCACTCTACACGTACGCCGTCTGCCTCTCATACCAGCTACCCTTCTTAAACTTGGGCACTTCCGCTATGATATAAATGTTCCATATACGGTAAGTTATTTGTCTATTAAGCATTTAAGATATTTCACCCTAATTCCATAATTGAAGTTTTGGGTTCCATTAAGGCCTGCATAATTAATGGCTACCAACTGACCCTGTAAGTTTACAACTGGCGAACCACTACTTCCTGGAAGGGCGGGGATTGAGTACATCAATCTTTCATTTGTACGCTGACTGACCGTTCCACTATTAAATTGTGACTTGATGCCTTCTTTAGTCAACGCAAGAGTGGGATCAAGATTGAAACTTGTCATGAAAAGTTTGCTGTTCTTATCCTCACTTATTTTCTTTGTAATATTCTCTTTCCAATTATACGCTTCCAAAGGATCCTCATCTGCAACTTCAAATATATACTTTCCTTCAGGAGTTTTTTTGTCTTTTAGCTGCAAGATAGCCAAATCATGATCAGGATCAATCTTTGTAAGAACGCAACCTACGAAATCTGTAGTTGAGGTAACGATAAAAACAAATATTTTTTCATTGTTATCATTTTAAGTTATAATTATATTTTCTCTAAAAATGCGCTTGGCACGTACGCTGTCACTACCGTTACCAGTTCTTCCACTACTACTGCCACTCTTTGTTGGCCTTGCCATCTTGCCACTCTTCCTACGACTCCCTTGAATGCGCCTTCGGTCACTTTCACCAACTGTCCTTTCTTGAACTTTGGCACTTTGTCTAATGACACGATTGTATTGTCCGCATCGGCAGCACAGATGATTTTTAGACTTTCCATCTGATAGTCAGGAACTATCAATGGAATTTTCTCTATTCTGCGCCCAACGTGGACGTGGCGATAATAAAAGCGGAGAAATGGGAGGTTTACGTTGTCGTAAACGAAAGATTTGAGTTGTTCTTCTGTACCGTAGGCGAAGAAGATATTTGGTAAACGTGACTCGGTAACAACTTTGCGTTTACCTTTTATAAGTTTTACAGTATCTGTAGTAGGATAGAAAGCCGTGATGCCTTTGGCTGTCATGTAGTCGTATGCTTTTTTTTCTCTACCATAAGTAGTACGTAAGGCATACCAATGGGGAAAATCATCCTCTTTCTGTGCTTTAGGCTTACTTGCTATATGGGCATTTCTGGTGGACACCCCTGTTTGTGAACTCTTGGCGGAAACTGTGCTTTGAGCTTCGGGGAGGGCGTTGGAGGTAAGTCCAGCGCAAGGAGGGAATTCACCACCTCCTGAGGTGTGTACATCTTCTGATGTCCATTCATCGACTTTCATATCGGTGCTAACTTTTTTCTAGACAGAAATCCGTTAAATTGCGACAGAAAAAAAGAGCGTGGAATCGTCCTGTTGTCCATTCCACGAACCGAGGCTCTAGCAATTGCCTATTATTGTCGAACAGACAACGTCAGAGCCCACGCCGATATGAAAATCATGTCCGTAAAGAGACCTATATAACACATTAGACTGCGCCCGAAAGGGTACAATCCATGCTTACAGGTCTCCACGGGATTGATATAATCACACCCGGGACATCTACCGTTGACCATATTCAAGACTATGATTAACTGTTAATTTGCTAGATTACAGGAAGTCTTAAACACAGCGTCGATAAACGCCTTCCATTATGTCTGGATTGTCTTCCCACCCAAAGCCCGCTTTCGTATAGATATGTCATGGTTGACTTCACTACACTCAGCACGGCGTAGGCTGCCGACTCGGTTATCATGAAAGAACTCGTCTTACAGCGACAACTGCGGTCTGGCTATACAATCCGACTGCAAAAATACGAAAATTTATTGAGAAAAGACAAGAAATGGCAGAAAATATAAATGTCACGATACAAATTTAAGACTATTTAAGCCTAATTGCTTTAATATCTCAGAAATTTTGTATAAACAAATGCTGTTTTTCATAACTATTTGATATCAAAACGTGAACGAAGAGCTATCTGTGTTTAGATAATTTATACTGTTTTAAGAAAAAGTAGTAGCAAACAAACTCATAATAAGTTTGCTTGCCACTTTTTTATAAATAGAACTATTAAAGACCAATTCGGACCTTCCTTTCTTGTTGTACTATTGTATCAGAGTGGAATTCTCCCGATTTGATTGTATTGTTATCTGTTTGAGATTTATCACTTATATCCTTTTCTTGAACAGGTGGTGCCAATTCTAACTGAATTTTTCTGTCCAATGCTGCCAGTTCTGTCTTTAGACTTTTCAGCTCATCTTCTCTCTTCCAAACCTTGGAAGCTATTTCCTGCAGTTGCGGAATCTCCTTCTCCAGTGTCCTGCATCTTGAATCATACTGTTCAATGTACCCTTGTATCTTCTGCAGGGCATTCACAAAGTTGTTTGCCGCAGCTATCGGGTCCGACTTGGCGAGATGTCCGTTGTTGTACTGATACTTGTAATGACCCTCAACAACAAAGCGGTTATCAACGAAGGGCAGACCACTCTCAAAGCTTGTCTCGCTCACAACCTTGATGGGGAAACCATAAATTGCACCTATTTCCTTGTATTCCCCATCTGTCCTTTCCGTTTTTGCCATCCTTTGAAGCTGTTTGCCTATCACTTCCAGATTATTGGACTCGAGACCGTTAAGGGTGATGAGATTGAGAATATTCCCGTCCATATCCTTCTTTGCCTGACTCATAAACTTGTCATAGTCCGCTGTCATGCCTTTGAGTATAGCTCGATTGCCGTCCAACTCTTCTGACTTTGATTTCAATTTCAGTTCTGAGTCACGCTTGCCCCTGTTGAACGATTTGCGCTCACCCTCTAGAGAAGCAATCTTCTTCTCCAGCTTCGCCTTGTCAAGCAAGTCGGTATTTCCGGAGAGAATAGCCATATACTCTGAA
>ERZ834769.1462-NODE-1462-length-20536-cov-3.137200_pt1 | contig 20536 bp, 7 predicted proteins | sample MGYA00519690_ERZ834769 | MGnify/ENA primary metagenome ERZ834769 (study PRJEB31850, sample SAMEA3708760) | human gut metagenome | biome: human gut; feature: human-associated habitat; material: faeces | place: China | collected 2014 ... | reverse complement strand
CTTCTCGATATTCAATATATTAGGTTCATAATGATTGCTCAGATCGAAGTTGGTCGTATAGAAATCGCCGTTCTGAAGGATCACCAAGATCAGATCGTCACTCTGGAACTCGCCCAACTCTTCCCCGCGCCCGTCATAGTTCAGGCGCAACACGTCGCGGTCGAACCAAACCATACGGCCTCCCAACGTCGAACTTCCTTTCTGCTTCAGGCTGATCTTGTGTATATCCGCCTTTGTCAGGATGTTTCCCATAGAGCCGCGCCCTTTGATCGCGATCTCGCTGAAATCCTTCTCAAAGACAAGCAACTTCTGGCGGGGTTTCGGTTTCAGGATCACCTTCACCGTCTCGGCCTCGCCATTGGCATTGGCGCTGAAATAGAGGATGCGCGAACCTTCCGTCCCTTTGGTAATGTCATATTCCTTATCGCGCGTCACGCCTGTCACGGCAAAGCGCTTGATATAATTATAGCCTGCCTTTCCATCCCGGTAGATCACATTATAGATCGTGCGGCTATCGTTCCGCTTGAAGACATTCAGGTAAAGGATATCCTTGCCGACGAACATCTTTTCGCTCACCTTTACGATTTTGTAGCTACCGCTACGGTAGAAAATGATCACGTCGTCGATGTCGGAACAGTTGCAGACATATTCGTCTTTCTTCAAGCCAGTCCCGATGAATCCGTCAAGGCGGTTGATATACAGTTTCTCGTTCGCCTCGACTACCTTGGTCGCCTCGATCGTGTCGAAGTTGCGCACTTCGGTCATGCGCGGATAGTTCTTGCCGTACTTCTCTTTCAGCATCATGAACCAGTCGATCGTATAATCGACGATATGCGCCAGATGGTCGTCGATCCTGGCAATATCTTCCTTATACTGGGCAATGGTCGCATTGCACTTGTCCGTGTTGAACTTCAGGATGCGTCCCATCTTGATCTCCATCAGTTTCAGGATATCTTCGCGGGTCACTTCACGGATGAAGTGCGGTTTGAACGGGTCAAGGCGTTTGTCGATGTGGGCGACCGCCTCATCCATATCCTTCGCCTCTTCAAATCCCTTGTCCTTGTAGATGCGTTCTTCGATGAATATCTTTTCCAAGGAAGCGAAGAAGAGCGACTCTTCCAGTTCCCCTTTCTGTATTTCGAGTTCGGTGCGGAGCAGGTGCAGCGTGTCGTCAGCCGAATGTTTCAGCACGTCGCTCACCGTCAGGAAGTGCGGCTTGTTGTCCATGATGACGCAACAGTTCGGCGAAATGCTGATCTCGCAATCCGTGAAAGCATACAACGCGTCGATCGTCTTGTCGGAAGAGACGCCCGGAGCCAAGTGCACGAGAATCTCCACGTTACGGGCCGTATTGTCGTCGACTTTCTTGATCTTGATCTTTCCCTTATCGTTTGCTCTCAGGATCGACTCGATCAGAGTGGAGGTTGTCTTCCCGTATGGGATCTCGCTGATGACAAGCGTCTTGTTGTCCAGCTTCGTGATCTTGGCACGCACCTTTACGGAACCGCCGCGCTCGCCGTCGTTATATTTCGAGACATCGATATAGCCGCCGGTCTGGAAATCGGGAAACAACGTAAACGCTTCCCCGCGCAGGTAAGCGACAGACGCGTCCAAAAGTTCATTGAAGTTATGCGGCAATATCTTGGAAGAAAGTCCCACAGCGATCCCTTCCACACCTTGTGCCAGCAGCAAAGGAAACTTGACGGGAAGCGTCACCGGCTCCTTGTTTCGCCCGTCATAGGAAAGTTGCCAGAGAGTCGTTTTCGGGTTGAAGACCGTTTCCAGCGCAAACTTGGAGAGGCGCGCCTCGATATAACGCGGAGCCGCCGCACCGTCGCCGGTGAGGATGTTGCCCCAGTTTCCCTGGCAGTCGACCAGCAGGTCTTTCTGTCCGAGCTGTACCAGCGCGTCACCGATGGAAGCGTCGCCATGCGGGTGGAACTGCATGGTATGCCCGACGATGTTGGCCACCTTGTTGTAGCGTCCGTCGTCCAACCGCTTCATGGAGTGCAGGATTCGACGCTGTACGGGTTTCAGCCCGTCGTTGATATGCGGAACGGCACGCTCCAAAATCACATAGGAGGCATAATCGAGGAACCAATCCTGATACATGCCCGACAAATGATAAGACACCCGGCTTTCCGATTTGCCCGGTATCTTATATTCCGAATGCGTCTCCCGGCTTGCTTCCGTTTCGACAGCTTCATCCCTGTTTTCATCAGCATCCGGTTGTCCTTCCGTATCTTTTATTTCTTCGCTTTCGTCCTGTTCAGTAATATCTTCTGGTCTCATATATCTCTATCCAAATCTTTTGCATCGTCCCAGGCTATGTGGCAATTGCTCATACGCCATAACAGGCTGTAAATATACAAAATATTGCCGAAATAATAAAAAGGAAGAAGAAGAACTGCGGACAAGAACTGCTGGCAAGGCTGCAAAAATTCATCATTTAGCCGTATTCATCACGCCGGCATCCGTATCCTGATTCCAGATTTTCTTTCCGCCGCTCTGGTATTTCCGTCCAAACTGGAGATTCCAGGCGAAGGTGAGGAAGAAGGCGCGGGAACTCTCGTTGACATATGTCTCTTTAAGAGATGACACATATTTATTCCAGGTTTCATTAACCCGCTTGTAGTTGTCGGTAAACGGGTTGACCATTCCCACACCGACAGCGATTTGCTTATGCTTGTACATGACGGACAACATATGCAGATTTTCCCCGCTCGACATGCTCTCGCCCCAGAAACGGTTCCGGCGGTTGTATATCGAGAAAGAAGCTGTCAGATATTTATACTGCGCCATCACTTCCGCCCGGTAATACCAGTTTGTATAGGTATGGTTGTAATCCTTTCCGTCGCTCCGGAAACGATTTACACCGCCGCTCAAGGAGAATTGCAGGATATCCCACAGCATGCCGGCCCGTACATTCAGCTCGCTGTTGAAGAACCGGAACCCGTCCTGGTTTTCATACGTATGCACAAACATGCCGTCCTCGATAAATGTCGATTCCATAATGGCTTTCGGATTCGTCTGGCAGGTCGTGGAGAGGCCGACAGAAACCTTTCCCTTCCGATATTCCATATACAAATTAGTCTGAAAGCGGTTATAAGGATTCAATGCCGGATTTCCCCGCTGTATCTGCATCGAATCGATCATCTGTTCCACTGCGCTCAGTTCGGACAATGCCGGCGGATTATTTACCAAGTCACCATTTAACCGGGCATAAAAATGGTCCGTAAAAGCATAGCGGAGCGAGAAACGGGGACGGAATGTATAGGTCTGGTATCCTTCTTCTCCTTCCTGCTTCAGCCAGGAGCGGCTCACTCCGATCCCCACCGTATAATTCAACCTGTTCCATTTGCCCTGAAACTCGGAATACAAATAGGTGTCCGCCTGCTTCATATTCGTCTTATACTCCAGATTGCCTGCATAGGTGTTATCCGAAAAAGCCTGCGTATGTTTCAACCCGGCGCTTAAACGTCCTTTTTCAAACCCTTTTTCATAGATACCTTCCCCAATCACGGAATACTTATTTCCTCTGACGCCAGAAAAGATATCGGTCAGCAAATCCCCATCCTGCCTTTCCTGATAAGAGCGTTTGGAATCCGTATAAATATAGGTTCCGACTAAGTTAAGCGCCAGAAATTGTTTGTTTTTCAACTGATGCTGGTAGTATAAATCCAGGTATGGCCGATGTGTCGACTGATCCGAATAGTCCTGCATATCCGTCACATGGTCCGGATATTCCACATTGTACAAATCGCTTCTGTAATCCGTATGCGGTTGCATATATCCCCAATATCCCAATTTGGCATTCAACTGATACTTTTCCGGTTCCTGATAGTTATAAGTAAAAGAACCTCCGTGGTTCAACTCTTGCAGGTGTCCCGGTTTTCCTTTCTCATAACGGTTCAGGGAAGTTCCGTCCTTAAAATGAAAGGTCTCTTCATTCGAACGCCAGCAGTCGTAAAAGTCACGCGGACTGGTACGATAGCTAACACTGAATTCAGACTTCTTATGGTTCAAACGGGCGGAAACCGCGTCGTTATGAAATACGATATGCGGAGAGTTCATCATATCCAGGCTGACAGAGCCGCCCGTCTCATGCCGGCGGGTGATATAGTTGAGGACAGCTTCGGCATTTCCATACCGCAAGCCCGGATCTTCGAGGTATTCGATACGGAGGATATCGGCCGGTTGCAAAGCGTTGATATCTTCTGCCGAAACTTTTACGCCATTCATGCAAAGCTGTACAGTTCCGCCTCCCGCCATATCGACCGATTTAGACAACGGATTGACTTGTATGCGAGGCAACATCAATGCCTGTAGCAGATTGATCCCGTTTGTGGAAGCCTCCAATTGCTTCTGGCTGGGGAATACGATTTTACGGTCTGCCTGGTTGACAATGTTGGCAGCCGTCACGGTCACTTCCCGTAGCTGTTGCGTGGCTTCGTCCAATGTCAGTTCGCCCAAATCGACCGACTTGGACAAACCGGCCAGATCCGTAACCAAATCCGTATATCCGATAGCCGAAATAATCAGGCGGTAGTCTCCTTGTTGTACATTGTCCAACTTGAAACTTCCCTTGGCATCCGTGGAAGCCCCTGTCACGAAAACAGAATCCGATGTTTGTAAAACGACATTTGCAAATTCGAACGGAGCCTTGTCCATGCTCCCGTCCAAGACTTTCCCCGTAATCTTTATCTTTTGAGCAAATACAAATCCAACCGATAAAATAAGGCAAACGATTAAAAGACCTATTCTTTTCATGTAACATAGAATTTAAGTGATTATCCAAGGCAAATGTAGGGAGTTTGCCTGCTCCGGCCTCAAATTCCATATGGACAATAAAAAGGGAAGGCCTGTACAACCGGGCACAGGTAACAAGTTGGTTTTAAACAGTATAAATCAACTTAGCATTCAGAGGTGGACACATCTGGAGACTAATATCCCCACAGATAGACATCGACGGGCTGCTCCCTTCCGATCAGTCCGGCTTTTGCCTGATTGATCCTTTCTTTTATCCTTTGTTTGCGCTTCGTAACCGAGGGAGGCGCAATACCATACAGGCGGGCGATAGCAGAAGTGGAAAGCTGCAATTTGATCAGGCAACAGCATTGGATATCCTCTTCTGTCAGCAACGGATAGTTTTGCCGCAAGCGTTTCGTATAATTATTGAAAAGGCGATCCAGGGTTTCGTATACGGATGGCCAGTCGATATCGGACAGGTGCTTGAACTCTCCTTCCTGCAAACGTTTCAGATGTTCGTGCCGGCTGATCAAGATCCCCGACAATTGTTTGGCACAGGTAACAAAGGTTATATTCTGCTCGACCATCCGTTCGTATGCTTCCATCTCGATGCTCTTTTCCGGGACAGTTTGCTGAAGACGGTTCATCTCCTGTTGCAACCTCTGCTTCTCTATCGACAGCAAGTTGTTTTCCTCCCTTATTTGCTCGATCTCCTCCTGACGGTCCCGCAACTGATCGTTCAAATTTCCCTGCCCGTCCAGTTGGGCGGAAAGGGCTTGTATGATCTCCTCATTCCGCCTCATCTGTTGTTCATTCTCGCTCAGAGCAATCCTGTTCAGCCGCATCTGCTCCTTTACCTGTTGCAAATAACGTTCTTTCTTCAAAAGTTTCCGTTGGTACAAATAGACCAGGACGGCGACGACAAATCCGGCAGCCAATAAAATATACAAAATCAGCTGACGCCCTTGTTCTTCCTTTATTTTCAACAGCAGGTTGCTGCGTTCCAGTTTATTTTGGCTCAGGATGCGTTCCTTGTCGATTCCCATCCGGTTGGCTTCCCAGTTCGCAACCATCTCACTGACCATATACATGTCTATCAGATCGACCGGCTGTCCCACCTTTGCCTTATAGGCCGTATGCAACAACTCGGTTATGTAGAGAATGGATATCTTATATTTGTTCTGATAGCTTCTGTCGACAACCGTCTTGCCATATCGATCCAGCCGGTCCAGGCAAGCCCGCACGGAATCCATTTTCCCCAGATTCATCCAAAGGCAAGCATATGCAAATTCTTTCACCGGATAATCATTGTCGCTCGTAAGCGGGAAACGTTTGTAAAAATCATCCAGCAGGGTCCGGATCTCCTCGTTTCGCCCGGTTGCGTTCAGGCAATCTATATAGTTCCGGACAATATAAAACTCCATCCTGTTATTAAATTTCCGAGCCAAACGAACCGCCTCTTCCATATACAACCGCATCGAATCCGTTTTGCCCAATTGAGCATAGCAACAACCTGCCGTATATAATTCGACCATCCTTCTTTCAGAGCCTTCTTCCGTATAAGGAATCACTCTGTTGCTGGCATCTACAGAGAGGCGACGTTCATTCAACAGAAAATACACACGGGCCAATTTCGAGCCTATATCGATAAACCGGGCCGTATCACGCAAGTTCTCGGCGAGCTGCCAGCCCTTCTTTATGTATTCGATCTCTTCCTTCGACTTGTCGCCGGCCCAATTCTTCTGCATCCCGGCCAACACATATGTATAGGGCAAACGCGGAGAATCGATTTCCTCGAAATAGCGCAAAGCATACTGGATAATCGAGTCATTCATCAAACTGCGCTTTTGCCGGTCATGCAACCGTGTAATCCACCAGCCATATTCCGCCTTTAAGCTATCCGGCAAAAGAGCAGGATCGATCCGCTCTTCCAACCATACGGCCAAACTGTCCGGATTATCCATCAAAAGAGCCTCGGCGACTTCATAATCAGGAAAAGGCGCAACCCTTTTTTCACAAGAGACAAGTATCAGAGCGAACAATAACGAACATATATAAACAATATCTTTCATGCGACAAACAAAATCAATTTACAGCAAAGGTAAAAGATTCTCTCTAAAGCCTGACATTTATTGCATTTGTTTGTTGAAATGTACGACCTGTACTGCAACGAAATACAGAACGGCAGATACGGGCTGACTTATACTTGCGGCGCAAACCGGTTTTGCAGATGCAAGCAAAGGACGGGTCAGGAGGCCTTTTGCTCGATATCCCGTTTCCGCTTCAAAGCCTCCAGGAAGTAATAGTCGGCATAATTCAACGGGACATCTATTTCGCCATTATGCGGAATGCTTCCGACGCAATGCATCAGCAAGAAGTTTCCGTTCGTTCCCAATTCAGCCCGGTAAGCCGGAGAAGCCAGACTTTTCATGATCCGGTCGGCATATGCCTTATAGGTTTGCGGTTCAGGCACATCCATCGTACTGATCTCATACAAAGCGGAAGCGATACAAGCGGCAGCCGAAGCATCCCGGTAATCGTCAGGGATGTTCGGAGCATCCATGTCCCAATAGAACACAAGGTCTTCGGGCGTATTCTTATGATTGAACATAAAACGGACCGCTTTTAAAGCCAGGTCGAGATACTTCCGGTCTCCGGTCTCCCGGTAACACAGCGTCAGACCGTAAATGCCCCAAGCCTGTCCACGGCTCCACGCCGATTCGTGGGCATATCCCTGTGCCGTATGGCGGTTGCGTACGGAACCGTCTTTCATGCTGTAATCCACCACATGATAACAACTGCCATCCGGACGATACTGTTCCTTCATGGTGCGGTCGACGTGCGAAACGGCAACCTTATAGAAAGCAGAGTCGCCGGACAACCGTGTAGCGGCAAACAACAGCTCCAGGTTCATCATGTTATCGATGATCACCGGGCACTCCCAGCCCCGTTCCGAAATCCATCCTCTGTCCACGTCCCACGACTGGATAATCCCTGCCACCGGTCGGAAGCGGGTAGACAAGGAACGGGCGGCTTCAACAATCACCTCTTTGTATTCCGGATCGCCCGTCAGACGCAGACCGTTCCCAAAACTGCAATAGATCATAAAACCGACATCATGGTTCCATTTGATATTTTTGGCATCTTTCACCGCTTCCGTGTATTTCTGCGCAAGGGGCAACAGGCTCTTATCTCCTGTCAGCTCATATAAATACCAGACTGAACCGGGAAAGAAACCACTGCGCCAGTCCGCCAGGTTACAATAATAAACGGAACCGTCCGGGTTCAGCGTAGTCGGGTTCATAAACTTGCCGCTCGCCTCGATCAGTTCGATTTCTTTTCCTATCTGTTTATGGGCAAACTCTACGTTCTCTCCAACAAACCCGTTTCCTGTCCCTCCGCAGGAAATCAACGCGACACTGAGTGCCATGCCCATTAAATGCTTCACTTTTATCATATCTATATTATTATTTATTTTTAATGTAATTACTCTTCTATTCTCCCGACAGGAGAACTTTGATTACCTGTACAGGCTCACCCGATACCGATGCCGACAGGATCGTATATCCTTCTATCGGCTTCTCCGCTTCTGTCCCCCTTTTTGCCGCCTTTGTCATAAAAAAAGCATTGGCGGGCGAAGCAATCTTCAAGGAAAAAGATTTACCGTCTTTCCTGAGAATGGCAGTATTTCCCTTGCATTCGACGTCTGCCGAAGTTATTACGGACCATTGTACCGATTGGGACGGCTTCTGCAACCCAACGCTGTCCGTAACCAGTATGCGGGTGTCATCGAGCATACGGAATGTCCGGTAAACAAAACGGCTCTGTCCGGCATAAGCCGTGCTCATATCCATTGTGACAAAAGGTTGAACGGCTTTGTCATCATATTCTTTGATTTCTCCCGTTCCTGCCGAGTTTTGCAATTTATGATCGATCGACAATGTGTTATGGCTGAAGTTTGAATTGCGGAAGTAAGTCCACCGTTGTCCGTCCGGTTTATAGTCCCAGAATCCGGGCAAACTGTAATTGTCCGTTCCCAGATCATCACTCCATCTTATCCCATTCGTCTCTACTATAAAAGTACCGATATCCAACTGCTGGTGCGCCATATCCGGATCGCCGGTTTTAGCTATCAGATAAAGGCTGTTAGGCGTATTCTTATCTCCATTAAAAACAACAATATCGTTTATTCCTCTGTAGACATTCAATTCCGGTAAGGATTCCGAAACGGAAGAGGATGTATCATACCAGGGAATAGACAAAAAATAAAATCTGAAATAATGTCCATTCTGTACGGTTTTCGACAGTACGTTCCGATAAAAAGCAGCAGCTTCCGGCTGATTGAATGCTTTGCTGAAATAGAAATAAATCGGTTCTGCAGCAGGAGCCGTACTGCCGGAATTGGCAAAATTGAAGATCTTGCCGGAAGGGCTTGTGCTGTGCATATAATACAAGACACTCTTATCCACTCCCTGTATTTCCGAAAGCCCGAAATCCTGGCCGAGATTATCATTCAGCGCTTTTAATAAAAGCGACAGGTACATATTCGTATATCCCCAATAAGCAGGGCCTTCGTAGCAGACTCCATCGGGCGCAAAATGTTTCAGGCAATTGGGGATATATTTGACTGCCTGGCCGATAATATGCCGGGTCAGTTCAGGATAATGCTCTTCTACAGCCAATGCGCCTAATACCATTCCGGTATTACACACCACGTTCCAGTTTGTCTCGCGCTTAGCCCAGGAATCACTGTTCCCGGTTTCATATTCTTCTACAACAAGGTCTAACGCTTTGGTCTTAATGGAAGTTACAACCAGCTTTTTTGTAGAAGGTGCGAGCATATCATACAACCAGTCGTAGCCGATAGCAACTGCTGTCGTCATTTCCGCCACATCCAGATAGTGGACAGGGTCCCAGTCCTGGTAATTGCAAACGTGGACCAATTCTTTTTCCGCCTTCTCCGCAAAACGTCTGTCTCCGCTCAACCTGTAGGCCAGGGCCAGGTTGACCATCCGGTAAACCTGTTCACGACTGACAGGCAGTATGTCTTTCGTGTTTTTTATTTTCTGTCGAGGATCTTCCTGAGGAAGAACCGACAACAAACGTTCCGCCTCTTTCATCAGGCTGGCGCGTAAGCTATCCAATAAAGGTTCTGTTCCGAACAAATCACGAACCCGCTGTTCCTCTTGCTTGCTGAAGAGCAACCTGGGATGTTGGCGCAACTCTTTTCCGGGTTGCCGGACAGGGAGATTCCGCCCCATCGCTACAAAGGAAAACAAAAGGAAAAATAAACCTACTATATTACTCAATCTCATAAACACATAAGTTAAAGGGATTTAATGATCCAAATAAAGGAGACACAGCGTTCACAAAGCCTTCATTATATGCCAATCAGAGCTCCATGACTCTGTGTCTCCATGCTACTATATCAAACTTAACACAACTGCTTAATCAATCGAGGCTACCAACCCGGATTCTGTGTCAACTCTTTATTTCGTTCCCGTTCCACACCGGGTATAGGCCAAAGCATATCACGTTCGGTAAACAGATGGGTATAGATCGGTTCGCCATAGATATTGATCGCATCGACATTGTCAAGCACTTTACGGGCAATCTCATATCCCCAACGGCGCAAGTCACTGAAACGATGTCCTTCCCCGGCAAGCTCGACGGCACGCTCCTTGCGTATCCGTTCGGCCATCTGCTCTTTGCTGTTGACAGCCATCCATGCGGGACCTGAGTTCAAACCTGGCATACCGACACGTGCACGCACCTTGTTGAATTCGGTCACGGCCTTGTCTAACTGCCCCGCCTCGTTATAGGCCTCGGAGAGCATCAAGAGAACGTCGGCAAAGCGGATCAAGGGGAAAGCGAACGGTGTATGCAAACGGTTACTGATCGCACCGCCCTGATCTCCTTCGGTCACGAACTTCCGATAGAGATAAGAGACCCAACCTGCGTTGTTTTGGATCGTACCACCATTGGCATTCCCAGCCAGGTCATGATCTAAGGCAAAGATCAAATCCACATTAGTAGTACGGCCAATATTTCCCATATAGTGTGAATAAGGGACGATTACTGTAGCCATCAATCTCGGATCACGACAAGTATAAGCACTCAGTATCTTGGCCGTATCCGCTTCGCGAAGCCCCACGATAGCTCCTCCTTCCATCTCGATACTGAGAAGATCTTTACGTTCATCAGGAGACATGGCATTATAACCGGGGAAAATATCATCCCAATTGAAGGGGCGGCCATCTTTGAACTCATACATATCCACCAATTGCGTGGAAGGAACCGTATTATTCCAGCAGCTCCCATAGGCACCACGACAACCCATCAGGGCCTGTATTTGCATACCATACTCGGTGCCGACACCACTCTTGTTCTGGATCGAAAAGACCGTTTCCGGACTTTTGGCTCCGTTATAGAGTTTGAATACACGGGCGTAATCGTCGTCGAGGGCATAGCCATAGTTATCGGACTTGTTATAGACGATTTCTTCAAAATCGTTGATGGCAGATTGCCACTCTTTGTCGTAAAGATGCACTTTACCGCGAAGGGCGTAAGCAGCACCTTTAGTAGCACGCCCATATTCACTGGCGGCATGTTCAACAGGGAGGTACTTGATCGCTTCGTCCAAATCTTCCAAAATATGGGCACGTACCTCTTCGAGGCTGCTTCTCAGCTGCTTCAGGTTCATAAACTCCTCGTTGACATTAGTCGATTCGTCATAGTAGGGAACCCCACCGAAAAGATCTGTCAAGGAAAAGTAGAACATCGCACGCAAGAATTTGGCTTCCGCCACGTACTCATCGATCTGTTCGTCCGTGATGATACCACGCATGCCCTTTACCGAACGTATAAAGGTATTGACACGATGTATACCGTCATAGAAGGTCTGCCAATGATTTTGTATTGTTCCGTCACGGTCTGTATAGGTCGACAGGAACATCATATAATAGTTATACCCGTAAGCGATATCTCCCAAATGGTCGAAGCAGAACTGGTAACCGTACGCCTCGTTCAGGCGCAGCATACCATAGATTCCCATCAAGCCTTGATGAGCATGATCGCCGGTCTTGTAAAATGTTCCTTCGTTGACTTTGTCTCCCGGATAGGTTTCCAAATCATAGCAACCGGTGAACGTCATGGCTGCTAAAAGCATTGTTGCCAAATAGATTATGATCTTTTTCATGTTTTCAACTATTTAAAATGTAAGGTTTAAACCAAATGTTGTTAATCGCATAGTCGGATATTTCGTGCCCGACACCTCAGGGTCCAATCCCTTATATCCCGTAAAGGTCAGAGCATTGTCGATGCTGACATATAAACGGAAGTTATCGATCAGGAGTTTTTGCGAGAGATGTTTCGGAACCGTATATCCCAACTGGACGTTTTTCACCCTCAGGTAAGACTTGTCCTGTACCCAGAAGTCACTTGCCACCCGGTTGCGTCCGTCAGTATAGTTCAACAGGCGCGGATAAGTGGCATCCGTACGGCCCGGATACCAACGTCCGTCTGCAATGGTCTTGTTGATTTGGTTACCCCGGCGCACTTGCGGCCAATAGCTGGCGCCATCCAATCCGCTCCAGTACGTTTTCAATCCGGTAGCACCTTGCAGGATACAACTGAAATCCCAGCCTTTCCAGTTGGCGCCGAAATTAAATCCGAAAGTGAATGTCGGGTTGGTACCATTACCGACTTTGATCTTATCGTTGTCAGTGATACATCCGTCCCCATCGATATCCTTATATAAGAAATCTCCGTATTCCGGCTTCTTGTATTGCTTGAAGGCATCCGGATTATTCGCTTCCATAGCTTCCACTATCGCCATATCTTCTTCCGTCTGGATGATCCGGTCTACCGAAAGCACATACTGGACATTGATCGGTTCACCTTCCAGGATCATGTTGGTTCCGTTCAAAGACATTTCGTCACCTTTGAACTTCGTCACTTTATTTTTGACAAATGAGAAATTACCTCCGACAAAATAGTTGACAGAACCGACTTTGTCGTTCCAGTTCAAGCTCAACTCGACACCCTGATTGCGGACTTCAGCCGCATTGGATTTAGGAACGGTAGCATTACCATGTACCAATGGCGCCGGCAGTTCGATTAAAATTCCTTTGGTGTTTTTGACGAAAGCATCGACGGTTCCGCTCAATTTAGAGAACAGGGCAAAGTCCACACCAAAATTCGTGACATAAGAGGTTTCCCAAGTCAATGCCGCATTCGAAAGAGCGCGTTGCGCCATACCGATCTGCAAGGCGTCGTTCAAGACATAATTAGAGGCCTGGTAATACAACTGATAGTCATAGTTGCCCACGGCATTGTTTCCCAACGAACCATACGAAGCACGAAACTTCAACTGGTTAAGCCATGAGATATCTTTCATGAAGGCTTCCTGTTCCATACGCCAGCCCAAAGAGAAAGAGGGGAAATAGCCCCAACGATATTTTTGGGCAAAACGGGAAGAGGCATCGGCGCGGAGATTGGCTTCCAATAAGTATTTCTCGTCCCAGTTCAAATTGACCCGGCCGAAGAATGAACGCATGGACCAATTGGAGTAAGTACCCGTCGCCGTCGCATTGGCAGTGGCGGCATTCAACTCCGTCAATTCCGAAGAGGTCAACTTCTCCTTGGAGGCCTCAAACCAGTTGTTACGATAGGCTTCCTGGCTGGCGCCGACCGTTGCCTGGATGTTCAACCGGTCGATGTCGGTTTCATATCTGACCAACCCGTCCATATTGTTGCGGACAGTCTTGTTGTTGCGGTTAATAACCTTCGAAACTCCGGTTCCGGCAATCTGCAACGTATTGTCATACAAATTCCACAGATCATGAAAAACCGGTTGCTGGTACAGGAACTGGTCGGAAAAAGCATAAGTCCAAGATCCTTCGATCGTCAGCCCTTTCAACGGCCTCAACTGGGCATAAAAACGAGAAACGATGTTATTGGTCGTGCGATTTCCTTTTACGTCGTTCAACATCTTCAAGACATTGTTGGAGCTACTCTGCGGGTCGTCTTCCGGATTGTTTACACCTCCATACCGGCCATCAGGCGCCTGGTAGCAGATACCCGGCGTAGTAGCTTGCATATAGGTATAGAAATTGTCATTCGATTCGGTCTTCAACAAACCCAACTCCTCTTTTCCACGCGTCCCGTAAGCATTGACACCTATGGTAAACCAATCTTTTACTTCCGCATCCAGATTGACACGGGCGCTGTAACGTTCGTACCCGGAATTTTCCATAATACCGGGATTTTTCATGTAATTGCCGGATATATAATAGTGAATCTTGTCAGACCCTCCGTTGATATTGATCGTATGGTTCTGCATCCATCCGGTCTGGAACAGAGCGTCCTGCCAGTCAGAGTTCGGATATTTGACAGGATCACTGTCACCGGCAGCCCGCCACTCGTCGATTTTCCCCTGGCTGAAGATAGCGGGGAGGTCGCTGTTGAGCTGCCCTTCGTTATACAATTCCATATAATCGGCATAATTGGAGACCAAATCGATATGGTTCGCCACTTTCTGCATCGTGACATAACCGTTATAAGAGATTTTCGCCTCACCTGATTTTCCTTTGCGGGTAGTGATCAGAATGACACCGTTTGCCGCACGGGAGCCGTAGATGGCAGAAGAAGCGGCATCCTTCAATACCGAAATACTTTCTACGTCTTGCGGGTTGATATTATTCATGCTGGCTTCCACCCCGTCGATGATTACCAACGGATTGGAATCGTTTAGCGTACCCTGCCCGCGTACACGGATCGTCGCCCCGTCGTTACCGGGACGTCCGCCATTACCGGCTGTTACGGAAACACCGGGGGCCATACCGGCAAGTCCGGCGGAGAGTGAAGTGATCGGACGGCTGTCGACCATCTTGCTCATATCGACAGAAGCGACCGCGCCGGTCATATTCACCTTCTTTTGCGTACCATATCCCACAACTACCACTTCATCCAAAGCTTGTGAATCTTCTTTCAGCAGGACCGTGAAAGAGGTCTTTCCGTTCACCGGAATCGCCTGGTCTATATAACCGATATAAGAAACGGTCAATACGGCATTCGAAGATACCTGCAAAGAGAAACGACCTTCCATATCCGTAACTGTCCCGTTCGTGGTCCCTTTTTCCACTACGTTGGCGCCGACTACCGGGCCGAGTGCATCTTTTACAGTTCCCGTGATCGTGACTTTCGATTGCTGGAATAATGTCACAGCGTGTTTTTCCGTCACTTCCTCCCCGGCACTAACCGGATTGGCCTGGGTAACTCCTGTCGACAAGAATAGTGTGGCCATTCCTGCAAACATCGTTTTCCTAAAGAAAGGAATGTTTAAATCATTCATCATGAATAGGTAGATTTAGATTAATAAATTTTGATAAACTCTGGGGGCAAATGTAGCCGGGCATAAAAAAACGGATCTATACAAAGCGTCCGTTTCTTATATACACACAGTCCAAATAGAAGATTTAACTATTTGAATATAAACGATTAGCTGTTCTATGTAGTTTTTACTGCTCTTTTTTCCTGAATTGAGCGGGCGATACTCCGAACTTCGCTTTAAAGCATCGGCTGAAATATACAGTCGAGGCAAATCCTAACCGGTCCGATATTTCATTCACCAGCAAATCCGGTCGTTCCTGCAACAGGGTTGCCGCACGGTTGATGCGTTGGTTTTGTATAAATTCGCTGGGAGTCATTCCGGTCAGGTTCTTGACTTTTGTAAAGAACGAACTACGTCCCATATTCAACTCGCGGGCAAGAACATTGACATCAAAGTCCGGCTCCCCCATCCGCCGATCGACGATCTCCACAATCCGGTTCAAAAGCTGCTGGTCCAAAGAAGTCGTAGCCAGCAACTGCACATCGAAGTCAACCTGTTTTGTCAACCGGGACTTCAACAACAAACGGTTCCGGATCAGATTATTGCAGCGCATCAACAATACTTTTGCATGGAAAGGCTTGCTGATATAATCATCCGCTCCCTGTTGAAGCCCCTCTATGTTATATTCGACAGAATCGAGAGCCGTCAGCAAAACGACCGGAATATGGCATAAATCGATATTATTCTTGATTTTCATGCACATCTCCATGCCACTCATCAAGGGCATCATGACATCGCTGACAACCAGATCCGGCTTTTCCTCATTCGCCTTCCGCAAGCCTTCTTCCCCATTCCGGGCTAATATAACCTGATAGAAAGGGGCAAAAAGCGTATTCAATATCTGTAGCAATTCTTCATTGTCCTCGACAATCAGGACTTTATAAGAGCCAGCCTTCAAACCGGGGAAGGCTTTATCCATTTCTTCATATTCTTCGGGGGAAATGGAATCCGGCAAAGATTCTCCCTTAATCATCGGTTCGTCCGGGCTTTCCAGAAGAACCGCATTCTTATCATTTTCAAAATGGACCTTTCCCTTCAATAACGTGACTGTAAATATCGTTCCATAGCCGACCTGGCTCTGCACCGCGATATCCCCATGATGAAGATGAATGATATTCTTGCTTAAAGCCAGTCCGAGCCCTGTACCGGGATTGGCTCCCGCGACCTGTTTCCCGTTTTCGGCCTGATAGAAGCGGTCAAAGATATGCGATACGTCATCTGCCGAAAGCCCGATACCCGTATCGATCACTTTTATACGGACCTCATTTTCATCCGAGGACACATGCAATTCTATCGTACCTCCCGGCTTCGTATATTTGAAAGCGTTCGACAAAAGATTGTAAAACACTTTCTGCAACTGATTGGAATCAAACCATAACAACAGATTCTCCTCTGCATTCTGAAAATTAAATGTAATGGATTGTTGGGCCGCTAACTCACAATAGGAAAGATAAATATCTTTCAGAAACGGAATCAGGTTCTGTTCGCAAACATGCAACGAGACATAATTTTGCTCTAACTTCCGGAATTCCAACAGCTCGGAAATCATATTCCTCATCCGGTTTGCATTCTTGCTGATCTTAATAATCCGGTTATACAAGGTCGGAGGAAGGGAAGAACTCTGAAAAAGCATATCTATCTGGCTGATAATAAGAGTCAGAGGCGTCCGGAACTCATGGCTGATGTTGGTAAAGAAACGTAGTTTCGCCTGGTTCAACTCTTCGTTACGCTCTTTCTCTTCCCGTTCCTTTTCAAGGGACAACGCCAGTTTACGCCGGGCATTCAGAATCCGTGCAGTCAGATAAGTGATCGTAAAGACAGTCAGGACATACAGTGCCCACGCCCAACCCGTTTTATACCAGGGTTGGGCGATCTGGATATCCAGAGATATTTCACGGCGGTTCATCAAATGCTGGGACAGATTCTTTTCACGAACCAGCAATGTATATTTGCCGGGATCCAGGTTCGTATAATAAATACTGGAAGAAGAGGTGGAAACCCAATCATGATCAAAACCGACTAACCGGTATTGATATTCATTATTCTTTTGGATATCGATATAATTGGTGGTAGCGAAGTTTATAATCAGATTGTTTTGCTTGTAGTTCAGCCGGATCGATTTGCTGAAAGGAAAAGCCTCCTTCAGTATGCCTCCCGAAACGGCTCCCGGATAGATTCTCTTATTATGAATATATAGCTCTGAAAAATATAAGGAGTAATTCTTTTCCGTCTTATCGAGGTCCTCCCGGTAAAAAGAGGTCAGTCCGTCATTCCCTCCGACAAAGAGTTCATTATTCCGGCAGACCAGAATACCGCAGCCATCCGCAATGGAAGTGATCGGCAAATTCGCCCCTAACGTCGCAAACCGGGTACTTCCGCTGAAAGGATTCAGGAAAGTGACTCCCTTATCACTGGTCACCAGCAACTCTTCCGAATTGGTCTCTGCGACATTGTAACAATAATTGCTCAATAGATGTCCGCTTTCCTGCGAATAATGGATAAAGGAATCGGTCTGTTTGTCATACCGGTACAGGCCGCCTCCCAAAACCACGAAATAGATATCCCCGTCGCGGGTAGTCATGATCCGTTTAGGTTCGAAGTGGATGCCATAGCTGGGCAAAGCATAATGTTTCTGGTTATCCGGATGGGCCAGCTCTATCCTGTATAGAGAAGTCCCGATCAAAATCCATAAGTTTTCTTCCCTGTCGATCGTAAAGCTCTGGGCGTTTCTGCATAGCCATTGGAACCGGTCCGTATCGAGATCCATAACAAAAGTTCCGTTCATCGCGCTTACATACAACTTATCGTTATGAATCATCATGTGGAAGATGATGCCGTCCGGCTTTATGTCTCCTTCCCTGTAATCATCCAGGTAGTTATGAAAAATACCGGTTTTTATATCGTAGCGGGTAAGTCCTCCGTGATGCGTGCCGATATACAAACGGTTCCGCTTCCCGTCATATGCAATGCATTTCAGGTTATTCTGCAATACGGAATTACGGTGACCGGCAGTGAAATATTTAAAGGTTCGTGTCTTACGATCCATGAAGTTCAATCCGCCCCCTTCGGTACAAATCCAGATGTTCCCTTCTTTATCTTCCGCCAGATTCCCGACAAACGAATAGTTCAGGCATTCCTTTCGCAAAGGGTTATCCGTATAATGGGCGAATATTTCCCTTTCCGCATTAAAATAGTTCACACCTCCATAATAAGTGCCTACCCATATCGTTTCCTGAGCATCTATATAAACAGAGAAAACAGAAGAGTGTGACAGGCTACCCGGCAAATGATCCTGTTGATATACTGTAAACTGGTTCGTGTAGGGGTTATATTTATGCAGCCCCATAAAAGTACCGAACCAGATATTCCCAAACCGGTCTTCGGCAAAGCTCCGTATTTGGCTGTTTTCTATATGGAAAGGTGCGGGATTACTCTCCGAATACCAAGTGATCAGCTCATCTTGCGTGATCCTGTACAAGCCACCGGTACGGCAACCGGCCCATATCTCGCCCGTAGAACTTTCAAATAAGCGGTAAAACTCAGGCCCTTCAATCAGACAACGGACTTTTTTATCCTCCTCGATCACATACAGGCCTTCATAAGTTCCGATCCAAATCTTCTTCTCCGAAATCAGCAGGCTGGATATATCGGGGGTGTTTGTCTTCGCATAAAGTTGCAGACTATCCCTTTTTTCATCATACCGGCAGATCATATCGTCATACCCCGTCCATATGTCACCATTTGCCGAGGTAACCGTTTTCGCCTTACAACCGCCGACAACACAAAATTTCTCTTCCCGTATATCATACCTCACCAACGAGTCGCAGGTCCTAAAGAAAATATCCCCTTGCCTGTTTCCGGTGAGATGGTCGCATTCATGTCCGAGCAAAACATTTATGGAACTTTCCGGGTCCAGGTTCTCCCAGCCTTTATACACCCGCATCCGTTCTCCGTCATAGATACTGACACCTTCGCGCGTACCGAACCACATGCGTCCCAAACAGTCCTGATAAATCGACATAACAGAGACCTGCGACAAACCGTCACTCATGCCAAGGTGTTTAAAATAAACCGGATAGACCACTTGGTGTATGAATACAAAACACAACAACAGTAGCAGCTTTTTCATATCTTATTTACACAAACTGATAAAATAGTTTTCTCGTTCCTCAACACAAAGATAACGATATTTATATGATATCATATTCAGGTGAGCAAAATACTATCTTTACATCTTTTCTCAAACAAGCTCCCTCCACTCCTCGTCAGTCAACTGTTGCAGCGGGTCGTTTTCGGTGATAAAACGGTCTGACAGATCGCTTTTCCGTTCCTGTAACCGGCGGATTTTTTCTTCGATCGTACCGGAGGTGATGAAACGGAAAACAAATACCTGCTTCTGTTGTCCGATACGATGCGCACGGCTCTCTGCCTGCATTTCGGCCGCAGGGTTCCACCACGGGTCCAGGATAAAGACATAATCGGCATCAGTCAGGTTAAGCCCTACGCCTCCGGCTTTCAGGGAGATAAAAAAGGCGGAGACCTCTTTATTCCGGGAGAAACGGGCAATCTCGCCTTCCCGGTCCGTCGTACTTCCGGTCAGCAACGCATAGTCCCAGCCACGCGCTTCGAACTCGGCGGCAAGAAGTTTCAGATGGGTGACGAAGGATGAGAATATCAGCACCTTATGCCCCTCGCTCAACAAAGTTTCATAGGCTTCCAACACCTGATCCATCTTCCCGGAACTTCCCGTATATTCCGGAAAAATCATACCGGGATGATTGGCAAGCTGCCGGAGACGGGTGATGCCGTTCAGGGCGATAATTTTGTTCTTATGCCATTCTTCAAGCAAAGAGTTACGCAACGTATTTTTCTCTTTCGTATAAACTTCCTGTTGTTCTTCCGACATTCCGCAATAAACCACCTCTTCCATCAGCGGCGGCAATTCGGGTGCGACCTGCTCTTTGGTGCGGCGGAGGAAAAACGGACGTATCAATTGCTGTAACCGCTGCCGGGCACGTTCGTTGCCTTCTTTTACAACCGGATTGATAAAACGGTTCCTGAAATCCGCCAGCGATCCTAATAAGCCGGGATTGATGAAGTTAAACTGGGTCCACAAGTCTTTCAGTGAATTTTCAATCGGAGTCCCGGTCAACACCAACCGGTTGTCGCTCTTAAGACGCATGACGGCATGATAAGAGACCGAGTCGGGATTTTTGATGTTCTGGCTTTCATCCAGTATCACATACGTAAAGCGATATTTCTCCAACAGTTCGATATCCCTCCGGAGAAGCCCGTAAGTAACCAATACAATATTATACCGGTCGAAACTCTTCCACGGTTCTTTCCTCTTTTGATCTCCCATATAAGTATAAACGCTCAATGTGCTGAACTTCC
>ERZ834769.1453-NODE-1453-length-20648-cov-3.358083_pt1 | contig 20648 bp, 11 predicted proteins | sample MGYA00519690_ERZ834769 | MGnify/ENA primary metagenome ERZ834769 (study PRJEB31850, sample SAMEA3708760) | human gut metagenome | biome: human gut; feature: human-associated habitat; material: faeces | place: China | collected 2014 ... | reverse complement strand
TTAATTATAAAGGTTATAAAATCAACATTATCGATACTCCGGGCCACGCCGATTTCGGAGGTGAAGTGGAACGTGTATTGAACATGGCCGACGGTTGCCTGTTGCTGGTCGATGCTTTCGAAGGTCCGATGCCGCAGACCCGCTTCGTGCTTCAGAAGGCTATCCAGTTGGGACTGAAACCGATTGTGGTTATTAATAAGGTAGACAAACCGAATTGCCGCCCGGAAGAGGTGCAGGAAATGGTGTTCGACCTGATGTTCAGTCTCGATGCGACGGAAGAACAGCTCGACTTCCCGACGATCTATGGTTCTGCCAAGCAGGGCTGGATGTCGGAAGACTGGAAAGAGCCGAAGGAAGATATTACCGCTTTGCTGGATGCCATCATCCAGTATATCCCGGAACCGAAGGTGCTGGAAGGTTCTTCACAGATGTTGATCACTTCTCTGGACTATTCCAAATATGTGGGCCGTATCGCCGTGGGCCGTGTGCATCGCGGCGAACTGCGTGAAGGGCAGGACATCATGCTTTGCAAACGTGACGGCTCGATGGTGAAATCGAAGATCAAGGAAATCGACGTGTTCGAAGGGCTGGGACGTACGAAAGTAGAGGCTGTCCAGTCCGGCGACATTTGTGCGATTATCGGTGTGGAAGGTTTTGAAATCGGTGAGACGATTGCCGATGCCAATGATCCGGAACCGCTGCCGACGATCGCCATCGACGAACCGACGATGTCCATGCTGTTCACGATCAACAACTCCCCGTTCTTCGGGAAAGATGGCAAGTTCGTGACATCCCGCCATATCTACGACCGTCTGATGAAAGAACTGGACAAGAACCTCGCCTTGCGCGTCATTCCGACAGACTCTGCCGACTCCTGGCTGGTATATGGACGCGGCGTCCTTCACTTGTCTGTCCTGATCGAGACCATGCGCCGCGAAGGTTACGAGTTGCAGGTAGGTCAGCCGCAGGTTATTATCAAGGAAATCAACGGCGAGAAATGCGAGCCGGTCGAACAGTTGACAGTCAACCTGCCGGAAGAATGTTCCAGCCGTATCATCGACATGGTAACCAAACGCAAGGGTGAAATGACGATGATGGAAAGCAAGAACGACCGTATGCATCTGGAGTTCACGATTCCTTCCCGTGGCATTATCGGTTTGAACAATGCTGTCCTGACTGCATCCGCCGGTGAAGCGATCATGGCGCACCGTTTCCTCGAGTATCAACCGTGGAAGGGTGAGATCGAACGCCGTACGAACGGTTCTATCATCGCGATGGAAACAGGCACTGCCTATGCTTATGCCTTGAACAACCTGCAATCCCGCGGACGTTTCTTTATCGCTCCCCAGGAGGAGGTATATGCCGGCCAGGTAGTTGGCGAGCATACGAAAGATAATGATTTGGTTGTGAACGTAACGAAATCGAAGAAGCTGACGAATATGCGTGCTTCCGGTTCGGATGATAAAGTTTCGCTGGCTCCTCCTACGGTGTTCAGCCTGGAAGATGCCCTTGAATATATTAAAGGTGATGAATATGTGGAAATCACCCCGAACAGCATGCGTATGCGCAAGATCATTCTTGATGAACTCGAACGTAAGCGTCAGGGAAGATAAGAAGTTGTTTTGAAACAAAGAATATATCGAAAAGCCGGGAGTAGCATTTACTCCCGGCTTTTTCTTTAATATATTGTAAAGATTCGCTCGCTTCCGTTATGGAACGATTTTTTCGTACGGTTTTCTCGGCATTTTTTAAAAGCGTGAGAATTTATTCTCACCAGCATGAGAAAAGTTTCTCATCAGCGGGGGAAAAGTTTCTCATCGGTATGGGAAAAGATTCTCATACCGATGAGAAACTGGGTGGACGCAGTGAAGTAGATAAATTTACAAAGATATGGGTTCAGCCTGTTTGTAATCTTATATATCTGATCTATTATCAGGGCTTTTTGAGATGAAGCGGAGATTTATGATTCGTATATAATTCTTATTATTAATAAAAAGGCAAGAAGGATTCGGGAAATATGGAATGTCTTATATTTGCCACCCGAAATGATAAGCTTTACAAATAGATGATGAAGGAAAAGATATATAAGGCAATCGCGTGCCTTTGTTGTGCCGTGACATCCCTCTCGGCTCAGGATCGTGTAGTGGAATTGACAAATCCGGATGAAAGTTGTACAAGTATCGCAGCCGGTAAACTGGCGACGGACGATGGTTCGGTCATGACCTCGCAGACTTGTGACGGGACCTCGCGTACCTGGATGGAAATAGTGCCGGCACAAAACTGGCCTGACACGGCAAAACTCGATATCTATTGGGATCTGCGTCACACGGAAAGCAAAAACGACCGGTTGGGAGTTAAGCTGAAAGGTTCTATCCCGCAGGTCTCTTATACATTCGCTTACCTGAATACCGGTTATCCTTGCATGAACGAGAAGCAATTGGCGATGGGCGAGACAACCATCGTCGGGCGTAAGGAACTACGCAATCCGAAAGGCTTGTTCCATATCGAGGATTTGCAGGGAATTGTTTTGCAACGTTGCAGCACGGCACGTGAGGCGGTCTTGCTCATGGGACGCCTGGCGGAACAATACGGTTATCGTGACGGTGGCGAATGCCTGACGGTCGCCGATAAAAAGGAACTTTGGTTTTTCGAGATTACGGGTGCGGGGCCGGAAGATATGGGGGCTTTGTGGGTCGCCCGGCGCATACCGGACGACCATGTGACGGTTTCGGCCAATACGCCTCGTATTTCCGATGTCGATTTCAAGGATGAGGATAATTATATGTATAGCGAAGGGCTGAAAGAGAAAGCTCGCAAGTTAGGGTATTGGGATGGGAAAGAGCCTTTCAAGTTCTGGAAAGTTATCCATGAAACAGGGAAGAAACCTTTTACCGTCCGGGACTTTTTTGTTTTGAAAACGCTGGCTCCTTCTTTGAACTTGACGATGGACATGGAGGAGCTTCCTTTGTCGGTCAAGCCTGAACGGAAAGTCTCCCTGGCGGATATGAACCGCTTGCTGCGTGAAACGTATGAAGGTACGGAATGGGATATGACGAAGGACATGATGGTAACGAAGAAGATCAAGGATAAAGACGGAACCGAGCGCGACACGACCTATAAAAGCCCGCTGGCTCAAAACTGGATGACGAACGACATGTTTGAATTCTTGAATGCGCAGCGGGGTGAAAAGAAGATAGGGAAACAGCGGACGATATCGGTTGTCTGGTGTGCTTATTCGTTTGTGATCCAGTGCCGTGACTGGTTGCCGGACGAGGTGGGAGGCGTTTGCTGGTGGTCGGAAGATAATCCGGGCGAAAGCCCCCGTGTTCCGTTGTTTGCCGGGATGACGGATGTTCCCGAAAGTTTTAAGGTATGCGGGCATAAGCGTTACCGGCCTGATGCCGCCCTTTGGATTTACCGGCGTACGAACCGCCTGGCGCAAGTGAGTTGGGGGCATGGCCGCAAACTGATCGAGCCTGCCGTTCTCTCTTTCGAGCAGAAGGCAGTAGACGAAATGCCCCTGATAGAAAACAAGGTATCGGCCCTTATCCAGGAAGGCAAGAAAGACGAAGCTCAAGCCTATCTTACCCGTTATTCGTTCGATTTTATCTATTCGACCTTGCGTTGTTGGGAGGAAATGGAAGGACAGCTTTGGCATAAGTTCGGTCGGGGTTTCTAAAGAAAGAAACCCTTTACAGTGAATTTTTCTTGGCTTTTTCCCGCTGCTTTTCGATTTCTTTGCGGTAAGAGAGTGGGTTTATGCCTGTTTTGCTCCTGAAAAAGTAAGAGAAATAGTCGGCCGATTCGAAATTGAGCTTCATTGCGATGTCCTGGATCGACATTTCCGTACTGCTCAGCAGATCTTTGACTTTACTAAGCTTTAGTTGTAGCATATATTGGTGAGGGGCGATCCCGGTGTATTGCTTGAACGACTTTCTGAAGTTGGAATAGCTCATGTTGATGGAGCCGGCAATGTCTTCCGGCGTAAACTTGTTGTAAATGTTTTCCCGCATCAGTACGCATGCTTCCTGGATCTTTTGCATGGAGGCCGACCCGTAATCCTGGTTTTTGCTAATCGAGTAGATCAAGCCGATCATGTGCATCATGATTCCAGACAGGACTGCTTGGAATCCGGCCTTCTGTGCCCAGGCACAGTCAAGCATTTCGCCGAAATGCTTGACTATTTGGTCATTTATACCGATATGGAAAATGGGAGTCTCATGGTGGATGATCTTATTGAGTAGTTTGTCGAAATATTCTCCCCGGAAGGCTACGAAATATTCATCCCATCCTATGTTTTTAGTCGGTTGGTAAGTATGCCATTCTCCAGGGAATAGGAGGAAAGCGTCCCCCTTTGTTATTTTCTCTTCGGGGCAGTTGACGGATTGGAATTTCCCCTCTCCTCTTGTAATATATACTAATGTGAATTCGTCTATTATCCGTCCGCGTTCAGGATTAAAGGTATATCCGATCGGATGGCCTTTCGGAGGATAGCTGTCTTTGGGCTTGACAGATTGGAATCCTACACCACTGATTGACATTTCCCAGATGTCTTTGTCTTTATTTGTGGGTAAGTATTTTATGACATTGTGTTTATTGTATTCGAAATCCATCTGATGTTTCTTTATGGTGTTATAATTGCTTGTACAAATGTATCATTTATTTCTCAATATATTAACTATTTGTTTGTATCGATATCCAATATATTGTGACTATACTTATGCATTAGATTCATGATTTCATATTCAACGTCATTCTTGAAATACAAATTTACTTGCTGTTTTTTGCATTTCATGTTTTTGACGTGTTGATTTGTCTGTCCTTTATTGTAACCAGCCAACTCCCTGTTACGAAGAGCCTATCCGGTTGTTGGCTGGAATTTGAGTGTTTTTATTGATGAGCTACAGGAAGCGGACCATCAGAGTAGATAAGAGCATCGCTGAAATGAATTTTCGTTTTTGAATTCGGATTCATCCATTTGAAGGTGACGATATGTTTGCCTTTTGGAAGTTGGTATTTCCAGAAAAGATCGACGCGATGATTCTTGCCGATAGGAAGATTGGCTCTTTCGGCCATTTCCCCATCGATATGCATTTCGACTTGGGCTATATAGTTTTTCTCGCCTCGGAGATAACCGGTAAATACGATTCCTGTCCCTTCAAATTCAAATTTTTCTATGTCCTTCAAATCTTTTTTTATGTCTTGACGTCCGATTGGGAACAAGCCTTCGAATCCTTGTTCAAAACGAACCGGGACGGGCGCTTGGCAGGCAATTGTGATTTCGTCGTCCTTAATGCTGCCTCCATTGCGTTCGATCATTTGCAAGGCATGTTTGAAAGAGGTTTGGTAGACTTGGTTTAAAGACATGTTTGTATAGGCGAAGTTGATGTCTTCCACTTCACGCAAATTTTTCATCCAGTATTCGGATATCCGGCTATACCCTTGCATTGTTGCCAAGATACCGGCAGCCGATGCGGGGTTACAGTCGGAATCTTGTCCGCAACGTGTCGAAACATCCATTGTTTTATAAAAATCACCTTGCCCGTACAATAATCCCATTATAACGTAGGCGCAGTTGATGACAGCATCAATATTATAAGGACGTAATGTGCCTTCCGGACAACCGATATCCTGGTTCCATTTTTTTTCACATTCTGCCCACGTCTGCTTCCAGTCATCCGGATATTGTTCGTGCCAACGGATCACGTCGCTCATGCACTTATGGAAGCGGCTATCTTCCGGAATCGTCTTCAAGGCTTCTTTGACAACAAAGTTGATGTCGTCGGAAATGAAAGCAAGTGAATACATGGCTCCGATATAGACACCTCCGTACCATCCGTCACCATAATTCATGATATGTCCTATCCTGTCGGATATCTCGCATGAAGCATTCGGCATACCCGGTGTCATCAAGCCGGCAAAATCAGCTTCAATTTGGTAATCGATGTCGTCTGCATGCGGATTGTTTAACCAGTGTCCGGATTCGGGAGGCATAATTCCATTTATGATGTTGTAGCGAGCTGCCTGATTGGCGTGCCAAAGTCCATAATCGGCGTGAGCGAATGCGTATGCAAAAGAATCGGTCGGCGCATCCATCCCTAAACGTTCGAATACTTCTACGAAAGTCAGATCCATATAGATGTCGTCGAACAATGCTGGAAAATGATCGAAATAGCCTTTGATACATCCGTCATTATAGGTGATAGGAACGTAGTCTTGAATCATGGCGCTTCGGTAACGGAATTCAGTCGGACCGCCATATGCCACGCCAATGGTTTGCCCTGCCCAACCGCCTTTGATTTTGTCTAATAGTTTTTCTTTACTGATAGTTATGGTTTGGGGAATGCTGTCAGCTTCTTTGGGCGGTTGTTGCGAGCAAGAGAGTATCCCTGTTGCCAGACTGATTACCAAGAGTGGTAGGATTTCGTGTTTCATGATAAATTGTTTTTTTATGTTTTATTTTATATGGAATTATTGTTATTGGATGACTTGACAAAAGTAATAATAGGTTCTTTTTCTTTTTATTCAATTTAAAATGGAAAAGATAAACCCAATTTAGGATGGTTGATTGAAAAAAAGATTTAATGTGCTATTAATTAGTGATTTGATGATTTTGTTTCCGGTGCTGAAAATGGATAAAGAATAGATTGCGGTGTCAAAAAGCTAATAAATTATGTCAAAAATATAATGAATAGCAGGTTCATGCTTTTTAATATTGCGCTCAATTAAAAATATTTGTAACGAGGGATGATAGATCATCTATAATGAAAGGTGGAATGAATCGGAGAAATTTTATAAAAGGTTCGGCTATGGGCGGATTGATTTTTGCTGATGCTGTTGCAAGTACTGCTGTCCTGGCAAGGGAGAATTTTCCTGAACAAGAGGATGATTCTGCGCGGAAGTTCTTTTTTAATAAAGAGGGCAAGTTTAAAATCTTACAGTTGACGGATACGCACTATGTCGCAGGAGATCCGAAATCTGTTCGTGCATTGGATAATGTCAACCAAATGTTAGACTTGGAGAAGCCTGATTTGGTTATTCATACCGGAGATGTGGTTTTTGGGAAACCAGCAGAGAAGTCCATACGTGAAATCTTGGCTCCTATTTCTATACGTAAAATTCCTTTTGCCGTCACATTTGGCAATCATGACGAGGAATTTGACCGGACGCGGGCGCAGATGTTGGATATTGTCAAGTCTATACCTTATAACATAAATACGAAGGTAGAAGGCATACACGGAGAGACGAACGCGGTAATAACGCTTGCTTCATCAGCTAATGGTAAAATCAGCCGGGTTTTTTATCTCTTTGATTCGAATGCTTATTCTAAAATAGAAGGAATAAAGGGGTATGACCATATTCGATTTGATCAGATAGCTTGGTATCGGAAACAAAGTGAGGTTTTTGCTAAAATGAACGGAGGTGAACCGATACCGTCATTTGCTTTTTTTCATATTCCTTTGTTGGAACATAAAAGGGCAATGCAAGATGATGTTTATAGTGAGACACGGGGGATTAAAGGTGAACTTGTCGCTTCAGCCAATGTTAGTTCCGGCCTGTTTGTCTCAATGAAAGAAATGAAAGATATCGATGCTATTTTTGTCGGGCATGACCATGATAATGATTGTGCAACTTTATGGAACAGGATGTTTTTTATTTTTGGACGGTTTAGTGGGTGCGATACGGTCTATAACGACCTGAAGCCGAATGGTGCTCGCGTGATTGAATTGACGGATGGAACGAAAAGCTTTCGTTCATGGATACGTGTCTATGGTGGAGAAGTTGTTCAAGATTTGCGTTATCCGGAAGATTTTATGAATCGGTTTGGGAAAAAATAGAAAAGAAAATGATTTTTTCACATTGATCGATTGCCTTTTGCCATATTGTAGATAAGGGATATACTACTCTTCTTGCACGGTTCGCTTTTTTAGTTTTTGAATTGTAAATCAGTATTTTGTGACTTTTCCGGATTATACGAAATTTTGAACAATATTCTAATTTGCCAAAAAATAGGATAAAAATATCATTTTTTTATGATATTAAAGAGCATAAAAGTAGATTTTTGCCAAAAATAAACATGTTTAACCTAATAAAGTTTGTAAAATTATGAGAAATCGAATTCTATTATTGCTATGTTCCCTCTGTATGGGGTTGCAAGCATTTGCTCAGATTTCAATTTCAGGAAAGGTGGTAGATGACTTGGGAATAGAAATGCCAGGTGTCAATATTGCTGTAAAAGGTCAGGCTATTGGAACCATGACAGGGGCTGATGGAACTTTTACACTTCCTAATATTCCTGGAGGAAGTAATGCTGTTTTGGTATTTTCATTTATCGGGTATAAGACTCAAGAAGTGAAAGTGGGTAATCAAAAGTTCTTGAATATTCGTATGTCGGAAGATTCGGAACAGTTGGAAGAGGTTGTTGTCGTTGCTTATGGTACAGCGAAGAAAAAAGATTTGACGGGATCGATGAGCGCCATAGATTCAAAAGTGTTGGTGGTTCAGAGTTCGGGCTCTGCATCCAAAATGCTGGAGGGATCTGTCCCTGGTTTGCAGGTGGCTGCAACAGATGGTCAGCCGGGGGTCGATATGGGGATCCGTGTACGTGGTGTCAGTTCTGCAAATGGGGGTAGTGCGAGTGCATTGATTGTAATTGATGGTGTTCCAGCCCAGAATGAAAATCCGTTGTCTAACTTGAATTCTTCAGATATCGAGAGTATTACGGTTTTGAAGGACGCTGCATCCACAGCTCTTTATGGATCTCGTGGAGCGAACGGGGTGGTATTGGTGACAACCAAAAAAGGTAAAAGCGGCCAGACCCGTATCAGCTTTGATGCTCGTTGGGGTTGGAACTCAGTAGGACGGTTTAATACTTCAGGCATGACAAAAGCTTCTGATTATTATGAATACTACTGGAAAGCTATTTACAATTCGTATCGTTATGGTGTAAACGGAACAGGTCTTCCTGGCGTAGATTCGAACGGAGTCCCGTACACGAATGTTAAAAATCCGAACTATACGCATGAGGCTGCAGCTGAATTTGCAAGCCAACACCTGTTTAATTATGTGGCTGGTGCGGCCAATAGTGAACAGAACTTTACCCGTAATGGTTTGGGTAACTGGATGGCATACAATGTTCCGGGGGCTATTTATACGATGGAAGGAACGGGAGCTTCGGCTGCTGCAACCATGACTGGCGCTTATTTGGTTAATACTGATGGGCGGTTAAATCCGAATGCTTCGTATTTATATCGGGATGGTGATACTTATGCAGATCAATTGTTGCAAACAAATTTCCGTCAGCAATATGATGTTTCAGCCAGCGGAGGTACGGACAAGATAAGATATTATGCTTCATTGGGCTATTTGGATGAACCTTCTTTTGTACGTGCTTCCGATTTTGAACGTTATTCAGGCCGTGCTAACGTAGATGCTGAATTATTTAAATGGTTGAAAGTCGGTGCAAACGTAGGATATACTCATACGGTCACCAATTCTATGTCTACAAAATGGGGACGTAACCCCGGTGCTGCTTCAGGTAATGTGATGATGTATGCTAATGCTACTCACCCAATTGTCTCGATTTGGGCACGTGATGCACTTGGCAATTATGTGTTGGATGAGCATGGCAATAAAGTGGAAGCCGGTTATCCCGGTGCTACTTATTCTCCTGTTGGGACAACAGAAGGCAACCGTGTTGCTGGAGACATTCTTTATGATATTGATCAGAATATCAATCAGAATAAAGTTGATTTATGGACTTCGCGTGTGTATGCTGATTTTGTATTTGGAGATTTCAAGGCTACCGTCAATTTCTCTTATGACCAGCATGCTAACCGTATGATGAAATATCGTAGTGGTTTAAGTTCTTTGGGTTCTCCTAATAATGGAGGTATCGGTATTCAAAAATATGTAAGAACGATTCTGAATACCCAACAGATGTTAAGTTATAACAAAGATATCGCGAAACATCATGTTGATGCTATGGTTGGCCACGAATATAATGATAATAGTTATGACCAATTGAACTGGGGATCTTCAGATGAATTGATTGCAGGCTTTATCTCTCCGGGTAACTTTGTCAGCCGTTATACAAATGTATCTACTTTGGCTACTCCGGGATGGAGCTTGGGTACTGTCCGTATGGAATCTTATTTTGCACGTGCTAATTATAATTATGATGAGAAGTATTATTTGTCGGGATCTGTCCGTGCTGATGGTTCTTCTAAGTTTGCTAAAGACAAATGGGGCGTATTCTATTCAGTCGGTGCTGGTTGGCGCTTCACCTCTGAGAGTTTTATGGAAGGGACGAAAAGCTGGTTGGATAATGCCAAGTTGCGCTTAAGTTATGGTGTGATCGGTAACCAGAATGGTGCTGCCGATTATGGATACCATACTTGGTCTTATGGCGTCGGATCATGGAATACAAGCTCAAATGGTACAGGTACGGCAAAAACCTATTCTATAGGTTATGGCGGTTTGGTCAATGAAGACTTGACATGGGAAAATGTCCATACAACTGATGTCGGTTTGGATTTCTCTGTATTGGGAGGCCGTGTATCGGGTTCGTTGGACTTTTATAACAGTTTGACCACCAATTCTTTTTATAACGAGCCGATCTCTTATCTGGCAAATGGTGGTAATACGACGCGGCAACGGAATTCAGCCAAACTACGTAACCGTGGTTTTGAAATTGATCTGTCGGCTGATATTATTCGTACAAAGGATTGGACTTGGAACGTAGGTATTAATGGTACTCACTATAAAACGATTTTGAAGGAAGTCCCGGCATCGACAATTCCGGCATGGAATGAAACAATGGATCTTCCAAAAGGGACATGGACTGCAAACGGCGACGGTTGGTCTGGCGCAGGGACAGGAAATGCATCCGGAGTATTTTACCTGCGTGGTGAAGGACGCGACTGGTATAACTTGTATTTGTATAAATATGCAGGTGTCGATCGGGAATCAGGTTTGCCAATGTATTGGCATCGTGTGACATATGATGATGTCCATAATGGGGCTTCAGGTGGCCGTTATGCGAACTATAAACAAGGTGAAAGTGTGAAGACTACGGTTTCTTCGGATGCATCCATGTATGAAATGGGGAGTGCAACGCCCAAATGGATTGGAGGTTTGACTACTTCCTTGCGATATAAAGATTTTGACCTTCAAGCTATTTTTGCTTATCAGTTCGGCGGTAAATTTATGTCTGTCGAATATGCTAATGGCCTTTATCGTTCCTCTTTCTTGTCTCGTTCTGCACAACCCCAATCTACTGATTTGATTGGTAGCACGTATGATCCGGAAAATAATACGGGGGCTTATTTCCCAATGATCTGGGCATCGAATAATTCTACTATATATTATGATGGTTCGACGACCGGTTCTTGGAAATATACCGATATGTCATTGTTTTCTGCTTCTTATTTGCGTATGAAGAATATTACATTGGGCTATACAATCCCGAAAGTTCTCTTGAATAAGGCTGGCATCAGTAGATTGCGTGTTTATGCATCTGCGGATAACTTGTTCTATATTTCAGCAAAGAAAGGTGTGGATCCTGCTATGTCAATGACTGGTGGTTTGGAGGTTGGCCAGTATATCTATCCGACTATGCGCACGATCTCTTTGGGTTTGAATCTTGAATTTTAATTATAAAATGAAGCGAAAAATGAAAAAATATATTAAATATTTCTGTGGCACTTTGGCTATCGTTTCTGTGCTGACTGCTTGTGATTCCAAGTTGGATGTCCACAATCCAAATAACTTTTCGGATGAGCAGATTGAAGATTTATTGAAAAACGGTACGGATGAAGAACGTGAATTGATATTAGGCGGTTTGACAGCCAATTTGAAAGGATATGTTGTCGTACGCAACGCTATCATGGGTGGTGGCTTTACGAATATGTCTATTGATAACGAATGGGTGCATAATAATATTTACCGTAATTTGCAATGTGGTGATATCGTGTATGGTGATGGTGCCCGCCATTCTTCCGGTTGGGGCCAATACTATAGAAACAGTCCGGATCTGAAATATTGGGCTGCCAATCAGACTTCTGAATGCTATGGTTATTGGTGTTCTCCTTCTTTGTCGATTAGTAATGCCAATAAGGTGTTGATGTTTCTGAGTGACGAGGTGGTTAGAGAAAGTTCCTTGTTGAAAGAATATAAAGCTATGGCATTGACACTGCGTGGCATGGGATATTTGCAGTTGATGGAACGTTTTACGAAAGCATATTTGCATGGTGGAAAAGAAGGTTATGGCATGCCTCTTTATACAAACTATGGTTATCAGGATGTTGTAGCTCCTTCTTCAGCGGAAGAATCATGGAATTTTATTTTGACAGACCTCAAAGATGCTGTTCGCCTGTTTCAGGAGTCCGGTTATGGTTATACAAAAGCTAAAGATCATGATACGGCCGTCGATATTGACCTTGGTTTGGCGCAGTATTTTTTAGCAAAATCCGCTTTATGGACGGGAGATTATCAAACAGTCATTGCGGCATGTAAAGATGTATTGGATAATTACGGTTGGGAATTTATTCCGGAATCTGCTTATGGAGCATCCAATGACCGTATGGCCGGTTTTTGTAATAAAACGGATGATATCAAAGCTGATGACAATGCGTTTATGTCTGTAGCTAAGAACCCGGAATGCCTTTTTGGTTGGGCCAATGATGCTAACATTTACACTTGGACCTATTATAATGTGCTTAAAACTGGCTCTGATATGGTGAATACGGCCTATTTCCAGATTGATAATGCGTTATGGTCGAAAATGGCTGATAATGACTATCGCAAAGAACGTTTTACAACAGAAACTGCAACTTTCCCCTATTTTGCCATAGAAAATGGAGATACTGCCTGGTATCCTACTGCCATTCCTGCTTATACCTGTTTGAAATGGGCAGCATCCATTGCTTCTGATGAGTCATCCCGTCGTCACGATCGTTCTAACTCTGATGTGATTATCTATCGTACATCAGAAGTATTGTTGATGATGGCAGAAGCCCAAGCACAGAGCGGTGATGAATCTGGTGCGAAAGCGACTTTGAATAAGTTGCTGGCTGCTCGTACAAAAGCAGGAACTCCTACGTTGACTTGTGATAACTATCCGGCTATGCAGGGAATGTCTGCACTTGACATGTGCAAGTTGCAATGGCGAATTGAATGTTGGGGAGAAAATGGTTGGAATTTCTGGAATAGTAAACGTTGGAATCAAGCCCCCGTTTATGAGGGATCTAATCATTGGAGCACAACCGCAGTCACTATTGACCACATGACATGGGAGATCCCGGAACAGGAAACTCAGACGAATCAGTATTGGGCAAATGTGAATAGAAAATAACAGATATTTAATCTCAGTTGTGAAAGGGCTGTCCGTGATGGGCAGCCTTTTTTTGTAAGCATCCGAAGAAGCCCTTTTTCCCAGTGGATACCCTATGGCAATGGCATTAACATTGTTGCGGATGTCTATTTATGCTCTTTCGCTTTTTGGGCTATTTTGGCCGCTTGATGAACAGGAATCCGATCTTTTACGAATTCGGGAATATTGTAAGACTTCATACTTAGTTTGTAAAAATCTTTTTTCTTTTGAGGCAATAAGAATGGTTTCGATGCTTTCCCTTTTTTATCGATATGGGTAATATAAAGGCGGGTATGAAGCCCATCGATGCGTCTACTGGAGAAAACAACCCAATGGCTATTCGAAGACCACGAATGGTAACTTTCGGATTTCTCACTATTAATTTCAGATAATGATATCTGTTGGTTATTCCGAAGGTCTATTTGGTGTAAATCTGCATCGTTGTGCCAAATAGGGAAAGTTGCGTATTGAGATTGTGTATACATTAAAAAGTTTCCATCAGGCGATATGCGGGGAAAAGAAATACTGCCACCTTGTATATCGGCATTGTATAACGTGTCGGTTTGCCCCAAAGAACCGTTGTCAAGGTCGAACGATATACTGCATAGGCTATACCGGAGTTTGGATATGGAATCAGGTACTGTTTGAGTTGAAGCTGAACAGTAATAAAGGGTTGTCCCGTCAGGTGAAAATGAAGGGAAAGTTTCCAAATAGTTGGGAGATGAAAGTATGGAGGGTGATAATATTTTCCGGGTTTTGAGATCGCAAATGACGATGTCTGAACTACGGTCATATACTTCTATACGCTGGCTTGGATGCAGCCCTTGATAGGTGTCGTTGGTTGAGAATGCAATAAATCTTCCGGAAGGATGCCAGGATGGATAAACCATATTTTGGCCGCTTTGCGCTTTAAAATCTATAAATTCGATATTGTTACCATCGATTAAAACCGTCCCGTTGTATTCTCCTCTCATGTGAAATAACATCTTTCCTGCTGAATGGGAACAGAAAGAGTGACAATTTACACAATTATGTGCAGTCAATTTGTTTTCGTAAATAGGAGTCTCTTTAAATGATTCCAAGTCACGCTGATAAAGCCCCATCTCATTCCATAATGCATATAAAGGCTCGATGAGCCGATAGGCAATGTATCGGTCTACTGGATGTTGGGAAACGTAGATATAAAAAGGATGATAGGAATAGCTTTGCCCTTGTTTGCTGCTCGTGATTTGTACAGCTATTGAATCCCCTTTTGATTTTTCCAGAAGAGTTTTCCATTTCTTTATCGGAATATCAATAAAACCTTTGTTCGCTTTTACTTCAAATCTTAAACCTTCGGTTTCAAACGATGCGACCTTTATGTCTTCTTCAGGCGCAACTGTTGAAAAGTTTAGCGGAGCTATATTGTACGGAATTGTTACTCCGACATAATCAGGAAAAATATTCGGACAGGAGCCAACTAAGATACTTGTCTCTTTATCTGGTTGCGAACAGGATGCCCATATAAGCAAAATACTCCATATATAGTTTTTGGATTTCATCTTCATTCTTTTTTAAACAGTAAATAATACCAGTAAGTGTCTTCAAATGAGGCTATAGCCTTGTTCCCTAAATTGTGATTTTGTAATGCGTCCTTTAGTGCTAAATAGCGTTGTCCTGTTTCAGGGCTGATCCCTTTTTCTGGCCAGTTTGGGCGTTGGTCCTCATACCAGGCTATGACGGCTTCCTGTTGACGGATAGTCAGTGTCGGCCATATCTTTGTTTGATAGTATTTTTTATAAAGATGATCGAAAGAGGTCAAATCTTTATTCAACAGATGGAAAGTAGTCAAGTAGAGCAGAGGAATTGGATTGTCGGGGTTGTTTGCTGCCAAGCGTTCGAGTACACGGGTGAAATCCAAACAGACCGTTTCGTCTGGATTTTCTTTAAGGGCTTTTCGTTTGTGGCCGTATTCACTATCTGATTCGACCATTTTGTCGTTGTTCAGATATTTTCGATGTTCCTGAGCCCATTTCTTGTAAAAACATGTCTGTTCCAGAATCGTAATGTATTTCTCTGCTACCGGATAGAAACCGAAGATCAGATTCGTGTCGATCAATCGTTTTAGAAGCCGGGGATTACCGTTTGGGGAAAGTATATATCCTTCATAGGCATATTTTTGAGCTGCTCCAATATTTCCTATCATATAATGTAAGTCAGCTTGTGCGATTGCCCCTGAAAGTCGTTCATCCCAATTCGACAACAATGTTTCACCGCCTCGTTGGGGATATTTGAAAAGGTCTTGATCCAGTTTGCCTTCATTGGACAATGCAAGATTCAAAATATTAATGGTTTGCAAGTTGCTTTTCTGCGCAGGGAAAGTAGAGATGATATCTTTCCAACGTTTGTTTCTTAAATAGTAATCTTGTTCCATATTGGCAAGTAGGGTTGTGTCTTGGTTTTTTTCAGATATGAACCAAAAACCGGCAAAAATGATTCCGAGTTCAAAAAGGCGGAAGAAAATGATCCGTTTGTGTGCTATATGGATCTTTCTTCCGATAGATACGGTTATGAACAATGACACAGGAAAAGATATCCAAGCGCAGTATAAAAAAGATAAATTAGAAACTTGTGAAAGATCTGTATAATAGATATTGGGAATGAAACTTTCCCATATATTACTTTGCCACGCCTGATAGCATGATAACCAGCTAAGCATGAGCCATGTTGGAATAGAAAGCAAACTCCAGTATTCACGGAGTGGTCGCTTTTGTAGAGTCCAAATCACGACACCCGTTATAAATAATGTGGTAGTTGGCCCCGCCAACCAAAAAAGGATAACAGGTATAATGACGGATGCTGTCAATCGTAAATAGAAATGAGGCAAGCAGATAAATAAATAAAAGAAAACGAGGACAAGAATGAATGCTACGGTTCCTTCTTGGCGGTAGTTCATATCTAACTGTAAAAGACAGAAACAGACCATTGGAACAGTAGCTACTATCAAACTATCGAAAGCAGGCGCTAATTTGTTTGTTATTTTTTGCATGCAAAAGCATCCGAAAAGGAAAAGTATGGTTGTCATAGATGCTCCGACATAAGGCAAGCTGTAAAATTGCGTTATAAATTCAGCTAAATAGGAGACAAGTCCCCCAGGAGTGGAGAGTTTTTGTATAAAGTAATCATTTGTTAGCGGGAATAACTGTAATTGTTCTATGTAAAGAAAATAGAATGCATATTTATATTGTAGGAATAAGAACAAGATAAGGCCTGTCGATCCCCAAAAAAAGCATCTGATGATATAGTTATATTTCTCTTTCTCCATTTCTTAAAGAATATTTACTCTACAAATATAGCTTATTGATTAGTTCTATAAATCCTCTTTTGCCAAAATTTTAATTATTAATATCAAAAGCATAGGGTTAACCCTGTGAATCATAAATAAATTTGTAACTTGAATGATTCTAATGCCATTATCAATTAAATGTAAATACTGTATTATGATGAACAGATACAAATTATTCTCTCTTTGCCTTGGTATGATGTGTGGACTGCACTTGTCGGCCAAGGATTATTATGCCACGGATTTCGGTGTGAAAGCGGATGGCAAGACGTTGAATACGAACTCCATCCAGAAAGGAATCGACTTTGTGAACGGGCAGGGTGGGGGGCGTTTGGTCTTTACTGCGGGCAATTACCAGACTGGGACGATTTACCTGAAATCGAATGTGACGCTTCATCTTGAGGAAGGGGCGGCCCTGCTCGGTTCGACCAATCCCTGGGATTACGAAAAAGATCCGTATATTCGCTGGATGTCTATGATCTTTGCTGTCAAACAGCAGAATATCGGTATAACGGGAAAGGGGACGATCGATGGGCGTGGTTTCCAAACCGCCAACAATATGGTGGACTATATCCAACGGGGTATCTACGAAGATCCTCTGAAACTGGGCCGTCCGAACGAGACGAACCGCCCGCAGAATATCTATTTCCGTGAATGCGAGAATGTGACGATCAAGGATATCACCCTGCGGGACCCGGCAAGCTGGAACCAGACCTACGATCAATGCAAGAATCTGTATGTCGACGGCATACAGGTCGATAGTAAATCTTACTGGAATAATGACGGTATAGATATTGTGGACTGCGACGGCGTCGTGCTGAAAAACTCTTTTATCGATGCGGCGGATGATGCTCTTTGCTTCAAATCGCACGATGCGAACAGCATGTGCCAGAACGTGGTGGTCGAGAACTGTGTAGGCCGTTCGAGCGCCAGCGGATTGAAATTCGGAACAGTCTCCCGTGGCGGTTTTCGTAATTTCAAGGTGAAAAATATCAAGATATACGATACGTATCGTTCGGCCATAACGTTTGCCGCGGTCGACGGTGCTCTGATTGAAAATATTGAGGTGGACGGCGTGCGCTCCATCCATACCGGAAATGTGATCTACCTCCGTATCGGTGACCGTTGGAGTGCAGGGAAGAAACCGGTCATGAAGAATATTACGATCAAGAATGTCTATGCCGAGATCCCGATGGATAAACCGGATGCCGGATATAATTATGAGGGGCCTATCGAAGACCTTCCCCGTAATATTTCACCCGCCAGCATTGTCGGATTGCCTGAATATAAGATTCAGAACGTGACGCTTCAGAATATCGAGATCGTTTCTCCCGGAGGCGGTAATCCCTACTATGCTTACCGGGGACTGACACCGGCAGAATTGGACAGCATCCCTGAAATGGCAACTTCCTATCCGGAGTTTTCGCAGTTTAAGGAATTGCCGGCCTGGGGCTTCTACATCCGTCATGCCGAGGGGATCACTTTTGATAATGTGACTTTTAAGGCTTTGAAAAAAGATTACCGTCCGGCAATCGTAACAGATGATGCGGAGGGGGTTACATTCAAGAATGTCCGGTTCATAGAGCCGGAAAGCGAGGGTAAAGAACAAATATTCCTCTATAAAAAGTCGGAAGATTAAAATATAAAGAATAAGAATATGTATAGAAATAAATTATTTGCAAGTGTGATAGGGCTGCTGGTTTTTGTGACGGGGCTTTCGGCTAAGGATTACCAAGTCGCGATGTTTGGGATCAAATCGGACGGGGTGACACTCAATACCCGTTCCATCCAGCGGGCTGTCGATTATATCAGTGAACAGGGAGGTGGCCGGCTTATTTTTTATGTGGGCCGTTATTTGACCGGTTCGATCGAACTGAAGTCGAATGTGACGATCCGTATCGAAGAGGGAGCCGTCTTGGTTGCTGTCCCATCTGTGTATGATTTTAAAGGGGTGGAGAAATGTAATGCGATTATTTACGCAGACAAGCAAAAGAATATCGGTATCGGTGGAAAAGGCATCATCGATGGCCGTAGCATCGCCGTGCGGGCAAGTGTGGAAGAGCAATTGCAGAAAGGCCATATTGAAGGGAATATATCCGGTTATGCACCGGCTTTGATCTGTATGGCGGGCTGCGAGGATGTGAAAATCGAACAGGTTACCCTGCAGGATGCAGCAAACATCGCCGAAATATATAAGGATTGCCGCAATGTGACAGTCGACAAAGTCGTTGTGAATGCAGGTGCATCGGACCGGAAAGCAATCTCGATTTCCGGCTGTGACGGAGTGAAGATGACGGATTGCTACTTCAATATGACAGGGAATCCGTTGGAGAGTGCCGGGACATCCCGCAACCTGATATTTACAAATTGTATAACACCAGATGGCAAAGCTGTCTCAAGCGATCAATAAAAGGAGGAAAAAACTATGCAGAGGAGATCTTTTATCAAACAGAGTGTTTTATGGACGGCCGGTTGTGCTGTCGGTAGCCGTATGCCGTTGTGGGGTGCGGTCGATGCGACCGGTGAGGTGACGGGAGCAGCCTTGCGTTCCGGTGAACTATATAAATTATTTCGCGATCCGCAATCCATTTACCGTCCGTTTGTCCGTTGGTGGTGGAACGGGGATAAAGTGGAAGCCGACGAGTTGAAACGCGAACTGCACATATTGAAGGATGCAGGTATCGGAGGAGTAGAGATCAATCCGGTCAAATTCCCCGGTAATGACACGGACGATCTGGGAAAGAAGTCGCTGTCCTGGCTGAGTGACGAATGGATCGACATGTTACGGGTGACTTTTGACGAGGCGAAGTCGCTCGATATGACCTGCGACCTGATCGTCGGTTCCGGCTGGCCGTTCGGGGCGGAGTTCCTGACGGGAGACGAACGGGCGGATGTCGTAGTGAATTACTCCGAGAAACTGAGCGGGCCGATCGATTATGAGGTCTCTCGCGACGGCCTGTACTGTGCGGCCGATCCTGCTATCAGTTCTCCCTTCCTCGGAAAGAAGATGGAGTTAGTATCCTTGCAACTGGTCCCCGAACCGTTTGGCAGTCTTGATCAGGCTATCGACCTGATGGGGAAGGAGGTGGACGGGACGTTCAAGTTCAAAGTGCCCGATGGGAAATATGTCTTGTTTGCCTTGGTCAAGATACGCGGTTTCCTCGAAGTGATCAATGGCGCCCCCGGTGCTACGGGACCGGTGTTGAACCACTTCAACAAGCCGGCCGTACAGAAATATCTGAATAATATGTCGGACAAGATCCAGAACCGTTTAGGCCCGTTGTCCGGCAATATCCGTTCCCTGTTTACCGACAGCATGGAACTGGAAGGTTCGAACTGGTCGTATGATATGGCGGAAGAGTTCAAGAGACGTCGGGGATATGATGTGCAGCCGTACCTGCCTTTCATCCTGTTTAAGATGGGGAGTATGGGGAATGTGTTGACCTATGAGCCGAAGGTGCAGTTCACACCCGAACTGGACGATACGATCCAGCGTGTACGCTATGACTTCGAATATACGAAAGCCGAACTGTTGCGCGAGCGTTTTACACGGACTTATCTGGACTGGTGCAAGGGGCTGAACGTCAAATCGCGTGCACAAGCCTACGGACGTGGTTTCTTCCCGCTCGAAAGCAGCTTGGATTATGATATTCCCGAATGTGAATCCTGGACGATGACCTGGTTGCGGCACCGTTTGGGCGAGGAGATGTCGGAAGAGGATTATCGCCGGGGCCGTGCCTATACGATGGTCAATAAATATGTATCTTCTGCCGCCCACTTGCGGGGAAAGCGCCTGGTGAGTTGCGAGGAGATGACAAATACCTATACCGTGTTCAATATGACATTGGAGTTGTTGAAGATCGGAGGCGACCAGACGGCTATCTCCGGTGTGACGCATTCCATCTTCCACGGTTTCAACTATTCTCCGAAAGAAGCTCCGTTCCCCGGATGGAT
>ERZ834769.1431-NODE-1431-length-20908-cov-3.483336_pt1 | contig 20908 bp, 18 predicted proteins | sample MGYA00519690_ERZ834769 | MGnify/ENA primary metagenome ERZ834769 (study PRJEB31850, sample SAMEA3708760) | human gut metagenome | biome: human gut; feature: human-associated habitat; material: faeces | place: China | collected 2014 ... | reverse complement strand
AAGTGACTTTTTTTTATTTATTGCTTTATTTTTATTGGCGATTGTGATATAATGATATAAAAAGCTCTGGAGGTATTAGCTATGAAAGCAGTTATAACTGTAATCGGTAAAGATAATGTTGGTATTTTACATAAGGTAAGCGGTATTTGTGCTGAATATAACGCAAATGTTATCGAAGTAACTCAAAGTGTTCTTCAGGATATGTTCGCTATGATTATGCTCGTTGATATTTCATCAATTAATAAGGACTTCTCTGAAATAGTGGATAAAATGACAGCTCTCGGCAATGAACTGGGTCTTTCTATCCATACAATGCATGAGGACATTTTTAACTCAATGCACAGTATCTAAGCAGAAAGGACTTTACTTTTATGTTGAATGTATATGATATTCTCGAAACTATAAGAATGATTCAGGACGAATGTCTTGACATCAGAACAATTACTATGGGTATATCCCTCTTGGACTGCATTGACCCTGATATAGACAAGGCATGTGAAAAGGTTTACGAAAAAATAACCTCAAAAGCTAAAAATCTTGTTGCTACAGGCGAACAGATCGAAAAGGAATACGGTATCCCGATTATCAATAAAAGAATTGCCGTTACACCGATTGCAATGCTCGCTGCCGCATGCAAAGGCGGAGATCCGGTTAAATTTGCTTTAACTCTCCAAAAAGCTGCTGATACCTGCGGAGTAAACTTTATCGGCGGATATTCTGCATTGGTTCAAAAGGGATTCAGTGCGGGTGACCTTGAACTTATAAAGTCAATTCCTGAAGCCCTTTCAGTAACAACAAGCATTTGCTCATCAGTAAATGTCGGTTCAAGCAAATCAGGAATCAACATGGACGCTGTTAAAATAATGGGCGAAATTATCAAGGAATCTGCAATTAAAACTGCCGACAGACAGTGTGTAGGTCCTTCAAAGCTCGTTGTTTTCTGCAATGCTCCGGAGGATAATCCTTTCATGGCAGGTGCATTTCATGGCGTTGGTGAGCCTGACTGCGTTATAAACGTAGGCGTTTCAGGTCCGGGCGTTGTACGTTCCGCACTCGTTAAATATCCTGACGCTTCAATTGACGAAATTGCAGATATAATCAAAAAGACTGCATTCAAAATTACAAGAATGGGACAGCTTGTTGCACAAGAAGCGTCAAAACGTCTTAATGTACCTTTTGGTATCGTAGACTTGTCGCTTGCTCCGACACCTGCCGTTGGCGACAGTGTGGCTTATATTTTGGAGGAAATGGGACTTGAAATGTGCGGTACTCACGGTACAACAGCCGCACTTGCACTGCTTAACGACGCAGTTAAAAAAGGCGGTATTATGGCATCAGGTTATGTCGGCGGACTTTCTGGTGCGTTTATCCCTGTAAGTGAGGACGCAGGTATGATTGCGGCAGCAACAGACGGCGTACTTACTCTTGAAAAACTTGAGGCAATGACTTGCGTATGTTCCGTAGGTTTGGATATGATTGTTATACCGGGCGACACAACTGCCGAAACTATTTCGGCGATTATAGCCGATGAAGCGGCAATCGGAATGGTCAACACAAAGACAACAGCAGTAAGAGTTATCCCTGCACCGGGTAAGGTTGAAGGTGACGTGGTTGAATTCGGCGGACTTTTGGGAACAGGTCCCGTAATGCCGGTTAAAAAGTATTCAAGTGCCGAATTTATAAACAGAGGCGGCAGAATTCCTGCACCGCTTCAAAGTTTGAAAAATTAATGCAGACAAAATCGTAATGATTTTTAAATATAGTCTGAAATAATGCAGATTAATCTGCAGAGGAAAGAGAGGTTGGGAAAATGGAAGATCTAATTATGAAGATTATCGACATCGAGGACAGAGCACAGGAAGTCATTAAGGACGCTAAGAAAGCCGACAGAGAGCTTGAAGAGCGAATTAAGGACGAATCTCGTAAAATGCGTGATGACATTACGAGAAGAATGGAGGCTAAAAACGTCACTCTAAAGCAAATAGAGGAAGAAGATGCCGATAAGAAAGTAGAGGCCATAAGAGTAAATATGGAAAGACATCTTTCCGAACTCGAAAAGAAGTACAACGACAATAAAGACAAATGGGTTAATGAAATTGTACAGAATATTATCGGCAGATAAGTGAGGTGGCAGCAAAATGAGCGTGGAATACAGTGCAATCGCCGCTAAATTAAAGGCGATGTATTCAAAATTTCTGACAAGAGATGACTATGAACAGCTCCTTGAAAGAAAAAGCGTAAATGACATATGCAGTTATCTTAAAAGTACACCCGGCTACGGTGAAGTTCTTGAACAGGTGAATGAGAGAGATATTCACAGAGGTCAGATGGAAATCCTGCTTGAACAGGAAATGGTTGACGAATACGTCAGACTATATAATTTCATGGACAATTCAAAGAGAACCGTTATGGAATTTTGGTTTATGCGCAGAGAGATTGCATTTTTGAAACGTGAGATAAGATATATCTATACTCACGAGGAAAGAAGTAATGATGAGGTAAACCAAAGCAAATTTGACGCTTTCTTTGAAACACACACGAAAATAAATCGTGAGATAATGCATAATGCAAAATCCCTGTCGGATTGTATCGAGGCTTGTAAAAACACTCCTTACAGCGAGCCGCTGCAACGAGCGGAAAATATAGGCGCGGATTCATTTTCGATGGGTATGGTGCTGGACACATATTACTATAAGTCAATATGGCATACAGCATCGGTCGCTCTTGATAAGACACAGGAGAATTTATTTAAAAGGCTTATCGGAACAAAAATAGATATGCTGAATCTTATGTGGATTTACAGGGGTAAAAAATATTTTGAATTTACAAATGAAATAATTTTCACCTATCTTCTGCCTGTCAGATACAGATTGACGGAAGAGGTAATCAAACAGCTTGTAAATGCAGATTCTGTTGAAAGGTTTATTGATATTGTAAATCAATCGACCGCATACGGAAAGTTGTTTGAAGATTATGATAAGGGAAGATTTCCCGAAGGTAATTACAGGTATATTTATAACCGGTTATCAAAAAGTATATTTGTAACTCATCCAGAGTCGATGGTTGCGGTATATGCCTATATGAACCTAAAGGAAGTTGAACTTAATAACATTACGACCATTATCGAGGGGATAAGATACAACTTAAATCCTGATTTTATCCGCACACATATTGGTCTTGAGTAGAGGAGGGGGAAAATGGCAATCGTAAAGATGAAAGCCGTAACTATTGCCGCTCAAATCAGTGAATTTGATACGGTCGTTGAAAAGTACGTTTACGGCAGAGATATTCATCTTGAAAATGCTATGTCGGTAATTTCAAACAGAGGCAAGCTGAAAAACTTTGAGGAAAACAATGAATACGACATAGTTGCAAAAAATGCGTTAAGCATTATGAATCTTGCTAACTACACAGTGAACAAGAAATTGATTGCTCCCGAAAGTGTAAAGCTCGGCGATATGCAAAATTTTATTGACGGAATAAACGAGCGTATCGAAGAAGAGCGTAACCAAAGCGACGAGCTTTCAGAGAGAATAAAGGCAAATGAAGCGGCGGTTGAGCAGCTTAATCTAATGCTCAGTATGGACGTGGATTTGTCGAAAATTTTCAAGTTTGAATTTATAAGATGCAGATTCGGACATATTCCGAAAACAGGTTATAAAACGCTTATAACTTACCTTGACAATCTTGAAACTTTCTTCATTAAGACTGCGGAGGACGCAACAGATGTATGGGGCTTTTACTTCGCACCGCTTTTGAAAGAGAGAAAGATTGAAGAAGTATTTAATTCTCTGTATTTTGAACCTATGGACATATCAGAGGATTACGTTGGTACTCCGCTTGAAATAAAGCGTGGATTATTAAACCAAAATCAAAAATTAAAACAGCAGATTGAAGAACTCAGTGCAAAGACCGCCGAGATGATTTCAAGCAGTGCGGATAAACTTTGCGGAATTTACAATCTTGCGAAGAAACGTCATCAATTCTCCGAAGTAAGAAGAAATGCCATTCACGGCGATATGTTCTTCTATATAGTAGGTTGGATGGATGAAAAGAGTGCAAAGTCGCTTGAAAAAGAGATTAACGGTTCAGATGACGTTGTGATGTTCTATATGGAGGACGCAGAGGACGTCAAGGATATTCAGCCGCCTACAAAGCTGAAAAATAATCCTGTATTTAAACCGTTTGAAATGTTCGTTAAAATGTATGGACTTCCGAGTTATACGGAAATTGATCCGACAGGCATACTTGCCGTAACGTATATACTGTTCTTCGGTATAATGTTCGGTGACGTAGGTCAGAGCCTTGTGCTTGCGATAGCAGGCTTTATAGTTTACAAAGTCAAGAAATGGGACTTGGGCGGTATTGTCGGAATGGTCGGAATATCCGGTGTGATATTCGGATTTATATACGGAAGTTTCTTCGGAAATGAAGAAATAATCCCTGAATTGTTCCATACAACAGCGTTAAACCCTATGAATGAAATAGCGTTAATGCTGGGCGGTACGATTGGTATGGGTGTGCTGATAATTATATTTGGTATGGTATTGAATGTTATAAACGCACTGAAAAGTAAGGAACTTGGCGAAGCACTGTTCGGACATAACGGTGTCGCGGGCTTGGTGTTCTATATAGGCGCACTTCTTCTTGCCGGTAACTTGTTCTTAAAGTGGGGTATACCGACATTCGTATTTGTGGCAATTATTATTTTGGCAGTGCTTTGTATGTACCTATGCGAGCCGCTTGGTAAGCTTGTAGAGGGTAAAAAGGACTGGCTGCCGAGAAACGGAATGTTCTTTGTGGAAAACTTGTTTGAAATGTTTGAAGTAATTTTGAGTTTCTTCACAAACACAATCTCATTCCTAAGAATAGGCGCTTTTGCAATAGTCCATGTAGGTATGATGATGGTTGTTGCAATTCTTTCTCAAAGCGGCGGTGTAGGCGGAGTTATTGTACAAGTAATCGGTAACGTACTTGTTATGGTTCTTGAAGGTCTTATCGTCGGAATACAGGTACTTCGTCTGGAGTATTACGAAATGTTCTCAAGATACTTCTCAGGCAGAGGTAAAGAATTTATGTCACTTCGTGATAAATAATATAAATTGGTTTTAATATATTTTGGAGGTAATCACTATGTTAATGAAAATTTTATTCGCTTTAATCGCACTTACAGTAATCGTTCCTGTTGCTTTGTATTATAAGTCAGGCAAGACAAAAGGTAAGGAATGCCTTTTGATGAACGCAATCTCATTCTTCAGTATTCTTGGTGTCGGCGTTATCTGCACACTTGGCGGCGGAGTTAGCGCTCTTGCGGCAGGTACAGGTGCTGAAGCCGGTCTTACAGTAGGTGAAGGCCTAAAGTTCATCGGTGCGGCTCTTTCAACAGGTCTTAGCGGTGTCGGCGGTGGTATCGCCGTTGCATCAGCTGCATCGGCTGCTATCGGTGCAATGAGTGAAAATGAAAAGATTATGGGTAAAACTCTTATCTTCGTTGCCCTTGCAGAAGGTATCGCACTATACGGTCTTGTAATATCTATATTGATTCTTAATTCATAATAGGCTGAGTAAAATTGCCCACAGCACTACTTTTTGCTTGGGGCAGTACAAGTGTACGGCACCGCAAGCTGCAAAGCAGCACTGTGAACAATTTTCTTTCAGCCTTTGGTAAATCAGGCGAGCGAGCCACCCCTCCGCCGTTGGCACCTCCCCTCAAGGGGAGGCGAGGGTAGTCCGTTACGGAGTGGGGAGAAAGCCACCTCACCGTCATCTGCGATGACACCTCCCCTCAAGGGGAGGCGCGGGTTGTCCGTTACGGAGTGGACGGAGAATGGATTTTATTATTACAAGTCTGAAAGGACGTATGTTTTATGAAAATGTATTTAATCAGTGACAACATTGATACACAAATCGGTATGCGACTTGTGGGTATAGACGGATGTGTTGCTCACGACAGCGAAACTATTACTGCAGAAATTAAAAAGGCTGTAAACGACCCTGAACTTGGTATTTTGATATTTACGGAAAAAGCGGCGGCAATGGTTAAAGAATATCTTAACCATCTTAAAATTACATTGCACACTCCGCTTATCATAGAAATACCGGACAGACACGGCAGTCGTGATATTGCTAACAGTATCAACAATATGGTTCAAGAGTCAATCGGTCTTAAACTTTAAACAGGGGAGGTAAGGATTATGGAAAGTAATAACTTAACAGAAAAACTCAATACCTTTACATCGCTTGTTCTCAAAGATGCGGAACAGAAAAGAGAAAAATTACTTGAGAATGTTCAAAAGGAATATTCAGAGAGAATAGATGCAAAGGAAAACGAGCTTTTGCAGGGTGCATATGAGAATATTCAACAGAATATTCAATCCGCTCAAAAAAGTGCAAATGAGAGAGTTCTTCACGCAGAGCTTGATTCAAAGAAAAAACTTATCATGCGTCGTGAAGAAATTATTGATGACGTAATGAAACTTTCGAGAGCAAAAATCGTTGAATTTATCGAGAGCGATAAATACGAAGAATGGCTTTTAAGCAAGATTGAAAAGGCTTTATTTGAAGTCGGAAAAGGTTCAAAGACAATTTATATCTCATCAGACGATATAAAGCTTAAAGAAAAAATTGAACAGATTCCCGACACGTCAAGAATTACGGTTGAGGCATCGGGTGAAAAAGATTTTCTTGGCGGTGCAAAAGTTTTAAATACAGACAGAAAGGTTGCTGTTGACTATTCATTCAAGGAAATGCTGTCAGAAGAAAAGCAGAAATTCCTTCAAAGCAGTGGATTGGCACTGGGTTAAACGGCATACAAACGGAAAGGAATGAAGGTAAATGGCTAATACAAAAGGTCAGATATTCGGTATAAACGGCCCGGTCGTAAAAGTAAAGGGTTCAGATTCCTTTGAAATGCAGGAAATGGTATATGTCGGTAATGAAGAACTTATCGGCGAAGTTATCGGCGTAACTTCCGATACTACTATTGTACAGGTTTACGAGGAAACGACAGGTCTTAAAAAGGGTGAACCTGTAGTCGGTACGGGCGGTCCTTTGTCAATAACTCTTGCTCCGGGTATATTGTCTGATATTTTTGACGGTATCGAAAGACCGTTGAAAGAAATAAGAAATATGTCAGGCTCATTCATCGGCAGAGGTTTAAAGGTTACTAACCTTGACGAAAGAAAAACTTGGAATGTGGAAATGGTTGCGAAACAAGGCGACTATGTTACAGGCGGTGACATCATTGCCGTAACACAGGAAACAAGCCTTATTGAGCACAGAATTATGATTCCGCCGAATATCAAAGGTAAAATCGAATGGATTGCTCCGAACGGCAACTACACTATTGTTGATATTATCGCAAAGGTAAAGAGCGATGACGAAATTATCGACATAACAATGAAACAAAAATGGCCTATCAAAAAGGCAAGACCTTATACACAGCGTCAGCCTATTTCAAGACCGCTTGTAACGGGTCAGAGAGTAATCGATACAATGTTCCCGCTTGCAAAAGGCGGTGCGGCGGCTGTTCCGGGCGGTTTCGGTACCGGTAAAACTATGACACAGCACCAGCTTGCAAAGTGGTGTGATGCGGATATTATCGTATATATCGGCTGCGGTGAACGTGGTAACGAAATGACACAGGTACTTGACGAGTTCTCAGAGCTTATCGACCCTAAGTCAAACAGACCGCTTTTGGACAGAACAATGCTTATTGCTAATACTTCAAATATGCCGGTTGCGGCGCGTGAAGCAAGTATTTACACTGGTGTTACAATCGCGGAATATTACAGAGATATGGGTTATGACGTTGCACTTATGGCTGACTCAACATCTCGTTGGGCAGAGGCACTTCGTGAAATATCGGGTCGTCTTGAAGAAATGCCTGCGGAAGAAGGTTTCCCTGCATATCTTGCGTCAAGACTTTCGGCTTTCTATGAAAGAGCGGGATATGTTACAAATCTTAACGGCAGTGAGGGTTCTGTATCAATTATCGGTGCGGTATCACCACAGGGCGGTGACTTCTCAGAACCGGTAACACAGAATACAAAGCGTTTTATCAGATGTTTCTGGGCACTTGACAAGTCACTTGCATATGCAAGACACTATCCGGCTATTCAGTGGCTTAACAGTTACAGTGAATATATCGGTGAAGTTACTGATTGGTATGCTCAAAATGTTTCTCCGGACTTTATGGAAAAGAGAAATAAGATGATGGCAATTTTGCAAGAAGAAAGCAGTCTTATGGAAATCGTTAAGCTAATCGGTGCAGACGTTCTTCCTGACAGTCAAAAGGCTACTTTGGAGGTTGCAAAGACAATCAGAGTAGGTTTCTTGCAACAAAATGCTTTCCATGCGGACGATACATATGTACCGCTTGAAAAGCAAAATAAGATGATGGATACAATTCTTCTTTTTGATAAGAGAATTAAAGAATGTGTCGAAAAGGGCGTTGTGCTTTCAAAAGTGAGCGAAAGCGGAATTGCTGAGGACATTATCAGAATTAAATACACGATTGGAAATGACAATATTGATGGTCCGTTCCATGATTTACAGAGAAAAATCAACGAAACATTTGACAAGTTGATTTATAACCATGAAAGCTAAAGGAAAGGATATGAGCATATGGCAATAGAATATATGGGTCTTAATAATATTCAGGGTCCTTTGGCAGTTATCGAGGGAGTAGACGATACATTCTATGAAGAAATGGTTACAGTTACTCTTGACAACGGCGAGAAAAGAATAGGACGAGTTATTGAGATTTCCGGTGATAAAGCGGTAATACAGGTTTTTGAGGGTACTTCAAATCTGTCACTTACCAACACTAAAACAAAATTTATGGGCGAGCCGATGCGTTTGCCGCTTTCAAAAGAAATGCTTGGCAGAACGCTTGACGGTATCGGCAGACCGATTGACGGTTTGGGCGATTACTTTGCGGACGAAGTTCGTGACGTAAACGGTCAGCCTATCAATCCCGTTTCGCGTGAATACCCGAACAACTTTATTCAGACAGGCATTTCGTCAATAGACTGTCTTGCCACACTTATAAGAGGTCAAAAGCTTCCTATATTCTCAGGCGACGGTCTTCCGCATGACGACCTTGCCGTACAGATTGCAAGACAGGCAAAGGTTGTTGACCCGGATGACGAAAACGGAGAAAAGTTCGCTATCGTATTCGCGGCAATGGGCGTTAAGCATGACGTTGCAAACTACTTTAAAAAGTCGTTTGAAGAAAGCGGTGTTTTGGGTAAGGTTGTAATGTTCTTAAATCTTTCAAATGACCCTGTCGTTGAAAGAATTATTACACCGAGATGTGCGCTTACAGCGGCAGAATATCTTGCATTTAAGCACGATATGCACGTACTTGTAATACTTACCGATATGACGTCATACGCGGAGGCACTTCGTGAGGTTTCATCTTCAAAGGGTGAAATTCCGTCAAGAAAGGGTTTCCCTGGTTATCTGTATTCAGATTTGGCTTCACTTTATGAACGTGCAGGTATTATCAAGGACGCAAAGGGATCGGTTACACAAGTGCCGATTTTGACAATGCCTAACGATGATATTACTCACCCAATCCCTGACCTTACCGGTTACATTACAGAGGGACAGATAGTTTTGGGCAGAGAGCTTAGCCTTAAAGGCGTATATCCGCCTGTTTCAATTCTTCCGTCACTTTCGCGTTTGATGAAGGACGGTATCGGTGAAGGCTTTACAAGAGCCGACCACCCTGAACTTTCAAACCAGCTTTTTGCGGCATATTCAAAGGTTGAGGACGCAAAGAGTTTGGCGTCAGTTATCGGTGAAGATGAACTTTCCGATATGGATAAGAAGTATATCAAGTTCGGCAGAGCGTTTGAGGAAAAGTTCCTTACACAAGGTAAGAATGAAAACAGAACTATTGACGATACTTTAAATCTTGGTTGGGAGCTTTTGGGTATGTTGCCTAAGAGTGAACTTGACAGAGTCAGCGATAAGACTCTTGAAAAATATTATCGTCCTGTGGAGGACGAAGAAGTATAATCCTGAGAGGGGGAATTTCAGATGGCAAAGACGTTAGCACCTACAAAAGGTAACTTGATGATGGCAAAAAACACATTGCGTCTTTCAAAGCAAGGCTATGAAATGCTTGATAAAAAACGAAATATCCTAATCAGAGAAATGATGCTTTTGATAGAGGAGGCAAAGGAAGTCGAGGCGAAAATCGAAGAAACCTTTGCCGCTGCATATAAGGCTTTGGAATCGGCAAACGTAATAATGGGTGTGAGCAAGGTGCAGAACCTTGCACATTCGGCGGTGCTTGAAAACAGCGTAAAAGTTGATTTACGCAGTGTTATGGGCGTTGAAATACCTGTTGTTACGGCTGATAAGCCCGACGGCAGACCTGTTTACGGATTTAACGGAACGTCCTCGGCACTTGACGAGGCAAGCGTTAAATTTAACGAAGTTAAAGTGATGACGGTTAAGCTTACGGAAATTGAAAATGCGGTTTACCGTTTGGCTATGAACATAAAGAAAACGCAAAAGAGAGCAAATGCTCTTGAAAATATTACGATACCTCTTTATGATAAACTGTCTAAGGATATTCAGAATGCTCTTGAAGAAAAAGAACGTGAGGAGCATACTCGTTTGAAAATCATTAAAAGAACAAAAGAAAAACAGGGATAACAGACAAAAAAAGCTACTTTATACAGTAGCTTTTTTTATGCGAAAAATGTATTGTATTCTTGTTTTTTATTATAAGTATGTTATAATAGAAAAAGCTTGAAAATTATAGAAAAACTATTTATTTTCGCTGGAAATCGGAGGAGAAATTATGCTTACGGAAAATGAATGGAATACTATTAATAATATGCTGCTTGAGCTATACACGATTGATGAACTTGATGTATTTACGAGCAAAATAATGAAAATGATACGAATGCTTATTCCGTACACGAAAGGTTGGTTTATCATTTTAGACGATGACCGAAAGATAAGAAAAGAACAGTCATATTTTATCGGTTTTGACAATGACGTAAAAGACAGATACACAGACGTTTTTTACAGTGAGGATTATATTCAATATTTATACGACTTTATTTCGGAAACGAGTGTTTACAGGGATACGAGTATTCTTGAAAGTGATGTTCGTGAAAAAACGGATTTTTACATAAAATTTTTAAAGCCCGAGGACATTATATTCGGGTGCGGTATCATTCTGATAAAAAATTCAAGAATTATAGGAATGTTCAATCTTTTCAGAAATGAAAAGAGCGGTGACTTTAATGAAAAAGAGTTGTACGTTTTGAACTTACTTAAAAATCACATTGCAAATATGCTCCATAATGTTATGCGTCTTGACAGAGCAAGCATTACGGTAAACAAAAGTCTTAACAACTTTGCAAAAACTTATGGTTTAACGTCAAGAGAATCGGAAATCTTAAGTCTTATCAATAAAGGTTTGTCAAATCAAGAAATTTCGGATAAAGTTGTCATATCCGTTTCAACGGTGAAAAAGCATATTTACAACATATACAACAAAACTGGAGTTTCAAGCAGAGGTCAGCTTATTTCGTTATTTCTTGAATGAGTAGAACTAAAGTAGTAGAAAAATCAAACTTTCGGATAATTGAAAAAAATCTTTTGCGGCTGTATAATAAACACAAGATGAAAGCAAAGAGGCTTTAAGGTATTGAAACAAATATCTTAAAGCCTTTTTTAGTATCACAGTACAAGCAAAGGGGCTTAACTGATTTTAAATCGGTTAAGTCCCGTTTTTTTATTTGATTAGAAAAAGGAGAGAAACATTATGCAGAAACTTTTTACAAAGGAATTCAGACCGGGTGAAAAATGGTCGGGACTTATCGGAAAGAACAAATATATTCACTTTAAAGCACTTGGAGATAATGCCAATGTATCAATTCTTCTTTACAATATGAGAGATACATCTGAAAGATACAATATGCCTGATACTCTAAAAGCACAATACACAGCACATCTTACAAAGGGCAATGTGCTTATGAGCGACAACGGCAGGGTGATGGCGAGTATCACGGAGGACAGCTTAGGTTGGCATGATTCAATCTGCGGTCACACAACAAGAAAGATGACCGATGAAAAATACGGCAAGACATCATATCAGGAACAAGGCAACGATTTTTACAGATGCGGCGAGGAAAACTTCAAGATTGAACTTGTCCGCAACAATATGGGTAAAAGAGATATTGTACCATGCGTAAATCTTTTCTCAAAGGTGTATGTTGATGAGGACGGAAGTATGAACTATGTTTCGGATCACTGTAAAAAGGGTGCTACGGTAACGCTAAGAACAGAAATGGATATTATCTTTGTTGTTTCAAACACACCTAATCCGCTTGATCCGTCAACGGAATATCCGTCTGTTCCCGTTACAATGGAGGTTTATGACGCTCCAAAGACAGACCTTATGGACGAATGTGTAAATTCACGCGATGAAAATTACAGAGCATTTGAAAACACATGGGATTACTACAACTTACTTGGCGAATAATCAGAGGAGGAAAAGATTATGTATGGATTTATTGAAAAAGACAGTGATTTGAAAATAGAGGACGCAGTATATGACGAGGTGCTTAATGCAGGACTTGGCTGGATGCACGAATTGAAAAAGGGTCAGACATTCAGAATACTTGATATTGAGGGTAACCAAGCCGTTGATACGACATTTTATGATTTGGAAAATCCCGAGGATCACTACGGTGCGGTACAGACAATCGTGGCACAGAAAAATATTTATTTGACAACGGGAAGTATTTTAAGAGCCGAGTCGGGCAAACCGTTACTTGAAATCACAGCAGACAAGACAGGCAGACACGATACTTTGGGCGGTGCTTGTTCATCGCAAAGCAATACAGTCAGATATGCGAGAGAAAAGAGATATATGCACAACTGCCGTGACAGCTTTATGCTACAGCTTGCCGACACTACGGCAGACATTAAAAAGCGTGACCTTGCACCGAATATCAACTTCTTTATGAATGTGCCTATCACAAAAGAGGGCGGATATAAATTTGATGACGGTGTATCGGCACCGGGCAAGTATGTTGAGATGAAAGCATTGGCAGATGTTATGATTCTTATAAGCAACTGTCCGCAGCTAAACAATCCGTGTAACGCATACAACCCTACACCCGTAAGACTTCTTATCTGGGATTAATAAATTGGCAAAGGAAGATTAATATGTTCAGTAAAGTTTTAATAGCAAACAGAGGTGCAATCGCCGTAAGAATTGAAAGAACGCTTGCTAAGATGGGGGTAAAGAGTGTGGCTGTTTACTCAAAGGCAGACAGGGACAGCTTGCACGTTGAAAATGCCGATGAGGCGGTATATCTTGGCGAGGGTACGGCAAAAGATACATACCTTGACGTTGATAAAATAATCAAAGCGGCACTTGATACAGGTGCGGAAGCAATACATCCCGGTTACGGATTTTTAAGTGAAAACACTGTTTTCGCCGCAAAGTGTGAAGAAAACAATATCAAGTTTGTAGGACCTGATTCAAGTCAAATTAAGCTTTTCGGCTTGAAACACTCCGCAAGAGAAATTGCACAAAAAGCAAACGTACCGCTTTTGTCCGGTACGGGACTTTTAAAAGGTGTTGACGAGGCGATTGTCGAGGCTGAAAAAATCGGTTATCCGGTAATGATAAAGAGTACAGCCGGCGGCGGTGGTATCGGTATAAGAATTTGTGAAAACAAGGACGAGCTTGTTGCATCATACGACAATGTTTGTCACCTTGCGGAAAGCAATTTCAATGACGCAGGCGTATTTCTTGAAAAATATATCAGAAAAGCAAGACACGTTGAAGTACAGATTTTCGGTAATGAATACGGCGAAGTTGCAACGCTCGGTGAACGTGATTGTTCGGTTCAGAGAAGAAACCAAAAGGTTGTCGAGGAATCTCCGGCACCGAATTTGTCTGATACGGTTCGTGAACAAATGTATACAGCCGCAAAGAGTCTTGCAAAGACAAGCGGTTACAGAAGTGCCGGTACTGTTGAATTTCTTTATGACGAGTCTGACGAAAAGTTCTATTTTCTTGAAGTCAATACAAGATTACAGGTTGAACACGGTATAACGGAAGAAGTTTACGGTGTTGACCTTGTTGAATGGATGATTAAAGAGGCTGCAGGCGAGCTTAAAGGTATTGAAGAATTTAAGGCAGTGCCGAACGGACATTCAATCGAAGTCAGAGTATATGCGGAGGACTGTATAAATAATTTCAGACCGTGCAGCGGTAAGATTGACGATGTTACATTCAGCGACAAAGCGAGAGTTGAAACTTGGATAAGAAAGAATATCGAAATTTCCGCATTGTATGACCCTATGCTTGCAAAACTTATTGTTCATGCGGAAAACAGAGAAAAAGCGGTTGAAAAAATGCTTGACGTTTTGACCGAATCAAAAATTTACGGCATAACGACAAACTTAGAATATTTAAAGAGTCTTATCCTTACAGGCGATTATAAAGACGGAAAGCTGTTTACAAAAATGCTTGAGGGATTTTTACCTGAAGAAAATGCACTTGAAGTGCTTGACGGCGGTGTTCAGTCAACGGTACAAGATGCTGACGGTATGATTGGATACTGGACTGTCGGTGTACCGCCTTGCGGTGCTATGGACGCGTACAGCTTTAAAATAGGTAATAAATTGCTTGGTAACGACCTTAACGCGGCAGGTATTGAGCTTACAATGCGCGGCGGCACATACAGATTCAGAACGACCGCAAGTTTTTGTATAACAGGTGCGGATATGCAGGCAACGCTTGACGGTGAAAGTGTGCCGATGTACACGGTTATAAGTGCGTCACCTATGCAAGAGCTTAAATTTAAAACCGTCGCAAAAGGTATGAGAACATATCTTCTTGTCAAGGGCGGTATAGACGTACCTAAGATTATGGGTTCATCATCAACATTCTGTGACGGTAAATTCGGCGGTCATAACGGACGTGCATTGAGAACGGGTGATGTACTTCATATTGCAGAGGATTGTCAGGCAGATAACTTTAATTCATTTGACGGTAAGTATATTCCTAAGATTGATAATACATGGACTATCGGCGTTTTGCCGGGTCCGCAGCCTACTTATGAATATTTGAAACCTGAATATCTTGACACACTTACAAGTTCGGAATATACCGTAAACTTTAACAGTGCAAGAACGGGTATCAGACTTAACGGACCTGTTCCGCAGTGGGTGAGAGAGGACGGCGGTGAAGCGGGACTTCATCCGTCAAATATACACGATAACGCATACGCAATCGGTACGCTTGACCTTACAGGCGACCAGTCGATTTTATTAGGTCCTGACGGTCCGTCGCTTGGCGGATTTGTTTGCCCGGTTACAACGGCAAAAGGTGAAATGTGGAAACTGGGTCAATTACATCCGGGCGATAAAGTTCACTTCCAACTTCTAACTCTTGAACAAGCCGAAACTATAAGAAAAAATCAAGATAAAAATATCAATCTTGATTATACAGACGTTGTTCTTCCGAAGCCTGCTCAGCTTGACGCGTCATATTCGATTATGGCAGAGGGAACACACGACAATACCGATTACAAAATCAGATTGCAGGGTGAAGAAAATATCCTTGTTGAATACGGCGATATGGTGCTTGATATTGAATTGCGTTTCAGAGTACATATCCTTATGAACGAAATCGAAAAATCGGATTTACCTGTAATTGATATGACACCGGGTATTCGTTCATTGCAAGTACATTTTGATGTAAATAAAATTTCAGCGAGAGAAGTTTGTGAAAAAGTAAAAGAAATAAATGCAAACCTTTCATCGCTGGACGATATAACAGTACCGTCAAGAATTATCAAACTTCCGCTTTCATGGGACGATCCGCAAACACAGCTTGCCGCAAAGCGTTATCAGCAGACGGTAAGACCGAATGCACCTTGGTGTCCGTCTAACCCTGAATTTATCAGAAGAATTAACGGTCTTGACAGTATCGGGGACGTTCAGAATATTGTGTTTGACGCAGATTATCTTGTACTTGGTTTGGGTGACGTTTATCTTGGCGCACCGGTTGCGACACCGGTTGACCCGCGTCACAGAATGGTAACGACAAAGTATAATCCGGCAAGACCTTGGACGCCTGAAAACGCTGTCGGTATCGGCGGAGCATACCTTTGCGTATACGGTATGGAGGGCCCCGGCGGTTATCAGTTTGTCGGACGTACAATTCAGATGTGGAATCCGTTAAGAGAAACGGAGTATTTCAAAAAAGGTAAGCCGTGGCTTTTGAATTTCTTTGACAGACTTAAATTTTATCCGTGCAGTGCCGATGAGATTTTACAGTACAGAGATGATTTTCTTAGAGGTAAATTCCACATTGATATTGAGGAAACTACATTTAATTTGGGTAAGTACAAGGAATATCTTGAAAGTATCAAAGAGTCCGCTCAAAAATTCAAGGCACATCAAGAGGCATCATTCCAAGCAGAAAGACAGAGATGGATTGAAAACGGACTTGACCATTTTGAATCGGATACGGAAACGGAAGATACTCACGCAGATGATGTTTTGCCTGACGGCTGTGAGCCGATTAACGCAACTATTCCGGGCAGTGTATGGAAAGTCTTGATTGAAGAAGGTCAGGAAGTTAAGAAAGGCGATACGGTTGCCGTTTTGGAAAGTATGAAGATGGAATTCCCTATTGAGAGTGAATACAGCGGAGTAATTAAAAAGGTATTTATAAAGACAAGTCAACAGGTTGACGCAGGTCAGATGATTGCGGCTGTAAAAACGGAGGAATAAGTAATGAAGTTTTTTCCTAAGAAATTATCATTGAAATGGATAAATCAAGCGTATGACAATAACGAACTTACACCTTACGAGCTTGTCGATGAAATTTTGAAAAGAGCCGAAGAAAATAAGGACAAGAATATTTGGATAGTTGCTCCTTCAAGAGAGCTTATGGAAAAGTATATCTCAAAACTTCTGCCGAGAAGTGAGGATAAACCGCTGTGGGGAATACCGTTCGCGATAAAGGATAATATCGACCTTGAGGGCGTTCCGACAACGGCGGCTTGCCCCGAATATTCGTATATGCCGAAAAAAAGTGCGTTTGTGGTACAGAAGTTAATTGACGCAGGTGCGTTCCCTGTCGGAAAGACAAATCTTGACCAATTTGCAACGGGACTTGTCGGTATAAGAAGTCCGTACGGTGAAGTGCATAATGCGTATGACGATAAAATGATTAGCGGCGGCTCAAGTTCGGGTTCTGCGGTGTCGGTTGCTTTGGGTATGGCGGCGTTTTCGCTCGGTACCGATACGGCAGGCTCCGGAAGAGTACCAGCAATGCTAAATACACTTGTAGGCTTTAAACCGTCATTGGGTGCGTGGTCCACATCCGGAGTAGTACCGGCTTGTGCAAGCCTTGACTGTGTGACGGTATTTGCAAACAGTCTTGAAGATACCGAAACAGTCAATCAATATGCCAAAGGCTATGATGCGGAATGTGTTTGGTCGAAAGAATATGAGGATAAAGGTAAAAAACTTCCCGAAAAAATATATCTTCCTTTGGAAGAACCAGCATTTTTCGGTGATAACGCAGATGTTCATAAGGCTAAATGGTATTCGGCAACGGAACGTATAAAAAAACTCGGAGTTAAGGTTGAATATATTGATTATAAAATGTTTTATGATGCCGCGTTAATTCTTTATGACGGTGCGTATGTTGCGGAAAGATGGGCTGACTTAAAAGAATTTGTCAGTGAAAACGAGGATAAAGTTTTTCCTGTTACCAAGAAAATTCTTCAGTCGGGCGGTACGGAAGAAAAGACCGCCGCAAGACTGTTTGAAGATTTGCATATGTTGCAATATTACAGACACAAGGCAAAGGAAATATTAAAAAATGCCGTTATGGTAATGCCAACGGCAGGAGGCACATTCACAAGAGAACAAGTAAGGGAAGATCCCGTAAAGACGAACAGCTTAATGGGACTTTATACAAATCACTGCAACTTGCTTGACCTTATGGCAGTGGCAGTACCGGAAAATACGCAAGATAAAAATTTACCGTTCGGAATTACGATTTTCGGACTTGCGGACAGTACAAATCTTGTACTTCAAACAGCGGAAAGTTTTCTTAAAACCGAAAGTATTGATTTTGCGGTATGCGGACTTCACAAAAAGGGATATGCCCTTGAAAGTCAGCTCACCGAATTGGGAGCGGAGTATATCGAAAGTACAGCGACTGCAAAGGAGTACAAGCTGTACAAACTCAATACAAATCCGATTAAGCCCGGACTTGTGAGAGCGGAAAACGGTGAAAATATAAATGTTGATATATTCAAAATACCCGTTTCAAAGCTCGGAAGTTTTATGAGTAACGTAAGCACACCGCTTTCGATAGGAAATGTCGAGCTTATCGACGGCAGATGGGTGAAAGGTTTTCTTTGCGAAGAATACGCCGTAAAAGATGCGGAAGATATAACAAGTAAAAAAAGTTTTTAATATACAACGGCGTATAGAACACATATGTTCTATACGCCTGTTTTAACAAAACGGAGGTAAAAATAATGGAAGCTGAATTTTCAAGAATAGAGATTATAGGAAGTATGTCTAAGGTTTCGGCATTTATCGAAATGCTTAGCTCAAAACACATCAAGGAAATACATAAGCTCGGAATATCGGGCATAACCGTTTACAATGCTATGGGTTGCGGTGTGCAGAGCGGAAGTTCGGAGTATATGCTTGATTTTACGGAACAGCCTTTAAGACTTCTTCCGAAAAGTACTATGATTATGATATGTGAAACGTCTAAAGTTAAAGAAGTTATAGAATTTTTGAAAAAAGAATTTTATACGGGACACATCGGTGACGGAAAAATATTTGTGTCTGACGTTCGTAATATTATTCGTATCAGAACGGGCGAAGACGGAATTGACGCTTTGCAGAAATCAAAGATAGATTAAATCGGAGGTTACTCATATGAAAAAAATCAGTCTTTTTGGTGCAGTATCAACCGGTGTGGGTATGCTTATCGCAACGAGCTGTTTCGTTTCGTCGGCAAGCGGCTCAAGTGCGGTCGGTACGCCGTTCGTTATTGCTATCGTCATAGCTTGTATAGCAAATATGCTTGCGGTTTTGTCGATAGCCGAATTAAATGCGATAATGCCTAACCTTACCGGCGATATCGCTCAATACACTCTTGCCGGACTCGGTCCGCTGTTGACTATTGTAACGATGGTCGGCGGTTATTTAATAAGCAATGTTTTCGCCGCACCTGCCGAAGGTGCGATGTTTGCAAATGTAATGACGGAAATGACGGGTGAGGCGATACCGCCTGCGGTGTTCAGCGTGGGAATAACGATTGTTCTTATATTCATTAATCTAAAAGGCGTGAATATGTCAACGCTTTTGCAGGAAATCGTTGCGGCATTTATGGTAGTGTCATTGCTTGCACTCGGTATTATCGGCGCACTCGGTTTGGGTTCGGGTGAACAGGTGGCACAAGATGAGGTTATTTCGTCGGATTTAAAGGACATTCTTCCGCTTACCGCAACGGCATTTTGGTTCTTTATCGGTGCGGAGTTTATTGTACCTTTGGGTAAGGATATGAAAAGTCCTAAAAAAGTACCGCTCAGTATGGTGCTTTCACTCGGCATAATGGGAATTATTCAAATATTGCTTGTATTCGGATTTAAGAATTATACATTGTGGTCCGATCTTGGAAGTGCAGCGTCACCGCACGTTCTTTATGCGGTGAATATGCTCGGTAAGTGGGGCAGATATTGGATGATTATTGTCGCTATATTTGCGGCGGTAAGTACGCAAAACTCTATTATTTGTTCGGTTTCGGAAATATGCTGCGGAATGGCGAAGATGAATCTTCTTCCGTCGTTTTTTCAAAAGAAAAACAAAAACGGAGCACCTTATTGGGTTATTATAATTTTGGGTGTGCTTACTTGCATTATCGAGGCATCGGGCATTTCGACAGGTGAACAGGTGGCATTTTTAACTCTTACTTGCTCGCTTTTCTGGATGCTTTCATATATTACATCACACGTCAATGTAATTATGCTAAGACGTAAAATGAAAAATGTTCCGCGTAACTTCAAAACACCGCTTTTCCCGCTTTTACAAATCGTGGGTATAGCACTTCAGGTGTATATGATGTTCAATATATCAACTGACCCTGTACAAAGAAGAAATATATATATTTTGTGCTTTGTTCTGTTTGCGGCATTGTTTATATACGCATTCATTTGGGTTAAGTACAGACTTAAATTACCGCTTTTGAAAGGTATCGGAGTTCATCAGGTAATGATGATGGAAAGCCCTGAATATCATCGTGTTCACAGTGATTTGAAAAATGAAAGCAATACAAATATGGGGACTTAAAAAGTCCTCATATTTTTTTGCAATTTGATGTCGATATTAATTGTATTATGGGTGTAGGTGTGGTATAATCGTATATATTTTATTATTTGAGGAGAGTAAAGATGAACTGTTTAGAGGAAAGAATTTTAAAGGACGGAATAGTTAAAGAGGGTAACGTGCTTAAAGTGGACAGCTTTTTAAATCATCAAATGGACATTGATTTGTTTAATGAGATGGGCAAGGAATGGAAAAAACGCTTTGAGGGTGCGAATATAAATAAAATTTTGACTATCGAGGCATCGGGTATAGGTATTGCCTGTATCGCCGCACAACATTTCGGTGTGCCCGTTGTTTTTGCGAAAAAATCAAAGAGCGTAAATCTTGAGGGTGAAATGTACGTTGCGGAGGTTGAGTCATTCACGCACAAATGCAAAAATCAAGTTATTGTTGCGAAAAAGTTTTTGAATGAAAACGACCGTGTATTGATTATTGATGATTTCTTGGCAAACGGTTGTGCTCTGCAGGGATTAATTCAGATAGTTAAGTC
>ERZ834769.1427-NODE-1427-length-20925-cov-3.330235_pt1 | contig 20925 bp, 18 predicted proteins | sample MGYA00519690_ERZ834769 | MGnify/ENA primary metagenome ERZ834769 (study PRJEB31850, sample SAMEA3708760) | human gut metagenome | biome: human gut; feature: human-associated habitat; material: faeces | place: China | collected 2014 ... | reverse complement strand
TATATGGGGTATAAAATCAAATTTCATGCGCTACTGTTTCGATTTGGACCAACGGATATTTGGGAAAACGATACAATAAGCTAAGTATGACAAAAAGTTTAGTTTTAAGAATATTTCCTCTTCGAGTTAAAAAGACTCTTGCAGGTATATAAAACGATAAAAATGGAAACAAATCAAGGAGGACTTGACTCGGTCATGCTCCCATTCGTAATGCGTGAACTGGTTGAATTGGTTATGAAGAAAAAGGTGCTGTCTTTGGAAGATGCGCTGTATTATATCTATTCCAAGACACAGAATATATATTGGATACTATAACGACCTATATTCATAAAAAGAAATGAGACTATATCATGGATCAACAGTAACCGTGAAATGGCCAAGCATACGAAAAGGACGGAAAACTCGCATTACTGCTGAAGTTTGTTGAATCAGTTGAAGTGAGAGGCTGAGCAAGTCCGGCATATATCCGGATAAACAATTTGTCACAATGTCAGATTAACCATCTTCTGATTCGTCTGTATGGGGCATTTGCCGGAATGGTTACAAATAGAGCAGGGAAACAGGGTTTGCTATTGTCATTTTGTTTGTAAAATGGCCTATGGATTCATCTTTTGTTTCCGAAAAAACAGAATGATGCATGAAAAATGAATTGAAGTGTCAGTTGAAAGGTTGAAATTTAGTCAAAACGTCAATTATAAAAGCTCTTCTCCATCGGGTTAATGAGATGTTAAAATGGCTTTTAAAGGTCTTTCGGTAATCTTATACGCCCTCCTTTGTCTTTTGTTTCACATTATCCGGGAAAATCATTCAGATGATTTTCCGGATTCATCCGAATAGTTTGTTCGGAATATCCAAATGATTTTCCAAAAGCATTCAGACCATTTGAAAAATCATTTAGATGATTTGGGAAAAGAGCTTCAAAAACGGTTGCTCTTTAAGCTAAGAAGCCTGAAAACAGGAATGTTAATATCGTCAGAAATCTTAAAAACAAATCAAATTGACAGCAAAGAGCCTGTTTTTATGATAAATCGAGTAGTTAAAAGTATTGTCCCGATTATAAAAATGCGTACCTTTCCCTCCTGAAAACAACCGATCTAACAATATATCCGTATGAAAAAAATATTCTTGCTTATCTTGTTGCCCGTCAGTCTCTTCTTTTCGTGTGTAGGAGACCGGATCGCATCGGAAACGATGGACCGGGCAGAAATACTTTTAGAAGCAAATCCGGATAGCGCTTATATCTTATTGAATGAGGTAAAAACTCCCGATAGGTTGAACGAACGGCAGTTTGCACGTTGGTGCATGCTGTATTGCCGGGCGGCGGATAAACTATTCAAAGATATGCTATATACCGAACAACTCGACCGGGCGTTGGCTTGGTATAAAAATCAAGGGACCGCGGAACAGCGGGCTTGGATGGGACTTTATTTAGGACGTTCGTATGTGAAAGATAAGCTTTTTATCCCGGCAACGATGGCTTATTCTGATGCGTTGTCGTTGGCAAAAGAGAAGCATTTATATGATGTGGCTGGGTATATCTGTAGCTATATGGCAGACTTGTACACTTATACGGGCCAAAGAAGCGAAGAGCGGAGGAAGTTTGAAGAAGCGGCCGGTTTTTTCAAACAGACTGGCAACGAACGAAGTTATGCCTTTGCCCTCCGAGATGTGGCTAAAACATGGGCATTTGACGATTCTTTGTCATTGGCGCTTTGCTATATGTTGAGGGCGGATTCTGTTATTACAAGGCTTCAAGATTTAAGGGGGATTAGTTCGATTTCTAATGGTTTGGGAAATATTTATGACTTAATGGGCGATGTGGAAAAAGCGAGAGCCTATTATAGTAGAAGTTTAAGTTCTGATACGATGGATCAAGTTCCCTCTTATCTGGCTTTGAGTGATCTCTATTATAATGAGAGTCTCCTTGATTCAGCCCGTTATTATTTAGCATTAGCCACAGGTCCGTCATTGAACCCTTATACATCGATCGATTGCTTCTATTTAGGTTACCTTATCGAAAAAGAAGCTGGTGATACAGAAAAAGCGCTTTCTCTTTTGGAACAATATCAGGCAAAGAAAGATTCTTTATATGATCAACAAAAACAGGTAGATATCATTGATGCAGAGAAACGGCATGATGTGGTCACTGTCGTTCAAGACAATAAAAAACTTGTTGCAGAGAAACAGTTTTTGTTTGCTTTGGCTGTTATCATTTGCCTTTTGTTGATTGTGGGTTATCAGTTGAGGGATAGGAAAAGACGGCTTGAAATAAATCGGCAGCAACAGTTTTTAGAAGAGGAAAAAAATCGGCATGAGAAGCAAGAAACGGAACAGGAAGGTCGCCTTCGGGAGTTAACGGCAGAGATGGAAAGGAAAGCTGCTGCGCATGAGGATACAAGTGAATATAAGAAAGAAATCACCGTATTAAGAGTGGAAAAATTGAAGCAATCCTCTTTATTTGAAACAATGAAAGAGCGCTGTCGGAAAGTAAAACCTGATATCGAACAAAAACTAAACGAAGAGGAATGGAGAAGCCTGATTCGTCTGATTGATTCCCTTTTTCCGAATGTCAGCGTTTTTATGAAAGAAAATACGTTGGGTCTGACAAAAACAGAAACCAAGATCTGTTATCTCAGTTTCTTGGATTTGCACTTAAACGAGGAGGCTGTTCTTTTGGGAGTCAGTTCCGATTCGGCCAATAAGTTCCGAAGTCGTACTCGGCAGAAGCTGTGTCCGAATCAAAAAGGAAGCGATATAAATGGGTGCATCCTACAAAAAGGATGGTAATAGAGTAAATATGGGTATAAAAATAGGGACAGTTTTGTCTTCGGAAGTGTGGAATATGCAGGTAAAGGGCATTAAAAAAGGATTTTGGAAGGATTTAGATCGTTTGCGTAAGCTATATGAAGTAAATTTATGTATTTTATTATCAGTTTTATAGCAGCTGAGAAATAATTTTGTCCATATAAAAAGAGGGTTGTCCATATACCGATTTGTTGCATCCAATAATTCCCTCTATATTTACATCTAAAAATATTAAACATAATATGAAGATATTTAGAAAAATTGGATGTTTGCTGTTAATAGCGACATTTTCGTTTCCTTGCTTTGCCAAGAAACGAATATATCTGAAAGGGAAGTGGGATACTGCTCCTAAGTCTATTATCCCTAAACGGCCTATTCAAGCATGGATTGAAGACAACAACAAAGACTTGCTGTTGGAGTTTTCCGCTAATTTGGGAACGGTTGAAGTGATTGTGACAAATTTGGCGGGAGAAGTAGTATATAAACAATCTGTAGAGGCGCAACCTTCGGTGGTCATTTCTTTGGACGAAGAAGTGAAAGAAGGAAGCACTGTTATAATAAAAGAAGGTGAAAATTTGATTTATGGTCAAATTTGATTAAAAAAAATTTGTATGAACCATATTAAAGATGAATTATTATGAAATGTAACTTGGTTAATCTGTTTTTTATATTCTTATTAGGAATATTATTCTCTTGTGAAGAAAATATTATTAGTGATACGAAGCCGCGAATTGATGTGGTAACTAAATCTGTAGATACTGTTAATAGTTTTTCCTTTATTTATAATGGAGAAATATATGAATCTGAATATGTGTACAATAATGATAGTACTATTGTTTTCTTAAGTGATGTTGTAGAGTTTAATTAGAAAATAATGCTAATTTAGCTTCTTTTGTACATGAAGATGGAATGATAGAATATTTTGATAATGTAGATGAGTTACAAAAGGGTATTAATCCTTTATTACCTGAAGTATATGACTTAAATTTTACATCTAAGATAACTACTTCTGCAACATTAGTTGTTTTTCAAAAAGATAAATGTAAAGGACGTACTATTTCGTCACAATTAAATAGTAGTATAAAAAATGTAAAGATATCAACCGAGATATTGAATGAAAATAATATGCAGGATGAAATATCCTCTATTGATTTGGTATGTACATATATGATAAATGAATCTTCATACCCTGTTTATGTAGGACATGGAAACAAATGTATAGCAACATTTTATGAACATGAAAATTATTCAGGACATTCTATTTGGTTTGCTGTAGATCCAAACTCTCCACATTGCTATATACATTATTTTAAAAGTTATCCTTTATATCCAGGTTCGAGTAAAAATTGGAATGACAAGGTGAGTTCTTATACTTTTAGCTATGATTCCTATTAAGCGATATTGGTTTTGACATGAAAGCTGTAAAAGAGATCAACTATTTATCACATATATTTCAAAAGACTGTTTTTCATAAAGAAAGAACAGTCTTTTGGATATGGATGTCTTCTGGACTAATTTATGCAATAGTCAAATTGCTGATAGGTAAATATAATAACTATAAAATATTTGAAAATGTTTTTCCTCACGTAATTAACGGATTGCCTTTATATGTGGAGTATCCTACCGAATATTATGATGTAAACCATTATGGTCCGATCTTTGCGCTTGTGATTGCTCCATTTTCTATCTTGCCTGAATGGTTGGGGATGATTTTTTGGATTTTAATGAATACATATTTTCTTTTTTATGCTATTCGTCAGTTACCTTTCAATGAGAGTCAGAGGATTATAGTTTATTGGTATTCTTTGTGTGAGTTAATGACGGCGCAGGGGGTACAACAATTTAATATCTCTGTGGCAGCATTTATTATTCTCTCTTTTGTTTTAATTGAGAAAGAAAAAGAATTTTGGGCTTCTTGCTTGATTTTATTGGGAACATTAATAAAAATATATCCGATTGTAGGATTAGCTTTTTTCTTTTTTTCAAAACACAAATTGCGTCTTGTATTTTCCTGCGTTTTTTGGGGATGTTTGTTTTTGGTTTTGCCGATATTCTTCTCTCCGGGGACAGATTATATTTCTTCGCAATATATTGCGTGGTTGGAACGATTGGAAATCAAAAATGGCCTCAATATGTTCGCCATATCTCAAAATATTTCTTTATTAGGAATCGTACGTAAGCTCACAGGCTGTTCTTTTTATAGTGATTTGTGGCTGATTATACCGGGACTGATCCTATTCTTTATCCCTTATTTCAGAATTCAGCAATATAAATATCTCCGTTTTCGGCTCATGCTATTGGCTAATGTATTATTGTATGTCGTGTTGTTTAGTACAGGAAGTGAAGCAAGTGGTTATATCACGTTGATGATTGGTGTCGCTATTTGGTATATTTGCAGCCCTTCTGTCCATAAAAGATATAATCGTTATCTCTTTTTTACGACCTTGATTTTTGTTGCTTTATGTTCTACCGAATTAGTTCCTCCCGGCATTCGGCATCATATTATCGGACCATACGCCCTAAAAGCTTGGCCTTGCACAATCGTTTGCTTTACGATATGCTATGAAATGATTTTTTTAGATTTCAAAGACAAGGTTTGAAAGGGAATATTTTTAGTAATATTTGATAGGGGTTTTTCCCATTTTCCCTGTCATATCAACAAAGTCAAACCAATAAAAAGAGAGTTGATATGAAAAAGAGTGTGATGTTTTTATTGTTGAGTTTAGTGTGTTTATCTGTTTCCGCACAAAATGGGAAAGTGAGAAGTGGGATAATAGGTGGTGTTTCAATGGATTGGTATAAGGATGAGGCGATGTCTAAAGGCAAAGTTGGGTTTAATATACCGGATATGAAACCTTCTTTCCATGTGGGATATCAGTTGCAAATCGAATTGAAGCATCGTTTATCGGTGGACGCAGCCTTATTATATGGGCAGAAGCGGGGAGAAATTGCCTCGGTTGGCTATAAAGTAACCCCCGTTAAAGGCTACAAAAGTAAGTTTGCAAGAAATTACATGGCTTTGAACGGAGTTCTGAATTATAATCTGATCGGGGGGCTGAAGGTAGGAGCGGGAGTTGAGCCTACTCTCCATTTTAAGGATAATATTATGATTGGGAAGACAATCAAATCTGCCTTTGACGTGCCGGTCGTCGTCAAAGCCGCCTATGCTTTCAAATATTTCGATCTGGCCCTGACATACAAACAGGGTACTTGCAATGTAATGAAAGGAGTCCCTTATATGAAATCGGGGCGGACACGTGATCTGCAAGTTTCTATCTTTGTCCCGATTTCCATTAGTAAATGAAGCCGAACATCCATAAAGGAATTTCGTTTTGGTAGGCATATTCCATGTCGTCTTTTACTATATATCCTTCAACTGCATTTTTTATTTGTGCCTTTTTTTTATTTCGTCCGCCGACTTCGAAAGTGAGTCCGTCAATTTCAAAGTCGCTTATAGGGGATGAGGTGATGAAATGCCCTACACGCATCCAAGTAAAGAAGACGGTTTCACGAATATTGCCTATATCCGGGGGCGTGTCGGACAACATGTAGGCGATGTCTGTATTGCTGAGATAGATTTTGCCTATCTTTTCCAATACTTTTATGCCATTCGCTTTTTCGCGAAGCAGGTTGATGAGTCCGGCCTTTTCCAAGTAGAGCAGATAGTCGGGCAATGTGTTCCGGCTGATTTCCAGGTCGCGTTCCAATTTGGTATAATTAGGCTTGAATGGTACGCTTTGGGCAAGGGCATAAAGCAATTCTTTGTATTTATGTATTTCATCAATAAAAAGTTTTTTCCCGCCTTGTGTGTAAAACTGGTAGGCTAAATCGAAAAGACGATGATTGGTGAAATAGAAGTCATCGGCAGTGATATAGAGTACATCTTCAGGCTTTTCGTACTTTTTGATGTGTTGGAGCAATAACGTCGTTTTGCCTACTCCTCTGGAGCCGACAATAGCTATTAGTCTGCTGTCCCAGGCGATTTTATCGTGCAGGAAGCGGATGAAATCAGTAGATGCCAATTCCAATTGAAGACGAAAGTTTCTGTATAAGTTCTGCATCATTGTTATCTTTTAAGCTTTTCTTTGCTACAAAGATGATAAATTGCACGTTTCATTGTGCAGTTTTTGCCAATAATTGCATGATGCAACGTGCGATTTTTGAAAAACGGCCGGGTTTATTTCTTGTAACAAGTATCGCCACAAGTTCAGAACCCGGTAATTCTTATTATCTTTGCCTGTCAAAGTAATAAGAGTATGGAAGATGAATTTGATATAAGGGATGCACGGGTTCCGGAGAGCGAACGGGAGTATGAGAATGCGCTTCGTCCGCTTTCGTTTCATGACTTCAGCGGACAGGCCAAAGTGGTCGAGAACCTGAAGATTTTCGTGATGGCTGCCCGGATGCGTAAGGAGGCGCTCGACCATGTGCTGCTGCACGGGCCTCCCGGATTGGGAAAGACTACATTATCCAATATTATAGCGAATGAACTGGGAGTCGGTTTCAAGGTGACTTCCGGACCGGTGCTGGATAAACCGGGCGATCTGGCGGGGGTGTTGACTTCGCTGGAGAAAGACGATGTCCTTTTTATCGATGAAATTCACCGGTTAAGTCCGATTGTGGAGGAATATTTGTACTCGGCGATGGAGGATTACCGGATCGATATCATGATCGATAAAGGGCCGAGTGCCCGTTCCATCCAGATCGACCTGGCTCCGTTTACGCTGGTGGGGGCAACGACTCGTAGCGGTTTGCTGACAAGTCCGCTCAGGGCGCGTTTCGGGATCAATATGCACCTCGAATATTACGAGATGGAGACGCTGACGAAGATCGTGTTGCGCAGTGCCGATATCCTGAATGTGAAATGCGAGCTGAATGCGGCGCGCGAGATCGCTTCCCGTAGCCGTGGTACACCCCGTATAGCGAACGCGTTGCTGCGTCGTGTGCGTGATTTTGCACAGGTGAAAGGGTCCGGAGAGATCGATAAGGCGATTTCCTGCTATGCGCTGGAGGCACTGAACATCGACCGCTACGGTCTGGATCAGATCGACAATAAGTTGCTGACGACTATCATCGACAAGTTTAACGGCGGACCGGTAGGATTGACGACTATCGCGACTGCCCTGGGAGAAGATCCCGGAACGCTGGAAGAGGTTTACGAGCCTTTCCTTATCAAAGAAGGCTTTATCAAACGTACGCCCCGCGGCCGCGAGGTGACGGAGTTGGCTTATACCCATCTGGGACGTAACAAGGGGAGCGAACAAGGTTTTTTATTTGACTAAAAAGTTATGGCAGGAGGAATGAAGCGGCTCGCAGGGGAGACCGCAATTTATGGTGTCAGCAGTATTGTCGGGAAATTCCTGAACTGGATGCTGGTTCCGATGTACACGCGTGTATTGGCTACCGAGAGCGATTTCGGGATTGTGACGAATCTGTATGCCTGGACAGCCTTATTGATGGTGATATTGACGTATGGGATGGAGACCGGCTTTTTCCGGTTTATGAACAAGAAGGAGATCAAGCTCCCGATGCGGGTATATGCGACGACGTTGTTCAGCCTGGCGTTCACTTCCGTCCTGTTTATGGTGTTTGTGTTCAGTGCGCTGACGCCGGTCAGTAACTTCTTAGGATATGGTGCGCATCCTGAATATATCGGGATGATGGCGGGGATCGTGGCGGTGGATGCGTTCTGTTGCATTCCGTTTGCTTTCCTCCGGTATCAGGGGAAGGCGGTTCGCTTTGCGGCGATCAAGCTGCTGAATATATTCCTGAATATCGTATTGGTGATATTCTTCCTGATCGCTTGCCCGTGGCTGTATGAGCATGCGCCGGGATTGATCGGCTGGTTTTATGTGCCCGGCTATCAGGTGGAGTATATCTTTGTCGCCAATGTGGTTACTTCGGTGGTGACGTTCTTGCTTTTAGTGCCGGATATGATACCCGGATTGCGCGAGAAAGCCAGTTTCGTACTGTTGAAACAGATGTTGAAATACTCGTTCCCGATCCTGATTTTGGGGATTGCCGGTATCTTCAACCAGACGGCGGATAAGATTCTGTTTCCTTTCCTGTTTGCAGACAAGGACTATGCGAATACCCAGTTAGGGATTTATGGTGCCTGTTTCAAGGTGGCTGTCGTGATGGTGATGTTTATCCAGGCGTTCCGGTATGCCTACGAGCCGTTTATCTTTGCCAAGAATAAGAGCGACGATAATACGCGGGCTTATTCGGAGGCGATGAAGTATTTTATCATCTTTTCCCTGATGATCTTTTTAGGGGTGATGTTTTACCTGGATATATTGAAGTATATCGTGCCGGTGGAATATTATCCCGGACTTCGGGTGGTCCCGATCGTGATGTTAGGCGAGTTCTTCTTCGGGATCTATTTCAACCTGTCGTTTTGGTATAAGCTGATTGACCAGACGCAGTGGGGAGCTTATTTTTCGACGATCGGCTGCGTGGTGACGGTGCTGATGATCGTGTTGCTGGCTCCGGTTTACGGATATATGGCTTGTGCGTGGGCCTCTTTCGCCAGTAACCTGCTGATGATGATCCTCTCTTATGTGATCGGGCAGAAGAAGTTCCCGATCCGATATGATATAAAGTCGGCGGTGCTTTACGGCATACTGGCGGCCGCTTTCTATTTGGCGGGGATGTTGCCCCGGATCGATTCGGAAATCCTCCGCTTGGGTTACCGTACGGTTCTGCTCCTGGTGTTCCTGGCAATCGTCATAAAGCGGGATCTTCCGTTAAGCGAACTGCCTTATATCGGGAAGCGGTTTGCATCGAAGAAGATTTGAACCTGTAAATGATGATTTATGTTTCATATTTGCCAAAATAAGAACCTTTTTGTTATTTATAGGGATTTACCGGTAACCGCAGTACGAACCGGGCTCCTCCGGTATAGCTGGTATCCAGTTTGAGGGTTCCGTTGAGGCGTTGGGCGATCAGGCGGCAAAGGTAGAGGCCGAGGCCGGAGCCGGGGATGAAATCGTCGTTCTTGGTGAAACGTTCGAATATCCATTCACTTTTATCGACAGGGATTCCGCAACCTGTGTCCGTCACACTGATACACATTGTTTTTCCGGCATCATCGGTCTGGTAGGACAAGGTGATGCTGCCCTTTTCCGTGAACTTATAGGCATTATTCAATAAGTGAGAAATGATAATACTGAAATGATTCGAGTCCGAATAAATGAGATCGTTGTTCTTGTCACCTTCAACCTGGTAATTGATATCCGGTTTCTGTTGTAACTTTTTCAATTGGCTCATTTCGTGCCGGCAAAGCAAGTCGATATGAGTAGGTTCCAGCGGAAGAACATCATTGTTGCTATCCAGTTGGGCGATCACCAGCACGTCGTTCATCATGGAGGTGATATTGTTGCAGTTCGTATAGATGATCTTGCTGAATTCCTCTTTCTCTTCAGGGGTGACACCCTCGCCGGTGATCAGTTCGGCAAAGCCATTGATCGCGTTCAGCGGTGTGCGCACCTCGTGGCACATGTTTTTGATGAAAGCGTTCTTCATCCGCTCGCTTTCCTGTGCTTTTTCGCTGGCGATGATTACCAGCCGGTTCGACTCCTGCAACTCTTTATAGAGCGATTTGATTTTTCCTAAGCGGAAGAAAATATAAATTCCTACGCAGATTGCCAGGATAAACAGGGCAAAGAACATGTAAAGCTGGCTTTGGCTCTTGCGCAGTTCCACCTCCAGCGCTTTTTTCTCGATCGCCAATTCGTCTACATTTTTCTTGATTTCGAGGTCTTCTACTTTGTTTTCCATGCTCCTTGTACGGGCGGAATCCAACAGGGCGGTATATTCTTTGTAAGCTTCATAAGCTTCCTTATACCGGTGGAGGCTGTCGAGACAATCGATTTTGTCTTTTAATGTCAAGACAATGTTCTCCGTCAGGTCGAACTGGAAATCGCCGTGACGGAAATAGTGGATAACCGAATCGTTGTAATCTACCGCTTTCTGGAAATCCCTTATCGATTTATAGTAGTTGAGCGAAGTAAAATAGCGGTCATATTCGGCAGAGAATCCGGCATCTTCCGGATATTTCCTGTTCAGGTCGATGAAGTAATTGAAATAGTAGGTCGCCATGTCTTTCCCGACCGTTTCGGCAGAAGTCGCCAAGGTCGAGTAAGCGTTCAGCAAGTGCCGTTTGCTCGTGTACGGGCGTTTTTTCATTTCTTTCGTTTCCGCATAATCCTTTTGCATGTTCAGATAGCGGAGAGAAGCTTTTGCCCGGTCTTCGGGAGTAGCCTCCATAAGGCTCAATATATTGAATGGGTTCAGGCGGAACAGGTATGAGTAGCGAAGCGGGATGTTATCTGATAGCTTGATCAGGTTGTTCATGTACAGACAAACCTCTTTATAGATAGCGTCCTGGTTTTTCGGGTCGACCCGGTTGCTGTTTGCCATGCCGAGGAGATAATTGATCGACATTTTTTCGAGTACCGGCATGTTCTTCTCCGTTTCGAGTCGGAGCCGGTATTTTTCGATCAGTTTCATCCGGTCTTCCCCTTTGGTGTAATATACCACACGGACATCCAGGATGGTTTTCATGTAAGTAACCAGGAAATCGCGTGCTTTCCCCTTCAGCTCCCGTTCGGCTTCGGCAAGGTAGACGTTCGCACTGTCTTTTGCATCGGTGTTCACGTAGAAGCGCAGGATTTCGGTCAACGCCGCTTCTTTGTAGTAATCATTGTCTTTTTCGAGGGCGAGCTTATAGAGTTGTTTGGCATATTCAACCTGTTCTTCCTGGCGGGAAATATCCATCAGATTAGTCAGTGTTTCCAGCTTTTGCAAGGAAGATGAGGTAGATGACAAGGCTTCTTCCAATGAATCTTTCACTGCCGTATTCGCCGCCATCGTGAGAGGAAAGGCGATGATATATATCAGGAAAATGTAGTGTTTCATCTCTTTATATCGGAATTAATCAGATACATCTGTTGTTGTTTGTGTACTTATTGCGTACAAAGTTAATTGAAAATCAATAATTATTGAGAGATTTAACACGCTTATTTTATGTTCACAGCTCTTATTTTTTATTTCGAGATACTATTTCTATCTTTGTGCGGTTTAGGCGATATGATTAAACGGTTGTCAGGGAGTATTAGCCTTTGTTGAGGCCGTTTAGCGGGATGTTCTGATATAAACATTGATTTTAATAGGATGGAAAAAGGATTGTTGCACAAGCAGATTAGGGACTTCTTTGTCCGTAATTTCGATGTCCGCCAGGAAAAAGAAGATGAGCTCGAAACGATCGAGTCTATCAAGAAAGGCATAGAGTTTAAGGGGACGAACCTCTGGGTTCTGATCTTTGCGACCTTTGTTGCTTCGCTGGGTTTGAATACGAACTCGACGGCGGTGATTATCGGTGCGATGTTGATCTCTCCGCTGATGGGGCCTATCATGGGATTCGGCCTGGGGTTAGGGATTTCCGATTTCGATCTGATCAAGCGCTCTTTCCGCAATTTTGCCACGGCGACGGTATTCAGTGTCATCACTTCGACGCTCTTTTTCCTGATCTCTCCGATCAGCGAGGCGCAGAGCGAGTTGCTGGCCCGTACGCAGCCTACCGTCTACGACGTGCTGATCGCTTTCTTCGGCGGCCTGGCAGGGATCGTGGCCAGTTCGACCAAGAGCAAGGGGAATGTGATTCCCGGCGTGGCGATCGCTACGGCTTTGATGCCGCCGCTTTGTACGGCCGGGTTCGGGCTGGCGAGCGGCAACCTGTATTATTTCTTCGGGGCTTTCTACCTTTATTTTATCAATACGGTGTTTATCAGCCTGGCTACCTATGTGGTGGTCCGCCTGCTGAAATATCCGAAGAAGGTCTTTTTAGACAAGCAGCGCGAGAAGATCGTGACGCGATATGTCGGGGTGATCGTCTTCTTTACCATCGTGCCGAGCCTTTTCCTGAGCTATAACCTGATTCGTGCCAGCTACTTTAATGACCGGGTGCGGACGTTCGTCACCGAGGAGTTGAGTTTCCCCAACACGCAGATATTGAGCAAGACGGTGACCGACACCAGTGACAAGAAAGAGGTGAAAGTAGTCCTGATCGGCGAGACCGTGCCGGAAACGATGATTACGAATGCCCGTGCCAAGATGCCGAAATACGGCCTGAAAAACGTGGGCCTCGTCGTGCAGCAAGGTTTCGGGCAGGAAGCCACCGACATCAACGAGTTGAAAAGCCTGCTGATGCAGGACTTGTATAAGAATAGCGAAGAAGTCCTCCGGGCACAGTCCGTGCAGATCGATTCGCTGAAACGCGACCTTAACAAATATCACAGTTACAACCATCTTACGTCCGAGCTGATGCCGGAAATGAAAGTTCTTTTCCCTTATATCAAAGAAGTCTCTTGTGCGCATACCTATCTGATGGATATGGATAGCATTAAACCTGATACCGTCTTGTTAGTCTACCTGAAGTGTAAAGAAAAAGTGCGCGAGGCAGAACAGCAAAAGATTAAAGAATGGCTTGCCGCGCGTGTCGAACAAAAGAAGATCAAATTAATTATTGAATAACGAACAAAGAATGAATTTTATGAAGAAGTTGTGGGCAGTGTTACTGCTTCTCGTTGCTTCAGGCCAAGTGTTTGCCGATGAGGGCATGTGGGTGCTGAAAGAGTTGAATAAACAAAACCTGGAGAGGATGAAGGAGTTGGGATTTACTCCGTCTTACGAACAGTTGTACAGTGAAACTGACCCATGTGTAGCCAATGCCGTCGTGATCTTCGGAGGAGGATGTACCGGTATTACCGTTTCGAATGAAGGGCTGGTTTTTACGAACCACCATTGTGGCTTCGGTTCGATCCAGCAGTTGAGCAGTGTGGAACACGATTACCTGAAAGACGGTTTTGTTTCGCAGAGTAAGGAAGAAGAGTTGCCGGTTCCGGGCCTGACGGTCCGTTACCTGCGTGAGACGGTGGACGTGAGCGACCGTATCAATTCACAGATCGCTTCGATCAAGGAAGAGCACCTGCGCCTGGCTGCTGCCGACTCGATCGGGCAGGCGATGGCCGATTCTGTGGGAAACACGGAGTTCCAGGCTGCCGACGTTGTGCCTTTCTATAATAATAACAAGTATTTCCTGATCGTCTACGATGTCTTCAACGACGTCCGCATGGTGTTCGCTCCGCCCAGCTCGGTCGGTAAGTTCGGCGGCGATACGGACAACTGGATGTGGCCGCGCCATACGGGTGACTTCTCCGTGTTCCGCGTATATGCCGGCGCTGATAACAAACCGGCTGCCTACAGCAAGGATAACAAGCCCTACCAGCCGAAATACGTGGCCGAGGTTTCGTTGCAAGGCTACCAGGACACCGATTACGCGATGACGATCGGTTTCCCCGGCAGCACGGACCGTTACCTCTGTTCATGGGGCGTGCAGCAGCGTATCGAGGATAGCAACAAACCGCGTATTGAAGTGCGCGGCATCAAGCAGGCGATCTGGAAAGACGCGATGCTTGCCAGCGACGAAGTGCGTATCAAATATGCCTCCAAATATGCCGGCAGCTCCAACTACTGGAAAAACTCGATCGGTATGAACAAGGGCTTGGCTAACCTGAATGTGATCGACCGCAAACGCGAAGAGGAAGCCGCTTTTGCCGCCTGGGTGGCACAAGACCCGAAGCGCAAGGAAGTCTATGGCGACGTGTTGAGCCTCCTGGAAAAGGGGTATACTTCTTCCGGCGAATACAAAAAGATCTCCACTTATTTAGGCGAAGCGTTCCTGAGCGGCGCCGAGATCGTGAAGCTGGCCCGCATGGTCCAGAGCGTGGATGTGAAGGGTTCTACCCCGGAGGAGATCGATATTTTCCTTGAAGACAATATTAAGCCTTTCTTCAAGGATTATGACGCAAGCCTCGACCAGAAGGTTCTGGCTGCCATGATGAAGATCGTGAAGGAGCGGGTTCCGGCAGAGAATCTTCCGGATATCTACAAAAAGGTGGACAAGAAATATAAAGGCGATTACGCGAAGTATGCCGCCGATGTATTCAAGAAGACCTCTATCCTGTCTTACGACAATATCGCCTCCATGCTGAAGGACCAGAAGAAATATGCGAAGCTGAAGAAGGACCCGGCTGCCGAGTTGAGCCTGTCCGTCCTGATCTCCCTCTTCGAATTGCAGCAGCTCACGGGTGATTCTTATTACGATATCGCCAAGGGCGAACGCCTGTATTTCGCCGGCTTGAAAGAGATGTACCCGGAAAAGGCACTTTCTTCGGATGCCAACTTTACGATGCGTGTGAGCTACGGTTCCATCGGCGGCTACCGTCCGTACGATGCAGCCTGGTATGATTACTATACGACCGAGAAGGGTATCTTCGAAAAAGAAAATCCCGAAAGCGACGAGTTCTGGGTTCAACCGGAGATCCTCGACCTGATCCGCAGCAAGGACTTCGGCCAGTATGCCAACAAGGACGGAGAGTTGCAGCTTTGCTTCCTTTCCAACAACGACATCACAGGCGGTAACTCCGGCAGTCCGGTATTTGACAAGAACGCCCGCCTGATCGGCCTCGCTTTCGACGGCAACTGGGAAGCCATGAGCGGCGACATCGCCTTCGAACCGGACTTGCAGCGCACGATCAGCGTCGACATACGCTATGTGCTGTATATGATTGACAAGTGGGGGAAATGCCCGCGGTTGATTGAGGAACTGAAATTGGTGAAATAATCCGGAAGCAGATTCCCATAAATAGTAAATGCCACCTCTGGCCTTCGACCGAAATACTCGAAGCCCGGAGGTGGCATTTCCCGTATATCTCCGTTTGTTACTTCTCTACCGGTACATACAGTACCACCTTTTCGAAGTGTACGGACCAGGAACGTAACTCCTTTTTCTCCATTACCGGGCGGTATTTCAGGGAGAGGGAAAAGGAGCCCGACTCATCCAGCATTCCTTTTCCTTCCATATCACAGCTATGTTCCGTCTGTATCATAACTGTGCTTCTTCTGTATCACAGCTATGATATGAATAACGGACGGCAACCAAGGTGCAACATATTCCTGGAGAATCATACTGTGTACGGGGTAGTTTTTTGTAACCTTATCTAAAATGGGCGGTAACCATATCCAATAAATTTCGTTACTTTTGCAGGAAAGAAAACAAAAGACATACCATGAAAACATTGAACAACCTCATCATTTGTACCGGCCTCCTGGCGACAGCCTCCCCGGTGCTGGCAGCCGGCAAAGCGGAAGCGGCCGGCGAACGCCCGAACATCCTCTTTATCCTCTCCGACGACCATACCTCGCAGGCGTGGGGGATATATGGCGGAATCCTGCGCGATTATGTGAAAAACGAGAATATACGCCGCCTGGCAGCCGAAGGATGCGTGCTCGACAACTGCTTTTGCACGAACTCGATCTCCGCGCCCAGCCGTGCCACTATTATGACGGGGGCATACAGCCATCATAACGGAGTCTACACGCTCGAAGACGGGCTCGACCCGATGGCGGACAATATCGCCAAACAGATGCAGCAAGGCGGTTACCAGACCGCACTGATCGGTAAATGGCATTTGAAGAAACAACCTTCCGGCTTCGATTACTTCTGTGTTTTCCATGACCAGGGGGAATACTGGGACCCGCTGTTCAAGACCGCCGAAGGCTGGGTGGACGACGACCAGGGAAAGAGCGGGAAGGTGGAGAAAGGCTTCTCGACCGACCTGGTGACCGACAAGACGATCCGGTGGATCCGTTCGCGCGATAAGGAACAGCCCTTTATGATGTGCTGCCATTTCAAGGCGACGCACGAACCGTGGGATTTCCCCGAACGGCTGGCGCATATCTATGACGGGGTTACATTCCCCGAACCGGCAAACATGATGGAGTTCGGGCCGGAAGAGTCCGGGCGTACCTTCCCCGGACAGCCGTTGGAGGACATGGCACGCCGGTGGGGCATCGCGTCGAAAGATCCGGACTCGTGGTGGTGCAAGTACCCGGAACTGCCTTTCTCCATAGAAGGGATGAGCAAGGAAGACGCACGCCGGAAAATCTATCAGAAGTTGATTCGCGACTACCTGCGTTGCGGGGCGGCCATCGACGACAATATCGGCCGCCTGCTGCGTTTCCTCGACGAAGAAGGGCTGGCCGAGAATACGATCGTGGTGTATGTCTCCGATCAGGGCTATTTCCTCGGCGAACACGGTATGTTCGACAAGCGCATGATGTTTGAGGAACCGCTCCGTATGCCTTTTGTCATCCGCTACCCGAAGGAGATCCCCGCCGGAACGCGCAATAGCGACATCATCCTCAACACGGATTTTGCTTCCCTGCTGGCCGACTATGCCGGAGTGAACGCTCCGTCGTGCAGCGAAGGCCGCAGTTTCCGCGACAACCTGAAAGGTGAGACTCCGCACGACTGGCGGCAGTCCATGTACTACCGCTACTGGACGCATCACAAAATACGCCCGGCTCACATCGGCATCCGGAGCCATCGCTATAAACTGATGTTCCTCTACGGCGACCCGCTGAATGCAACGGGCTCGGATAAGGCTCCGGTCAACCCGTCCTGGGAATTTTACGACCTGCTCGCCGACCCGCACGAAAACCATAACGTCTACGGTTCCCCTACCTATGCCGGTGAAATCGAGAAGATGAAACGCGAGCTCCTGAAACTCCGCCGCGAGGTAGGCGATACCGATGCCGCAACCCCCCGGATGCAGGAGATTATGGATGAGTATTATTGGTAATTACCCTTTCTTCATCTTCTTGTACTCGCGCGGCGGCATCCCCATGACCTTGCTGAAGAGACGGGAGAAGTAGTAGGTGTCTTCGATGCCGATCTTGTAGCAGACCTGGTTCACCTTCATATCCGTGAAGTCTAAGAGCTGGCAGGCTTGCTGTATCTTCAATTGGTTGAAGTAGGTCAGCGGAGCATAGCCTGTCCGCTGGCTGAACAGGACGGAGAAGTGTGAGGAGGAATAGCCCGTGTGGGCGGCGATCTCCTGCAACGTCAGCTTTTTCTCGATGTTCTCCTTCATGAAATGGATGGCAGCCGTCACGATATCGTTCTTTTCCGTTTCGTGGCGGGCGGCATCCCGGTACTGTTGCAAGTAGCGCAAAGTGCCGAGGTAGTGGTAGAAGATGGAGCAGGCATAGAGCAAGTTCTCATGGCTGTAGCCCATTTCCAGCGTCCGGAGTATCTCTTCGAACATATCGATGCGGTTGCTGATGCGGGAGTGCATCCCCGGTTTGATCTCGATCGGGCGTGTGCACTGCCTGGCGAGATGGGGGGCTAACTTGCCTTTAAAATGAATCCAGTAGATCGTCCACGGGTCCTCCTCGTTGGCCCCGTAAGCATGCGGTTTCCCTGCCGGCAGGATGAAATATTGGTTGGCGGTCACGGGGTACATCTGATCTTCCGTTCGGAACCAGCCTGATCCTTCTATACAATAGATGAAGACGAACTGCGTGATCGGCTCCTGCCGTTCCCTGAAATGGTGCCACGCTTTCGGGTAATATCCGATGTCGGTAATGTGTAAAATGGAGGAAATAGGGTCTTCCTCCATTTCGTGGATAATGGACTGTGGAAGGACAAGCGCCCGCTCCCCGCTGAAACCGTCTTTTCTTCTGATCATAATACTTTGATTTGGGAATGATGCAAACTTACGATTAAAATCGGAAGATCGTCCATCTTTATAAATTTTTTATCTATTTATTCTTCCCGCAAAAGGCATTTACTTTGTATCCGTATCTTAATCATTCAATATTGGCAGGTAAATGTGATTTATCAGCGAGCTAACAAACGAGGTTTGCCTCGTAGCTGTAGGCTCTTTTTTGCCGTCTGCTTCAGCAGACGGTTTAAAAGGTCTGGAGGCAAAGCCTCTTCCTTTGTGGGCTTCAGCCCCTTTTATGGATTATATTTAAAGGGGTTAAAACCCACAGGGGAACCGGCAAAGCCGGAGCAATCATCTATCCGGCAAAAGAGAACTTGCGGCACAAGGCGCAGTCTTGTCTGTTAGCTCACCGGTAGATCTTCATTTGCCGCAAAAACTTAATAACTAATTATCATGAAACAAACAACAGGCTATTTGTTATTGATCTGTCTCGTCTCGGCAATGGGCGGATTGCTGTTCGGTTACGACTGGGTGGTGATCGGAGGAGCCAAGATATTTTATGAACCCTTTTTCAGCTTAGAAGGTTCGGCGGCCCTCCGCGGCTGGGCGATGAGTAGCGCGCTGGTCGGCTGTTTGGCGGGAGCTTTGCTTTCGGGAGCCTGGAGCGACCGCTACGGGCGTAAGAAGATGTTGATCGCGGCCTCTTTCCTTTTTGTCGCTTCGGCCATTGGGACCGGGGCGGTGGATCGTTTTTTCTGGTTCGTCGTCTATCGTATTGTCGGAGGATTCGGCATCGGCATTGCTTCGAACGTATCTCCGGTTTATATAGCGGAAGTTTCCCCCGCCTCCGTCCGGGGCAAGTTTGTTTCGCTCAACCAACTGACTATTGTGTTGGGTATCCTGATGGCTCAGTTGGCGAACTGGCAGATCGGCGAATATTTTACGGCCGGCAGCGAGATGTTGAGTGCGGAAAGTATCGAGTGGGCCTGGCGCTGGATGTTCTGGGCGGAGCTGGTTCCGGCGGGATTGTTCTTTGTCCTCTCCTTTGTGATTCCCGAAAGTCCCCGCTGGCTGGCTACAGCCGGACGGTCTGACGAGGCTGGTAAGATACTCGTGCGCGTAGGCGGTTCGGAGTATGCCGGACAGACACTCTCTGAATTAGGACAGTTGAACGAAGACAAGAAAGAAAAGGCCAATTGGGGCGCATTGTTGCAGCCCGGTGTGCGCAGTGTGCTGGTGATCGGGATCGTACTGGCTGTTTTCCAGCAGTGGTGCGGGATTAATGTGATCTTCAATTATGCGCAGGAAATCTTTTCGGCTGCCGGCTATGCTGTGTCCGATGTCCTGATGAATATCGTGGTGACGGGTGTGACGAACGTGATCTTTACGTTTGTCGCCATCTATACGGTGGATAAATGGGGACGGCGCACGCTGATGTTTGTCGGTTCGGCGGGGCTGGCGGTGATCTATTTTATTTTAGGGACCTGCTATTTCTTAGGGGTGAGCGGCTGGCCGATGTTGCTTTTGGTGGTTTTGGCGATTGCCTGCTATGCGATGTCCCTGGCTCCGGTGGTCTGGGTGGTGCTCTCCGAAATCTTCCCCGTCCGTATACGCGGGATGGCGATGGCGCTCTCCACCTTCTTCCTTTGGGTGGCTTGCTTCCTGCTCACTTATACTTTCCCGATCCTGAACGAGGCGGTCGGCGCTTCGGGCACGTTCTGGCTGTATGGCGGGATCTGTTTGGCCGGTTTCCTCTTTATACGGGCCAAGCTCCCTGAAACCAAAGGCAAGACACTGGAAGAATTAGAAAAAGAATTAACGAAATAACTTTAGAATATGGCAGAGAATGTAAAAGTTTGGGAAGAAGACATCCTTCTCCCTACCTACGGCATCGGTAAACCGGAAAAGAATCCGATGTTCCTGGAAAAACGCGTGTACCAGGGAAGCAGCGGGGTCGTATATCCGTATCCTGTAATTGAAAAGATCGAAGATACCTGTGAGGACAAGTCCTATCACGCCGTGTATCTGGAAAATGAATATATAAAGGTAATGATCCTGCCGGAACTCGGCGGACGGGTGCAGATGGCATACGACAAGATCAAGCAGCGTCATTTCATTTATTACAATCATGTGATCAAGCCGGCCCTGGTCGGACTGACCGGCCCCTGGATCTCCGGCGGCATCGAGTTCAACTGGCCGCAGCACCACCGTCCGAGCACGTTCCTTCCGGTGGATTATTCGATCGAGAAAAAGCCGGACGGCAGTGTGGTTGTTTGGGTTAGCGAAAGGGAACGTATGTTCCACCAGAAAGGTATGGCCGGGTTCACGTTACGTCCGGGCCGTGCTGTTCTGGAAATACAGGGGAAGGTGTACAACCCGACTCCTGTTCCGCAGACTTTCCTTTGGTGGGCGAATCCGGCGGTTGCCGTGAACGAGCAATACCAGTCGGTCTTCCCCGGCGATGTGAATGCCGTTTTCGATCATGGAAAGCGGGATGTCTCGCGCTATCCGATTGCTACCGGGACCTATTATAAGATGGATTATTCGG
>ERZ834769.1414-NODE-1414-length-21049-cov-4.183338_pt1 | contig 21049 bp, 14 predicted proteins | sample MGYA00519690_ERZ834769 | MGnify/ENA primary metagenome ERZ834769 (study PRJEB31850, sample SAMEA3708760) | human gut metagenome | biome: human gut; feature: human-associated habitat; material: faeces | place: China | collected 2014 ... | reverse complement strand
GTGCGGGCGTTCCAGAAGCAGTTCAACCTGACCGCCGACGGCGTGGTGGGGCGGCAGACATGGTACAAGATCAGCTACATCTATGTATCGGTAAAGGACCTCGCGGAGCTGACCAGCGAGGGCGAAACTGCCACCGGCACCCTGTCCAACGGCACATGGAACGGCACGGTGCTGAGCACCGGTGCTTCCGGCAGCGCGGTGGAGCAGGTGCAGTTCTGGCTGTCCGACCTTGCACAGTTTGATTCCGCGCTGCCGCGCGTCACGGTGGACGGCCGCTACGGAGCAGCGACCGAGCGCGCCGTGCAGGCGTTCCAGAAAAAGCAGGGTCTGACGGCGGACGGCGCAGTCGGGCAGCGCACTTGGAATGCACTTTACGCTGCCTGGGTGGACGCGCAGAGCGACCTTGGCGGCACCGCATGGCCCGGCACAGTGCTGCGGCGGGGCGACAAGGGCATGGAGGTGCGGCTGGTGCAGTTCTGGCTGCGGCTGGCTGCGGACAACTACCGCGCACTGCACACCATAGCGGTGGACGGCAGCTTCGGCGCCGCCACCGTCAGCGCTGTGCAGGCGTTTCAGAGTGTTTTCGGACTGACGGCCGATGGCACAGTGGGCCGTGCGACATGGAACAAGCTGAAGGAGGTCGGCTTGGCGGTCGCAAACAGGCTCGTGGACGCAGACATTGCCCCGGGGCAGTTCACGGTCACCACGCGGGAGGGCAGCAGCGGGACCGCCGTGCGGGCTGTGCAGTATTATCTGCGCCGGCTCGCGGCCTACTACAGCGATATCCCGTCCGTGACAGTGGATGGGCGCTTCGGCGCAGCAACGGCGCGGGCCGTCAGGGCATGGCAGGCGCGGGCCGGTCTGCCTGTGGACGGTGTGGTGGGGCGGCTGACATGGCAAAGCCTGTATGACGCCGCCGCAGCACTGGACAGCAGCGGCCCCGTGGTGCGCATGATCCGGCTGCCTGCCCCTTCCGCCGCACTGCGCCCCGGTGACAGCGGTGCAGAGGTGCTGCGGCTGAGCCGGATGTTGCTGTTTCTGGGCCAGTGGATTCCCGAGATTGATCTGCCTAAGACCGACACACCGACCAGCACCTTTGACCCTGCGCTGGAGACCGCCGTGCGCAGTGCCCAACGGTATTTCGGGCTGACCGAGACAGGCATTGTGACCGCCGCGGACTGGACGGTGCTGCGCGAGGCCGCCGAGCGGCTGCTGGCTGCCAACCCCGCCGGGCCCAGCCCAAAGCCCGACGGCGTATGGCCCGCCGGGGCGCTGGCGCTGGGCAGTGCGGGGCCTGCCGTACTGCAGGTGCAGCGCTGGCTGAACATCATTGCCGCCGCCAACCAGACCGCCGATTTTGTACCCGAGACAGGCATCCTTGGGCCGGAGACTGCGTCCGCGCTGGAAAGCTACCAGCTGACCGCCGGGCTGCAGACGCTTGGCATTGTGGACGCCGACACATGGGAAAGCCTGCGTCTGGCTGCGCAGGGGCTTTGCCGCGAATGCAAGGAGGCATAAGCCATGGCAAGAGTTTACATCTACGATTCCTACGATAACAAGTTCTTCCGCTACAATTTGAGCGAAAACGACCCGATGCCCTACAGCACCGGCACGACCCTGCGGGTGCGGGAATTCCGCGGCTCAAGCAAATCCAATGTACTGTGGACCACTACCGCTGCCATGGAGGCATGGAACCTGACACGCCGTACCTACGGCAGCGGCATTCCGGTGGGGTACGCCTTCAAGCGGATCTGGGAGGGCGGCCACGGCACCACCAGCCAGCACTACGCAGGTGTCGCCTTTGATGTCGGGCAGCGCAGCACCGCCGCCGAGCGCCGCAAGATCTACCGGGCCGCTGTTCGCAGCGGAGCGTGGGGCTATGTGGAGCCTACATCGATGACGCCGACCTGGGTACACTTTGACCGGCGGTACGGCAAGCCTGCCTGCGCGGGCAGCACGGCCGGTTACCCCACCTTGCGGCGCGGGAGCCGCAGCACCTATGTACTGATCCTGCAGGATGCCCTGAACGCACTGGGCTATTCGACCAACACGCTGGACGGCATCTTCGGCCATGCGACAGAAAGCGCACTGAAGGCCTGCCAGCGGCGGTTCGGTCTGCGGGCGGACGGCATCTGCGGCTGTGCGACATGGAAAAAGATTGCCGGTGCCACGGTGGGTATCGGCCACACGGCAACCGTCATCGACAAATAAGGCATTGCGCTGCGGCAGCCGCGGTTGTATACTGTAGGCAGACTCTGCCCGCTGCCGGGCCTTTATAAAGTAAGGAAGTGTTCTGAAATGGATATGATGGAATTTTTGCGCACCCGCCGCACCTACCGCCGCTTTGACCAACGCCCCATTGCACCGGAAATTCTGACCGAGGCCATTGATGCCGCCCGACTGGCAAGCTGCGGTGCCAACCGCCAGACTGTGCGGTATATCCTTGTGCAGAGCGCCCGCGCCGTGTCCGCCGTGCAGCCGCTGGTCCATTGGGCCGCCTACCTGCCGCCCGAACAGGGCGTGCCGAAGCCCGAGGAACGGCCGACTGCCTTCATCGCCGTTTTGCAGGACACCCGTCTGCCGGGCTGCAGCGATGTGGATGTAGGGCTGGCGCTGGGCAGCCTGACTGCCGCTGCTTGGGTCCACGGCGTGGGCAGCTGCATCATGGGGGCCATCGACCGCCCGGCGCTGACCGAGCTGCTGGCCCTGCCCGAGGGGCTGCGGCTCTGCTATATGGTGGCGCTGGGATACCCCGCCCACAAAAGCCGCGTGGTAACGATGCAGGACAGCAGCGTGAAATATTATCTGGACGAAAACCGTGACTACTGCGTGCCGAAGCGCAGCATGGACGAGGTGCTGCTGAAAACGCTGTAAAAGTGAAAATCGCAGTCCCGATGATGAAATCGGGGCTGCGATTTTTTGTATCCGTCAGAAGCGGCGTCTTTCAGCCTTATCCCAAAATAGCAAAGCTCTGTGCGCCCAGGGACAGCGTGTCGTTGACGATCTCCGCCTTGCCGATCGTGTACTGAATTTTCAGATCCTCGGCCAGCTCCAGCGGCAGCTCGATGGAGACACCCGCCGGGTTGACGGCGCAGATCAGATCGCCGCGCTGCCAGACGAACGGGCGGTAGTCGTCCTTCGCCTTGGGTGCGTACAGCACTTTGAACGGCGCGTCTGCGTTCAGGTCGGTGTGTGCATGACGGAAAGCCAGCAGCGACTTCACGCTGTTCAGCAGGCTGTCGGGGTCGTCCGCCTGGGCGGCCACAGTGGGCGCATCGGCGGCAGTGTCCACAGGCAGATAGATATCCTGCGCATCGGCGGTGGAGAAGCCGTGGTTGGCCGTGTCGTCCCACTGCATCGGCGTGCGGGAGCCCGTGCGGAAGTAGCCGCCCTCCTTGGTGGGCAGCGGCAGATAGCGCATACCGATCTCGTCACCGTAATAGACGAAGGGCGCACCGGGCAGCGTGAAAATTGTCGCGTAGGCCAGCCGCAGCTCGTCAGTCGTCAGGCCCGCGGAGGGGCGGATCGTGTCATGGTTGCAGGTGATGAAGCACCACAGACCGTCCTTGTGGGTGGCCTTGTAGGCCGGCAGATACTCGTCCAGAAATTTGTCAATGCCGGTGCCGGAGTTCTTGCAGAAGTACGCCTTGCCGATGTTGTGCGGGTTCGAGTCCATTGCACCGTCATAGTTGCGCATGAGCCAGCTGTAGCCGTTGCCCTGCCAATTGAGATAAAAGTCCATGTCAAAGCCGTTTTTCAGCGACATACGCGGGCCGTTCCACTCGGCGATGAGCGCGGCCTCGGGGTACTCGACGTCCAGCATATCCCGGATATTGCGCCAGATTTTGCAGGTGTACTTTTTGTTCTTAGTGTCATTCTTTACAAGGCTCGACGCCATATCGACGCGGAAGCCGTCGCAGCCCATGTCCAGCCAGAATCGCATGACATCCTTCATGGCCTCCACCGTTGCCACGCAGGCGGGGTCGTCGGTGGGCTTCTGCCACTTCTGGTTGATCTTTCCATAGCCGTAGTTCAGCGCAGGCTGGCACTTGAAGAAGTTCAGGATATACGTGCCGTTGCGTTCGGTCTCGCCGCCGATGAACGGCATCCCGTCGCCGGAGGCAAAGCAGGAATCCGTCCAGATAAAGCGGTCCGAGTATTCGTTGTGCCCGGGCTTGCAGCTGGCCTTGAACCACGGGTGTTCCTCGCTCGTGTGGCCGGGCACCAGGTCGAACAGCACACGGATGCCCTTCTCATGCGCGGCCCTGAACAGCGCGGCGGCGTCCTCGTTCGTGCCGTAGCGCGGGGCGATCTTTTTGTAGTCGCGCACATCATAGCCCGCATCCTTGAACGGCGAATCAAAGCAGGGGTTGATCCACAGGGCATTGCAGCCCAGGTCCCTGATATAGTCGAGCCTGGCAATAATGCCCCGCAAATCACCGATGCCGTCGCCGTTGGTATCATAGAAGCTCTGGGGGTAGATTTCATAGAACACTGCGTCTTTCAGCCACTGTTTCATGAGATGTCTCCTTTACTATAATAGGCAGATAGAATATCCACGGCAAACCGCAGGGCGCATTTCCTGTGCGCTCGGGAGGTTTTCCCCACCGCGCACGGCCACGGGCGGATATGGAATCCGCCCCTACGGCGCTCCCTGTCAGTTTGCCGCTTCACGAGCATGGAAATGTTTCATCCGTTTCTACCCCTATACTATCCCCTCCTTCTCCCTTTGTCAACGCAGCAAAGCAGACAAAACAAACCACAAATTTTCTACATTTTGCACCAAAAATCAGCATATTGCTATTTTGTGAACAATGTGTTGACAAACAAAGAACATCGCAGTAAAGTAAAGTGCACAAGCGATTGTAAAATCTATTAGGAAAGAGGGATTCATTCAAATGAATACGCTTGTAATCGTTCTGATTGCCGCGGTCGTTCTGGTATGTGCGTACGCCGGATACGGTCGTTGGCTCGCCAAGACCTGGGGTGTTGACCCCAACGCCAAGACTCCTGCTGTGCGGCTGGAGGATGGCAAGGATTATGTTCCCACCAACGGCTGGACGGTGTTTGCACACCAGTTCTCCTCCATTGCCGGTGCCGGCCCTGTTACCGGTGCCATTCAGGCTGCGGCCTTCGGCTGGCTGCCTGTGCTGCTCTGGGTGCTGATCGGCGGCGTTTTCTTCGGCGCTGTCACTGACTTTGGCGCTCTGTACGCTTCCGTCAAGAACGACGGCAAGTCGATGGGCCTGCTGATCGAGAAGTACATCGGCAAGACCGGCCGCAAGCTGTTCCTGCTGTTCTGCTGGCTGTTCTGCGGCATCGTCATTGCTGCCTTTGCAGACATGGTTGCCGGCACCTTCAACGCCTTTGATGCAGAGGGCGCACAGGTCGAGGCCGCTTTCACCAACGGCGCGGCCGGCATGGTCTCCATCATGTTCATGGTGTTCGCCGTTGTGTTCGGCTTCATCCAGAAGAAGTTCAACTTCTCCGGCTGGCGCGAGGCCGTCATCGGCATCGTCTTTATCGTCCTGTCCTTTGCCGTCGGCATGAACTTCCCGCTGCTGTTCGGCAAGGCCGCATGGAGCTACATCACCTTCGTTTACATCTTCTTTGCCGCCGTCCTGCCGATGTGGATGCTCAAGCAGCCCCGCGACTATATGACCACTTTTATGTTCGGCGCAATGATCGCCGGTGCTGTCATCGGTCTGCTGGTTGCCCACCCCACGATGAACCTGCCCGTCTTTACCGGCTTCAACAATGCCAAGCTGGGCACCATGTTCCCCATCCTCTTTGTCACGGTCGCCTGCGGTGCCGTCTCCGGTTTCCACAGCCTGGTTTCCTCCGGCACCTCCTCCAAGACCGTTGAGAATGAGAAGGATATGCTCAAGGTCGGCTACGGCGCCATGGTGCTTGAGAGCCTGCTGGCTGTCCTCGCCCTGTGTGTTGCCGGTGCTGCCGCCGCTGCAGACGGCACCCCCGCCACCGGTACCCCGTTCCAGATCTTCAGCCGCGGCGTTGCCGGTTTCTTTGAGATGTTCGGCGTGCCCGTTTCGATTGCCACTGTCTTTATGACGATGTGCGTTTCCGCGCTGGCACTGACCAGTCTGGACGCCGTGGCCCGCATCGGCCGCATGAGCTTTCAGGAGCTGTTCAGTGTCGATGATATGGAGCATGCAGAGGGCTGGCGCAAGCTGTGCTGCAATGTCTACTTCTCCACCTTCATCACGCTGGTGTTCGGCTTTATCCTGACCCAGATCGGCTATGCCAACATCTGGCCGCTGTTCGGCTCCGCCAACCAGCTGCTCAGCGCGCTGGTTCTGGCTACCCTGTGCGTCTTCCTCAAGGTCACGGGCCGCAACAACAAGATGCTCTTCCCGCCGCTGGTCATCATGCTCTGCGTCACCTTCACCGCACTGGTGCAGCGCCTGATTGCGATGGTCAAGGCCATCTCCGCCGCTGCGTCCACCGCCATCCCTGCCGGTGAGACCACTTGGGGCGCTGTCTTTATCGCCAACGGCCTGCAGCTGATCCTTGCAGTGCTGCTGATTGTGCTGGGCCTGAACATTGTGTTCCACAGCGTCAAGAGCTACACCACCTGCGATGCGCCCGAAGCAAAAGCCACTGTTTGAGTGTAATCGGCACTTGACAAACCGGCTCCTATAGAGTAATATTTATACATAGCCGCAAGGGCGCGGCCGCACGCTGCGCTATCCGGCAAAATCATGCTTCAAGCTCCGGTATCCGCAATCAGGACGCCGGGGCTTTTTGCATGAATATGAGGGAAACACTTATAAAGGTAAAGGAGAGTTCAAGATGAAGCTCAAGAAAATGCTTGCCCTGACCATGGCCGCTGTGCTGGCCGCCGGTCTGACCGCCTGCGGCTCCAGCGCCGACACCTCCGCCGCCCCTGCTGCTGAGAGCACTGCGGCCACTGCGGATGCTGCCGGTGCCCCGGACGGCGATGGCGACCCCACCACCCTGACCGTTGCGATGGAGTGCGCTTACGCCCCCTACAACTGGACCCAGAGCGATGATTCCAACGGTGCCGTTGCGATCCGCGGCTCCAGCGACTACGCCTACGGCTACGATGTCATGATGGCCAAGAAGATCGGCGAGGCACTGGGCCAGCAGGTCCAGATCGTCAAGCTGGACTGGGACAGCCTGATTCCCGCCGTCATGAGCGGCGATGTGGACTGCGTCATCGCCGGTCAGTCCATCACGGCTGAGCGCGCTGCACAGGTCGATTTCAGCAACCCTTACTACTACGCCTCGATCGTCACCCTGACGAAGAAGGACAGTGCCTACGCCAATGCGGCGAGCGTGGCCGACCTGGCCGGTGCGACCGCTACCAGCCAGCTGGGCACTATCTGGTATGACACCTGCCTGCCCCAGATCGAGAACGCCAACATCCTGCCCGCGCAGGAGACCGCGCCCGCCATGCTGGTGGCCCTGAACAGCGGTGCCTGCGACATCGTTGTCACCGACCGTCCCACCGCGCAGGCCGCGCTGGTCGCCTACCCCGACTTCACGCTGCTGGATTTTGGCGGCGGCGACAATGACTTCAAGGTCAGCGAGGAGGACATCAACATCGGCATCTCGATGAAGAAGGGCAACACCGCCCTGCAGAGCGCCATCAACGAGGTCCTGTCCACGATGACCGCTGATGATTACAACGCCATGATGGACGACGCCATCAGCGTTCAGCCCCTGAGCGAGTAATTTTGCCCGCCTGCCCCTGCCGTTTTGTGCGGCAGGGGCTTCGGTGTTGGTAAAGTGAAGAAATCACAAAGGAGAATTTCATGCAAGACTTTTTCATGAACTGTGCCACAGTGCTGCAGAAGTACGGCTTTTCGTATCTGCGCGGCGCGGGCACGACCCTGCTGCTGGCGCTGGTCGGCACATTTTTCGGCTGCCTGATCGGCTTTGCGGTCGGCGCACTGCAGACCATCCCCATCGACAAGCAGCGTGACCCGGCGTGGAAGCGGGTGCTGCTCAAGATTTTGCACATCTTCCTGCGCTGCTATGTGGAGCTGTTCCGCGGCACGCCGATGATCGTGCAGGCCGTGTTCATCTACTACGGTCTTTTGCAGGTGTTCGGCATCAAGATGGGCATGTGGCAGGCAGGCTTCTTCATCGTTTCCATCAACACCGGTGCCTATATGGCGGAGACAGTCCGCGGCGGCATCGTGTCCATCGACCCGGGCCAGACCGAGGGTGCCAAGGCCATCGGCATGAACCACTGGCAGACGATGCTCCATGTCATTCTGCCGCAGGCGCTGCGCAACATCATCCCGCAGATCGGCAACAACTTCATCATCAACATCAAGGACACCTCGGTGCTGTCGGTTATCTCGATCACCGATTTGTTCTTTGTCCACAAGAGCGTGGTCGGCGCGCTGTACACCTACTTTGAGAGCGCCGCCATCGTCATGGTCATCTACCTGACGATGACCCTGTTCGCCAGCTACCTGCTGCGCCTGTGGGAGAAAGCGCTCGACGGCCCGCAGAACTATGACCTGAACACGACCGACTCGCTGGCCTACACCAGCGGCATGTACAATGCCCCGGACCCGAACCATGAGTCCCAGAATCTGGATATGAAGGGAGGCGCAGCCCATGTCTGAGCCTGTTATTGAGGTACGCCACCTCTCCAAGAGCTTCGGCACCCATGTCGTTCTGCGCGATGTGGATTTCACCGTCAACCCCGGCGATGTCACCTGCATCATCGGCGCGTCCGGCAGCGGCAAATCGACTCTGCTGCGCTGCATCAACCTGCTGGAGACCCCCACGAACGGCAAGGTGCTGTTCCACGGCAACGACATCACGGCCAAGGGCAGTGACCCGTGCGCCTACCGCGCCAAGGTGGGCATGGTGTTCCAGAGCTTTAACCTTTTCAACAATATGACGGTGCTGGACAACTGCACGGCGGGCCTGCGCTATGTGCTGCACATGGACAAGGAGGCCGCCGAGCGCACCGCACTGGACAATCTGGAGAAGGTCGGCATGGCCCCCTATATCCATGCCAAGCCGCGCCAGCTTTCCGGCGGGCAGAAGCAGCGTGTGGCGATTGCCCGCGCGCTGGCCATGCAGCCCGAGGTGCTGCTGTTTGACGAGCCGACCTCCGCGCTGGACCCCCAGATGGTGGGCGAGGTGCTGGCCGTCATGCGCCAGCTGGCCAAGGAGGGGCTGACGATGCTTGTTGTCACCCATGAGATGGCCTTTGCCCGCGATGTATCTACCCATGTAGTCTACATGGCGGACGGCGTCATCTGTGAGGAGGGCACCCCCGCCGACATCTTTGAGCGCCCGCAGAACCCCAAGACCGTTGAGTTCCTGAGCCGGTTTAGACAGGCGTAACAGCATAAAAAACGACCGATGGTGCAAAAGCCATCGGTCGTTTTTTGTTATGGGGCAGTAAAAATATGGTTGCGGGGCGTCGAGGACGCCGCTCCTCCTTTAGCCAAGCGGCACATCAATCTCATCTCCGATGGCAAAGCTGTAGATCGTCAGCTTCGTCACCGGCACGCTCAACCTCTGGGCAAACGCCCGGCGGTAAAGCCGCAGCTGGGCGGCGTATTCGTCAATATAATACTGCGCATCGCGGCTGCGGTCGGTCTTATAGTCAAGGATCTCGGCATGCTCGTCAAACACCAGCACAAGGTCCGCAATGCCCTGCACCAGCACCTCGGCCCCGGCGGCGCTCCCCTGCTGTGCGGCGGGGGTGATGTCGGCAGCAGGCAGGGCCGTGATGAACGGCTCCTCGCGCAGGATGCGGCGAGCCAGCCGGATTCGCCGCCAGACCGCACTGTCAAAGAAGGGGCGCACGGCGTCCAGATCCAGCTTATCCGCCAGCGCGGCGTCCAGCAGCTGCAGCCCGGTCTGCCGCTGTACCTCGGCCGTCAGATCGGGGGCCGGGCCGTCAAAGGGCACGCTCTGCATAAAGGCGTGGATGGCGGTGCCGCGCTCGGCGCCGGTCATACCGCTTTTTTGCAGAAAGGCCGGGCGCTCCAGCGCAACCGGGCGGGCGGCGTGGGCCACCGCGCTGACGCTGACCTTGGCGGGGACTTTTTCGAGCGCGGCGCGGGGGCTTTGCCAAGCAAAGCTGGCCCGCAGCTGCGCCACCAGCACAGGGTCCGCCGCAGCGGCGGGCGGCGCAGGCGGCTGCTCCGTCCGCTCGGGCAGGGGCAGCAGCCGAATGTCCAGCGGCACACCGGTTTTGCGGTGGTGCGGCAGAAAGTTCGTGCGCGCCCAAAGCGCATCGCTGCCCGGGTGCAGCATTGCAGCGGTCAGCAGCCAGCCTGCCCAGCTGCCCATGCCGCGCATCGACTCCGGGCCGGTGGCCTCGGCTGCGGCGCAGAGGGCGGGCAGCTTCAGCGCACTGTCGGTTCGTTTGAGCGGCACCGTGATGATCAGCGCATCCTGCGCGCGGGTCAGCGCAACATACAGCACGCGCATCTCCTCGCTCAATGTCTCGGTGCGGATGGCCTGCGCCAGCGCCGCATAGGGCAGCGTTTTAAACCGCTTGGCCGCCCGCGGCGCACGCAACATGACGCCCACGCCAAGGCGGCTGTGGGTCAGCACCGGCCGCACAGCGTCACTCTGGTTGAACTGGTGGGCTGTGTCCGCCACAAAAACGACCGGAAATTCCAGCCCCTTGGAGCGGTGTACCGTCATGATGGAAACACAGCCGGGGCGGGTCTGCCCGCCCGCGCTCTGGTTCAGTCCGCCGTTGTGGGCGGCAGCGTCCATCGCGCGTATCAGCGCGGGCAGCCCCGCGCGCCCGGCCCCGGCAGCCCACGCTGTAAAGCTGAGCAGATCCTCGCGGCAGCGCAGGCCGTCAGGCAGCGCACCCACGGCGGCAAGATAACCGGTGCGGGCCAGCAGCTCCCCGAGCAGCTCCTCCACCGGCAGGGTGCGTGCGAGGCGGCGGTACTCGGCCAGCGCCTCGGTAAAGGGGGCAAACCGCGCCTGCTCCCCGCCAAGGACCGCCCCGTACAGACTGCCGTTGGGCCTTGCACGGCGCAGCGCAACAAGGTCGTCTGCCGTGTAGGGGAACATCGGGCTCAGCAGCACGGCTGCCAGCGGAATGTCCTGCGCCGGGTTGTCGATAACACGCAGCAGCGCCGCAAAGGGACGGATATGCGGCTCATCGAGCAGATCGGCGGCGGAATCCGCAAAGACCGGGATGCCCGCCGTGCGCAGTGCGCCCTCATAATCGGCAAAGCCCTTGCGGCCGCGCAGCAGGATACAGAAGTCCTCATACCGGCAGGGGCGCACCCCCTCCTTGCCGCGGACGGCAAAGCCGGTTTTGACCATCTCGGCAATGCGCCGGGCAATGACAGCGGCATCCCCTGCGGTATCGGCCCCGTCAATGACATCGATCTCGCACAGGCCCTGATAGGCGGCGCTTTTATCCCCGCCCACAACAAGCCGCTGGCCGTCCCCATAGGGTACGCCGCCCAGTCCCTGCGTGAAAAACACCTCAAACAGATAGTTGATGCCCGCGATCACGCCGGGTGCGCTGCGGAAGTTTGCATCCAGCGCCAGCGTGGCCGGGCTTGGGGCCGGCTGCGGGTGGGGCTTCCACTGCTGCTGCTTGCCCACAAAGATACCAGGGTCTGCCAGACGGAACCGGTAGATGCTCTGCTTGATGTCGCCCACGAAGAAAAGGTTGTCCGCTTCGGGGCGGGCCAGCGCAAAGTAGATGGCGTCCTGCAGGGCGTTTGTATCCTGATACTCGTCCACCAGCACCGCCGTGTAGCGGCTGCTGACCGTGCGGCACAGCGGCGTGCGCTCGTTGCGCTCATTGACGAGCAGATCGAGCGTCAGATGCTCATAATCCGCGTAGTCCAGCACCTTTTCAGCACATTTTGCGGCAAAGCAGTTGTCGGCAAAGGTCTGCGTTACCCGCACAAGAGCTGCCACTAGCGGCGCAGCGCGGCGGCGGTCAGCGGCAAATTCCTCAGCCGTGCAGAGCAGTGCGTCCCGGCGCAGGCTTTCAAGCTGCTTTTTTGCGCGGTCGCGCAGCTCGGACGCAGCGGCGGCAGACTGGTTTGCGTCCTTGCCGCCCTTGATGCGCCCCGCCGCACGCCAGCCCGACAGAACCAGCTCAAGCGCCGACAGGCATTTATCCCAATCGCCCTGCTCCAGATGGTAGCAGAGGTTCTCGACCCGGGCGGCATCATCAAGCATGACGGCCGTGTAGGCGGCATCGGCCTTTTCGTCCCGCGCTGCGATGGCTGCGCCGCTGTCCAGCAGCGCCTTGACGCCCTGCGCCCGGGCCAGCGCGATGCCCAGCAGCTCACGGCCCCATTCGGTCTGCTGCGGCGGGGCCTCCTGCTGCCACATTTCGGCAAACGCAGTCAGCGATGCCGCCGGGTGGGGCAATGCCCGGGTAAAGTGATAGAGGTCGAGGACTGCATCCCCGGCCGTGCTGTCGGTACGGCCCCGGTCGTACAGGTCGGCAAAGGCGCGGAAGTCGGCGTCCTGATAAGCTGTCTCCAGCGTGGCGGCCAATGTTTCCTGCTCAATACGGGCAAGGTCGGCCTCCTCGGCGGTCGTAAAGTCAGGGGGTACATCGAGCATGGCAAAATGCTGCTGCACAAAATGCAGGCAAAAGGCATCCACCGTGCCGATGGACGTGCGCTGCAAAAGCAGCTGCTGGCGGCGCAGGTTGGTATTGCCGGGGTGGGCGCGCACCTCCTGCGCAAGGCGGGCCGTGATGTCAGCCCGCAGCTTGGCCGCCGCCGCATTTGTGAAGGTCATGATCAGCAGCGAATCGGCATCCGCCGGGTGCTCCGGGTCTGTGATAAGCCCCACCACGCGCTCGACCAGCACACGGGTCTTGCCCGAGCCGGCAGCTGCCGACACCAGCAGGCTGCCGCCCCGCGCCTTGATCGCTGCCGCCTGAGCCGGGGTGAATTGTATCTTGGGTTGTTCTGGCATGGGGTGTCTCCTTTATGTAGAAAAGCTTCCCCCTAGGGGGAAGGCGTTCTCATTCCGCAAACGGGTCGTCCTTGATCGAAATCGTCCGTTCGTGTTCCCCGTCGCGGTGGGTGCAGGCGCAGCGGAAGTCGCAGTAGGTGCAGGGGCTTTTGCCGCCGGGGCAGAGCGGCTCGGCATCAATGCGGCCGCTGTACAGGTTTTCCGCCATATCGATGAGCAGGCCGTCCAGATGATCCCGGATGCGGCCCAGCTTCGCCTCATCGGCCAGCGTGCTTTTGCTGTTCAGCACCTTGCCGGTCTTGGCGCTGAAGCTCAGCGGCACAAACTCACCGGTGCCTTTGGTATCCATGGCACGGTAGATGCTCTCATCATCAAGCAGCAGGCCGTTCATCGGGTAGGTCGGCGCGGGGTCGGCCTCCTCGGTCAGTTCGCGGCGGTCGACGCTCTCGGGTGCAGGGTCGGCCAGCAGGTACTCTACCCCCGCCGCCGTAGCACCGGGGAAGGCCTCCTGCGCGTTGCGCTCCAGCGTAAAGAGGTACAGCAGCATTTGGCAATCCAGACCGTAGTAGACCTCCTTCAGCTTGAACTCCTTGCCGCCGGTCTTGTAGTCCACGACCCGCAGATAGGTCTTGCCCCGTTTTTCCAGCGGCATCGCATCGACACGGTCCACCGTGCCGACAATGCGCACCGTATGCCCCGCCCCATCGGCAAGCTGCACCGGATCGATGCGGGGGGCGTCCGGGTTTTCGGCATCGGGGCGGTCGTCAATGCGCAGCTCAAACGCAACGGGGCGAAAGCCCGACTGCCGCAGATCGCGCTGGATAAAGCCCAGCAGCCCTACCAGATTGCGCCGGATTCGGCCGATCAGGTAGTCCATCCGCACCGTCATGCCGGGCAGGTTTTCGGCCACATATTCGTCCACCAGCGCATCGACAAGGGCCTCCACCTCCTCCGGCGTCAGCGTCTTGAACGCCTCGCCGCGGCGGCGCAGGGCGTTTTCCAGCACCCAGTGGGTCAGCGTGCCGCTTATATTGGGGGCAAGCTCGGCCTTTTTGCGGGGCGCTGCCTTGATGATGTACTGCAGAAAATAGCCAAAGGGGCAGCTCTGGTATTTTTCAAACCGGGTGGGGCTGATGCGCAGCCCCTGCCCAAGCAATGCCTCGAGCGCGGCGGTATCCTCGACCTGCTGCTCTGCCCCGGCGGTGTCCACCGCACGGCGCACAGCGGCATAGCCGGGGGCCAGCGCAGGGTCAGCGTCCAGCACGGCACGCACTGCCGCACCGGCACACTGCCGGTCCGGGTCCTGACTGAGCATACCCAGCACATCAAGCGCAGCGGCCGGGGCGGCGGCCAGCTGCACCGCCGTGGGGGTGCGGGGCGGCACCTGCAGATACTGCAAAATCGGTGCCAGCGCAGCACTGGCGGGGGCGGCATCCTCGGCATGGGCCGCTGCGGGCCAGCTGAGCCAGAGATAGCTGCGTGCCACGGTCAGCGCCTTGTAAAAGCAGATCCCCTCGCGCAGCACCTTGTTGGCAAAGCAGTCGGGCAGCTCGGCGCCCTGCTCCATCATAATGTCACGGTCGGCGTGGGTCAGCAGGCCCTGATCGCCGGGCGTCTGGGGGAACTCCCCCTCCAGCAGGCCGACCACAAAGACGGCATCGGTCTCGGGCAGGCGCATACGGCCCGCCGTTGTCACGATCACACTGTCAAGGCTCTGGGGGATATGCCCCATGTCGGTCGTGCGCAGCAGCAGCGTAAAAAGCTCGGCGTACTCGGCAGGGGGCAGCTTTTCACTGCCCAGCAGGCGGGCAAGCTGGTCAAGCAGCCCCATAACGACATTCCATTCGCGCAGGACCTCATCCGCCTCGGGCAGGCGGCCCTCTGCGCGCAGCTTCTCTGCAAGGCTCTCAAGCGCCTTCTCAGCCCCGAGGGACTGCAGAAACAGGAAGATCTGCTTGGTCAGTGCCGCTGCGGAGGCGCCGGCCGCCTTTGGCACAAAGTTCGCCAGCCGCTCCATAATGAAGGCGCGGGCGCACTCGGCATCGGCCAGCACCTGCCGATCCTGCTCGGAGTCATGGCCGTCATACCCCGCCGCGCTGCGGGTAAAGGGCTCCCGCCAATCGGCGGCGGTCAGCTGCCATGTGTAGGCGTAGTTTTCAAGGGCACACTGCTGGCTTTCCGGCAGATCGACCAGCCCGGTCTTGAGCAGGCGCAGCACGCTGCGGCTCGACACGCCGCGCAAAAGCTCCAGCGCGGCATGGACCGCCCGCGCCGGGGCGGTGTTTTCGGGGGTAGTGGCCTCATCGCAGAAAAGCGGGATGCCCTGCAGACGAAACTCATACCGCAGCGGGGCAAGGTACTGCTCCGCATTGCGGCAGATGACCGCCATGCGGCTGTAGGGAGTGCCCTGCCGCGCGCGGGCCGCGATCTCAGCGGCCACCGCCTTGGCCTCGGCCTGACGGGATTCCGCCGCGTGGTAGGTAATGGCCGGATGCGCCGGATCGACCACGGCCTCCGGCGTATAGGCGGGGTCCGCCAGCAGCAGGCCCAGCTCGGCCAACGCCGGGGCATCGGCATGGCGGCGATCCTCGGTCAGCAGCTCGGTATGGGTAGGCACACCGGCCTCTGCCGCCATCCGCTTGAGGGTATTGACCACATTTTTGGCACCGCTGAACAGCCCCATGCCGCCGTCCCGGTCCTGCTCGCCGTCACAGCAAAGGCAGACCGTTACATCGGCCACCGGCAGCATGGCCGCCAGCAGGGCGCGCTTCGGCGCATTAAAGGTATCAAACTCGTCAATGTACACGGCGCGCCCCGTAAAGAAGGCTGCGTCCAGCCGCTCCGCCGCGCGCTGCTGGCGGTCGCCGGGGTCCATAGCGCTCTGGGCCAGCAGCCCCTCATACGCGGTATAGATCAGGGCCAGTTCATCCAGCTTTTCGCGGTCGGCCCCGGGGGCCTTTGCATAGTCCGCCAGCATTTCCGGCGTTACACCAGCGCTTTTCAGCTCGCTGACGGTCTGGGCAGCCTTCTCGCAGAAGGCGGCGCTGCGCCGCTGGCGGCTGTAGTACACGACCTTGTCCAATAGCGAATCCGCCGCCCGGCGCAGCAGCAGCGCACGGCCCGCCTCGGTCAGGGTGGGCACGGCCGCCCCGCCGTAGCGGCGCAGCAGGGCCTCCGCCAGCGAGGTGAAGGAGTAGCTTTCGACATAGGCGGAAAGGCTGTCCCCCAGCGTGCGGTAGAGCTGCCCCTCGGTGGAGGAGGTAAACTGCTCCGGCACGATAAGGATGCTGCGCTCCCCCCGCGCCGCGCGCGCGCGCAGGGCGGCCAGCATGGTATGCGATTTGCCCGAGCCGGAGGGGCCCAAGATGAAGTTTAGCATGGTGGTGTCCTTTTGTGGGTACAAATAAAGATAATAGATAAAAGATAAAAGATAATAAAATCGGTGGATCGCGGCGCATACGCCGCTAAAATTTTTGTTTTTGCCCTGTGGGCAAAAATTCCACATTTTTTATTATCTATTATCTATTATCTTTTATCTACTTTCGATTTCTTATAAAGTCCGCAACTGCCAGTCTTACCTCAAACCGGCCGAACACCAGCGCGTTTTCATCGGCGCCGGGGTAGGCGGCGGTGCTTCCGGAAATGCAGAGCGAGGGATAAAGCACACAGAACCAGTTGCGGCCCTGCGCGGTGCCCAGCTCTATGCGCAGGGCGGTGTACTCCCCGCCGGGCAGAGAAAAGCTGCCGTAATCGCGGGCGGAAAAGTCGTGGTTCTCCAGCCGCAGGGCGGCCGTTTGCGGGCTGTGGGCGCGGTGCAGGGCACTGTCGGCTGCAGCCTGCAGGGCGGGCAGCGCCGTCTGCAGCGCCCGGACAGCCTGCTGCGGGCTTTGCGCCTGCGTCACGGCGGGCGGCAGGGCAGCCAGCACGGCATCCCGCACCTGTAATTTCAACAGCTGGTCATCCCATGTATCGCTGTTGGCTAAGATGTGCAGCCGCACGGTGTCGGCCCGCACCCGAGCGGCGGTGCGTTGGTGCCAATCGGCATAGGCGGTAAGTACAACAGTCAGTGCCAGCGCCAGACCGGCGCCCAGCTCCAGCACGCGGCGGGTATGCTTCGTCATAACAGTTCTCCCCTTTCCAACCGGAGTATGGGCAGAAAGGGGAGAAAATAATCATCTGATTGTCCGCACAGCGCGGGATCACTTTTTTGCGCCGAACAGGCGGCGGGCCGTCACGAAGGGGCCGCCGCGGGTCGGCTTGCAGAGATAGACCTGCCGGTAGCTGCTTTTAAGGGTGGCCACGGCCTTGCGGGCGGCGTCCTGCCTGTCAAAGATGCCAAAGACGGCCGCACCGCTGCCTGTCATCTGGGCTGTCACGGCACCATGCGCCCGCAGCGTTTTGCAGATGGCGGGTGTTTCGTCCGCACCGGAGCAATGCTCGAGCGCATTGCCGGCCGCCGCGCAGACGCCGGGCAGGTCGTTTTTGCGGATGGCCTGCTCCTGTGCCTCGCAGTCAGGGTGAACAGGGCTGCCCATCGTGTCATAGCGGGCAAAGGCTTCGGGGGTGGAAACGCCCACGCTGGGCATCGCCACCACGAACCAGCAGTCCGGGCAGGGCGGCAGGGCTTTCATCAGATCGCCCACGCCCCGCACGCGGCAGGTGCCGCCCATCAGGGCAAACGGCACATCAGCCCCGATGCCCGCACCGATGGCGCAGAGTTCACTCATCGAAAGCTTTGCGCCGTACAGCTCGTTCAGGCCGACCAGCACCCCGGCGGCATCGGCACTGCCGCCGGCCATGCCGGCCCGCACCGGTACCCGCTTGTAGATCGTCATATCCACGCCCGCCAGCAGGCCGGTATAGGCAAAGAAGGCCAGCGCGGCCTTGACAGCGGTGTTTTTATCGTTGGCCGGCACAAAGCTGCCGGGCAGATTCAGCGTCAGGTCATGGCTGCGGCGCAGCGTGATTTTTTCATACAGATCAATGGTCTGCATGACCATATCCAGATCATGGTAGCCGTTGGGCAGCGTGCCCACGACATCCAGCGACAGATTCAGCTTGGCCGGGGCCAGCACCGTCACAGAACGGTATTGCATAGGGGTCACTCTCCTGTTATTTGCTCTGCGGATGGCAGGGTTACTTCGTCCAGCCGTTTTCGCTCAAAAATTCGCGGATGCGCTTCATTGCGATCTGCAGATGATCCACGCTGTAGGCATAGCTGATGCGGGCGTACCCCTCGCCGGAGGCACCGAACGCCGAGCCGGGGATAATGGCAACCTCTTTTTCACGCAGCAGCCGCTCGCAGAATTCACTGCTCGTGAGGCCGCTGATCTGGATCGAGGGGAACACATAGAACGCGCCGCGCGGCTCAAAGCAGGTCAGGCCCATATCGTTGAGCGCCTTGACCACATAACGGCGGCGGCGGTTGTACTCGTCCCGCATCATCTCGATCTGGTCATCACATTGGCGCAGCGCCGTGACCGCCGCATACTGGCTGGTGGTCGGGGCCGACATGATGCAGCTCTGGTGGATCTTGGTCATAACCTTGATGAGCGGTGCGGGGCCTGCGGCATAGCCTAGGCGCCAGCCGGTCATGGCGTAGGATTTGGAGAAGCCGTTGACGACGATGGTGCGCTCGGCCATGCCGGACAGCGATGCAATGGACACATGGCGGTCGAGGCCGTAGGTCAGTTCGGAGTAAATCTCGTCCGACAGCACCAGCACGTTCGTCTCGCGCAGGACGGCGGCGATCTTCTCCATCTCGTCAGCGCTCATGACGGCACCGGTGGGGTTGTTGGGATACGGGAAGATCAGCAGCTTTGTCCGCGGCGTGATGGCCGCCCGCAGCTGGTCGGCAGTCAGGCGGAACTGATCCTCGGCGCGGGTGGCAATATGCACCGGCACGCCGCCGGTCAGCTGGGTGATCGGCTCATAGCAGACAAAGCAGGGCTCGGGAATGATGACCTCGTCCCCGGGCTGGACCACCGCGCGGATGATCAGGTCGATGGCCTCACTGCCGCCGACCGTGACAAGGACATTTTCCTCTTTATAGTGCAGGTCAAAGCGGCGGCCAAGGTAGCTGCAGATCTCATTGCGCAGCTCCTTCAGGCCGGCGTTGGCTGTGTACTTGGTGCGGCCCAGCTCAAGGCTGCGGATGCCTGCATCGCGGACGCTCCACGGCGTTTTAAAGTCCGGCTCGCCAACGCCCAGAGAGATGCAGTGCGGCATTTCAGCCGCCAGATCAAAGAACCTGCGGATGCCGGACGGGCGCATCGCCTTGGCGGCGGGAGCAAGCAGTTCATCGTAGTTCATCACAGGACGGTACACTCTCTTTCATCGGGTTCTTCGGCCAGATACAGCCGGCCGCCGCGCTTGTAGGGGCGCAGCACAAAGCTGGTGGCGGTGGAGAGCACATCGTCCAGCGGGGAGAGGCGCTTGGCCACGAAGATTGCGATTTCCTGGAAGCTGCGGCCCTTGATGATGACCTGCAGGTCGTAGCTGCCGCTCATCAGCAGCACGGTATCCACCTCATCAAACTGGGCGATGGTCATACCGATGTCGTCAAAGCCGCGGGCCTTGTGGGGGGTCACACGCAGCTCGATGACAGCCTCCACCAGATTGACGCCGGCCTGTTCCCAGTCCACCAGCGTTTCATACCCGCGGATGTAGCCCTTGGCGGCGGCCTCGTCCATCATGGCGGCGATCTCCTCGGGGGTCTTATCCAGCATGGCTGCGATGTCCTCGATCGGCATGCGGGCGTTCTTTTCCAGAATACGGAGCAATTCTTCCATAGTACCACACCTCACTCAAGTATATGCAGCTATTATAGCATATTCGCGGCAGGATTGCACCATTGTTTTTTGCGGCAAAGCCCTGCCGATCACAAAAAAAGCAGCATCCCCGTGCCTTACACAGGGATGCTGCTCTGTTTTTTGTCAGCCCTCGGCAGACTGTTCGTCTGTTGTCTGGGGTTCCTCCGGCTCTGCGGGCTGCTCCGGCTCTGCAGGCTCCGGCGCAGGCTCTTCAGCTGCGTCGGGCGCATCGGCGGTGCCCAGCTCCTCGTTCTGCAATTCCTCCACAAGGGCATCGGTCGGTGCAGGGGTGGGCGTGACCTCCACCTGCATCTCACTCTCCTGCAGGGCGGTCAGATACCACTGGCGGTTCTCCCCGCGGGTAAAGACATAATCCATATACTTCGTCGGCTCGGTGGGGGCTGTCAGCGAAAGCTCACCGGTGGCGTTGTTCGTGGCGGTGGGCACATAGCCGACCGTGACGATGCGCTTGCCGTCCCGGCGGCTGATCTTCTCGACCGTCGGCGTGTACTGCGCCACAGAGCTGGTGACAGGCACCAGATAGGCCTGCTTTTCCTCATCGTACTGGTAGACGAATTCCTCGGTGCTGAAGGTCCCCTCCGGCACCTTATACTCAGGGCCGAGAAGGTTGGCGATGTAGGTATCGACCTCCAGCGCGGGGATCATGGCCGAGCCGGTATCGGGGTCACGCTCATACTGGTCAAGGCTGCCGCCGCTGTTCTGCACCTGATAGACGGTGCCCCAGATGGCGGCCTGCTTGAATACGCCGGGGTCAACGCTGTTCACATCGTCAAACGCCACGGGATCCAGCATGACCATACCGTACAGGCGGTCACGGTACGCCTTGCGCAGACCACTGTCGTCCAGCGCCGATCGCACAAGCCCTACGATCCAGCCCAGCACGGTAAACAGGCCGATGAGCGCAAGCAGCAGCGCCACACTGCCCACGACCTGCCGTGCCAGACGGCGGTTATTGCGGATATGTTCTTCTCTGTAATTTGCCATTGTGGATGTGTTGCTCCTTTGGGGGGGGATTGAAAAGCGGTGCGGCGGGGTGAGGGCACCCCGCCCTACACGCCCATTGAACGGGGGATCGCAGAGCGGCATGCCCCCATGCCGCCGCAGGCAGGCCTCTTACTTATTCTTGTACATCTGCTCGTAGTATTTCTGGTAATCGCCGCTGGTGACATGAGCCATCCAGTCGGGGTGGGCCAGATACCAGTCGATCGTCAGCACAATGCCCTTCTCGAACGGGGTCTCGGGGTACCAGCCCAGATCCTCCTTGATCTTGG
>ERZ834769.1398-NODE-1398-length-21258-cov-7.890487_pt1 | contig 21258 bp, 16 predicted proteins | sample MGYA00519690_ERZ834769 | MGnify/ENA primary metagenome ERZ834769 (study PRJEB31850, sample SAMEA3708760) | human gut metagenome | biome: human gut; feature: human-associated habitat; material: faeces | place: China | collected 2014 ... | reverse complement strand
TGCCCAGACCCCTTGATTTTTTATAGGGGGGGGGGGGTATAATAAGGTGCGAAAAGTATCTCGTCAGCAAAATAGAAAGATCAGCAAGCCAGTCGAAAGGCTGCGACGCAAAGCGAAAGGGCCTGTAATATGGCAGCCAGCCGCACGTTATCCTCTCCGGGTGAGGTAATATGAAACCTTGCACCTCCTCGTGAAGATGCGTCGGCTTCCCTTCAGGAGAGCGAGCGCGCAGCGGGCCTACAAGGGTTCAGAGCGTCGTACCAGCCGTTTGGCCGGTGCGGCGCTTTTTTGTTTTGGCTGAAATAGAGAGATTTTTTGGGAAAATCATTGAAAAGGAGTAAAAAATTATGAGACCTAAGCGTTTGATCAGCTTATTGGTTGCGGTCTGCATGATGATCACCATGCTGCCTCTGTCGGCAGTCACAGCATTTGCAGCAGACACGTCAGCGTCAACTGGTACAGCCATCGTTGGCGGTTACAAGTATGCCTATACGGTAAATGCAGGCGGTAAGACTGCAACCATCACAAGACTTCTTGGCCCTGTTGATTCAGAAGGCAATGTTGATTTTACAAACAAGAACCCCTACGACATCGACATACCCGAAACGTTGGACAAATACACTGTAACCGGCATCGGCAATTATGCCTTTCATTATCTCCCTGCTCTGACGAACGTCACCATTCCACAAGGCATTACTTCCGTCGGCGATTATGCATTCTCCGACTGTGATGGGCTTATCTCCGCCACAATTGAAGAAGGTGTGCCAACCGGAACTAATATGTTTAATGGTTGCGATAACCTGACCACTGTGAAACTTCCCGAGAGTCTGACAACCATTGCCGATGGTTCCTTTGCAAATTGCTCTGCCTTGAATCATGTTACAATTCCCGACAATGTAACTAAGATTGGCACGTCTGCTTTTAGTCTTTGCAACGGACTTTCTGACATCACTCTGGGCCGCGGCCTGACCACGATCGGAGACTTCGCTTTCAAAAATTGCGACAGCCTGGAGACGATCCAACTTCCCTCCGATCTGGAAAAAATTGGTGAAGAAGCTTTTCGGGAATGCGATATTCTTAAATCAATCACGCTGCCAGACAGTGTGACAGACATTGGCGAGGCCGCTTTTTCCACCTGCCCAGAACTCGAGTCCATCACCATCCCGGAAAACGTAACAACCATTAAATCTGGTACCTTTGACTATTGCTACCGTCTGAAATCCATTACGCTCCCTGCTGGATTGACTTCTTTCGAAGACGATCTGACTGGTTGTCCTGCTGGGTATTTCCGAGCTACCGATTTGAACCCCGATGGTTCTTATATTTACACTCCCGATGGTGCCATCTACTTCAACAACGACAGGGACCACGCAGATAATCTGCTTAAAAATCCTGTACTGGCAGGACGCAATTTTCTTTGCCTCTGCCATGTGACCTTTGATGCCAAGGGCGGTGACCTGACCTACGATAAGGTGCCGGTTTATGAGACCGAAAAAATCATTGGTACCAAGGCAAACAAACTGAAAGCCATCCCTAATCCCACCCGTGCGGGTTACAACTTCACCGGCTGGTACACCGACACCGACGGTAAACAGCTCTTTAATGCGGACGAAACCGCAATTACGGATGACATCACCCTCTATGCCGGTTGGGAGTCCGACCCCAATGCTCCGGTCTGCCACCCGCTGACCTTGAAGGACGGCGTTATCACCAGCGTAACAGTGCCCGGCAAGGATGGTGCTGACCCCGAGGATATCACCGAAATCGTTAAAAAGAACGCCAACGAGGACGGTTCCTTTAATGTCCCCGAGGGTGCAACGGTGAGTGTTGCATTTGATAAGGATGCTTTTGCAGATAGCGGTCTGAAATTTGGCCACTGGGATATCACCGGCCTGGATGATCCGAACGCTTATCAGAATAAGGAAAGCTTTGCCTTTGTGATGCCTGCAAAGGGCGTGACCCTGAAAGCCATGACACAGGATGCATCCATTGAAGATGACGAGCCCGATATCGTTGGCCCCATCGTGATCGGCACTACTGTTGTTGTCGGCGGTGCAGTGCTGGGCTATCAGGCCTATTCTCTGGGCGCTGAATTTGCAGGCAAGCTGATGGCTCTGCCCTACTTCCCCAGCAACCGCAGCGCCCTTGCCATGATGCTGTGGGAGGATGCAGGTAAGCCCATGCCCGAATCCGAACTGCTCTACCCCGATGTCGGTCAGGAAGAGCGGGATATGGATCTGCAGCACGCCGCCCGCTGGGCCATGGAAAATGACCTTATCCCCGATCTGAACGATGAGGGGACGGCTCCGGAAGAGATGAAATTCTATCCCGACAACACCGTAAGCAAGATCGATGTGCTGAAAGCATGGCAGAAAGCACAGGAGCTCAAGCAGAACGCCTGAGCAGCCCTAAACCAACCCCCACTTGGCCCGTAAACCGCAATGCGGGCTGAGTGTTCCAAAATTCCCAAAGTACAGAAGCGCTTCATCCTCTCCCGGATGAGGCGCTTCTGTGCTTTCCGGAATTTTTTTTCCCGGCACCCCTTGCATCCCGCCCGCCGGTGCGGTATGCTTAACCAATAGAGCATTGCAGAGGGAGGGAGACCCCGGATGGACATGGAAGAGATCCGCTACCTGCTGGGCGGCACGATATTCGCGCGGGCCAAGGCCTACACGGACCGGATACAGGATCTGAATTGCGAAGTGGCCGGGAACGGCGTGCGCCACCTGAGCGCCGACGTGCGCGGCGGCGGGCGGAGCCTGTACCAGACCCAGGTCTGGCTGCGGGAAAACGGCAGCTTTGTCAGCGCCAGCTGCTCCTGCCCCTACAACGAAAACGGCGAGGGGCCCTGCTGCAAGCACATCGGCGCGCTGCTGATGCGGGACAGCGAGAGTCAGGGCCTTTCCGGCAGAGCGCCGCAAAGGCCCTCTGAGAGCCCGGAGAGCATCCCGGGCGTGGTGCGGGGCACGGCCAACCTGCAAACGCCCCAGCCTGAGGAGCAGCCCCGCAGGGACAGCTATGCCTCCAGCCTGGAGATGCTGTTCGGCAAGAAATGGCGGGGCGAGGAACCGGAATCTGACTACGAGGCACGGCGGCTGCTCCAGGCCTATCAGGAGGGAGCGCTGGCCGAGGTGGACGGCGTGACCGGCCACGCGGAGCTGCGCCCCCACGCCGCAGAGCTGGAGCCGGAGCTGACCCTGCTGCCCGGGGAACTGCCCTGGCTGCGGCTGCGCATCTCGGCAGACGGCGGGCGGCAGTATGTGGTAAAGAGCATCCCGGACCTGCTGCGGGCCGTGGAGAAGCACGGCTTCATCAGCTACGGCAAGGCGCTGGAATTCCGGCACAGCTGGGAGGCCTTTGCCCCGGAGGCACAGCAGCTCCTCCGCCTGCTGCGGCGGCAGCTCAGCGCAAAGGAAGGGGTCGAGGCGGCTCTGCGCAGCTACGGCAATGCGCCCCGCAGCGGGCCTGCCGGGGGCATCCCGCTGAACGGCGAGATCTTTGATGGTCTGGTGGCCCTCTATGCCCCCACCGGCAATCTGGGCGGCTACACCCTCAAAACCGGCATCCCGGCCCTGACCATGCGGGTGGAAAAGCGCCGGGGTGGCGTGGAGGTGTCCGTGACCCCTGCGTTGGGGTGGAAAACGGGTTTAGACAACGACTATTTATACAGTGAGGATACGATCTGGCAGCTGGACCGGGCCGAAAGCGCCCGGATGCGGCCCGCCCTTGAGGCACTGTGCGGCAAGAGCCTGTTCTTTACCACCGGGGATGCCACCGCCTTTTGCAGCTATGTCCTGCCAGAGCTGGGCAGCAGGGTGACCATTGAGGACCCCGAACGCCTGCTGCTGAATCAGATCCCGTTGGAGCCGGTGGTGCAGTTTTATCTCGACGCGCCCACGCGGGAAACGGTGCGGGCACACCTTGAATTTTTGTACGGCGAGGACCGCGTCACGCCGGAGGAACCGGGGCCTGCCGGTCTGCTGCGGGATGCCCGCGCCGAACAGCGGGCCGGGCGGCTGCTGGGGCGGTATCTGGAGCCGGGGCCGAACACCATGGGCAACGGCCTTGCCGCCCACTACGATGCCTATGAGGAGGATGCGGTCTACCGCTTCCTCGATGAGGGGGTCCCGGCCCTGCTGGCCGAGGGCGAGGTCTACCTGACCGATGCCTTTCGCAGTATGCAGGCCGCACCGCCGAAGATCTCGGTGGGGGTGTCGGTGCACGGCAGCGTGCTTGACCTTGAGGTGGACACGGGGGAGTTCCCGGTGGGAGAGCTGAAAGCCCTGCTGAGATCGCTCCACCAGAAAAAGCGCTACCACCGCTTGCGCGATGGCCGTCTGCTCCGGCTGGACGATTCCATGGAGGTGCTGGACGAGCTGAACGAGACACTGGAGCTTTCCGGGGCCAAACTGGGCCAGACCCACGCCCGGCTGCCCCTGTACCGGGCCCCCAGTCTGGACTGGGCGCTCTCGGGGCAGAACGGCATCCGCTTCAACCGGGACGATGCCTTCCGCCAGCTCAGCCGGAGCTTCCACGCGGTGAAGGACAGCGAGTATACACCGCCCGCGTCTCTACAAAAAGTTTTGCGAAAATACCAGCGGGACGGCTACCGCTGGCTCCGCACGCTGGATGGCTACGGCATGGGCGGCATCCTTGCCGATGATATGGGTCTGGGCAAGACGGTGCAGGTGCTCAGCTATCTGCTGGCCCTCCGGGAGCAGGGCGGGAACTCCCTGCCCAGCCTCATCGTCTGCCCGGCCTCGCTGGTGCTGAACTGGGCCGAGGAATGCCGGAAGTTCACACCGGAGCTGAACTGTGTTGTAGTGGACGGGGATGCCGCCCACCGGGCCCAGCTGGCCGAGCAGTGGGACGGGGCCGATGTGGTGGTGACCAGCTACGACCTGCTCCGCCGCGACGAGACCCTCTACGAGAGCCAGAAATTCTACGCCTGTATCCTGGACGAGGCCCAGGCCATCAAGAACCACACCACCCAGAAATACAAGGCGGTGTGCGGGGTGAACAGCCGTGTCCGCTTTGCGCTGACCGGTACCCCCGTGGAGAACCGCCTGGGCGAGCTGTGGAGCATCTTCTCCTTCCTGATGCCGGGCTACCTGCCGCCCTACAAGAGCTTCTGCAGCCGGTTTGAAAAGCCCATCACGCAGGAAAACGACCCGGCGGCGGTGCGGCGGCTGAACCAGCTCACCGGGCCGTTCATCCTGCGCCGGATGAAGTCCGAGGTGCTGAAGGAGCTGCCCCCCAAAACAGAGAACGTCTACCGCATCGAGCTGGAAGAAGAACAGCGCAAGCTCTACCTTGCCGCCGTGGTGGATGCCCGGGAGAAGCTGCGGGCCGCCAAGCCCGAGGACAAGATGGCGGTGTTCGCCGTCCTTATGCGCCTGCGGGAGATCTGCTGCGACCCCCGGCTCATTGCCGACAACTGGACAGGCGGCAGCGCCAAGCTGGATGCCTGCATCGAGCTGGTCACCAGTGCCGTGGAGGGCGGGCACCGCATCCTGCTGTTCAGCCAGTTTACCTCCATGCTGGAGCTGCTGGCCAAGCGGCTGGACGCGGAGGGCGTGAGCCACTTCACCCTGCAGGGCTCCACCCCCAAGCCGGTGCGTGCCGAGCTGGTGCGCCGCTTCAACGGCGGCGAGGCCAGCGTGTTCCTGATCTCCCTGCGGGCAGGCGGCACCGGCCTGAACCTGACCGCCGCCGATATCGTCATCCACTACGATCCGTGGTGGAACGTGGCGGCTCAGAATCAGGCCACCGACCGTGCCTACCGCATCGGCCAGCAGAACCCGGTGCAGGTGTACAAGCTCATCGCCCAGGACACCATTGAGGAAAAGATCGTGGAGCTGCAGCAGGCCAAGCAGGATCTGGCCGAGACCGTCACCGGCAGCGCGGATGGTGCCATCCTGCGCATGAAGCCGGAGGAGCTGCTGAATTTGTTGGAGGGAACCGAATGATGCAATACGCCATATTTGCCCGGCCTGTCGTGACCATTTACGACCTGCCCCAGACCACCAAACAGAGCGAGGCGGGCCTTGTTTCCACCATCGGGGACGAGGGGCTGTACGGTCAGGCCTGTCAGGTGCGCACCGCCCCCGGCGGCGTGACCGCCGAGGGAGTGCCCCTCTCCCCGGAGGTGGCCGAGGTGGTCACCTTTTACGGCTACCACGGCTTTGTCCGGCGGGATGCGCTGAAATTTGTCCATGAGGATACACTGCGGGACTACCTGTCCCAGCCGCTGGTGCTGGTGGGCCGTGCCACCGATGTGCTCAGCCTGCCCAAGGTGCAGGGGGTGCGGATGCTGGAACTGGAGCGGGGCTGCCTGCTCTGCCGCCTGCCCGAACCGCCCGAGGAAGCCGAGGCCCACACCGGCTGGGCCAGGGTGGCCCTGCTGGATGGCCGCACCGGCTATGTCCGGGACGTGGCGCTGGAGCCGGTGCGGTTTGAGATGACCGCCGTGTTCTCCCAGCGGGAGGGGCTGGCCTTTGATGACGCGCTGGCCGAGGCCCGGAATATTACCGCCGGGGAGCTGGTGCCGCAGGCACTGCAGGCGTGGTACGACGGCAGCGAGGAAGCGTTCCGGGATGCTGTCTGCGCACAGGCGAAAAAGTATCTGGGCACCGAGTACCGCTGGGGCGGCAAGTCGGGCCGGGGCATTGATTGTTCCGGCCTTGTCAGCAGCGCCTATATGCAGTGCGGCGTGCTCATCTACCGGGATGCCAGGATCGTGGAGGGCTGGCCCATGCACCAGATCCCCTTTGCGGACAAAAAGCGGGGCGATGCCCTCTACTTTCCCGGCCATATCGCCCTTTACCTTGGCGAGGGCCGCTATATCCACTCCACCGGCGCATCCGCCAGCGGCGGCGTGGTCATCAACAGCCTTGACCCCGCCGACCCGCTGTACCGGGAAGATCTGGTCAAGAGTCTGTATGCGGTGGGAAGTGTGTTCTGATAAAGTAACTTACCCTCTCCGTCATCCCTGCGGGATGCCACCTCTCCCAAAGGGAGAGGCACTGGCAATTCCCCCGCAAGGTTTCGGGAAACCGCTAGAGGCTCCCCCTTTGGGGGAGCTGGCAAAGCCGTCAGGCTTTGACTGAGAGGGCGAGGATGTTATAGGAGGAAGAACAATCCATGAAAGTCTTTGATCTACACTGTGACACCCTGAGCGAGCTGCGGCGCGCGGAGATGCGGGGCGACGGGCAGACCTTTGCCCGCAACAACGGCCACATTGATCTGGAAAAGCTGGAGAAGGGCGACTACATGCTCCAGTGCTTTGCCGCCTTTGTGAATCTGGCTGACCCCACCCCGGGCGCGGACCCGCTGGTGACGGCGCTGGAGGAGATCGACGTGTTCAAGCGGATGATGGAGCGGTATTCCGACAGGATCGCCCCTGTCTACCGCCCCGAGGATATCCGCAAAAACGCCGAGGCGGGCAAGATCAGCGGAATGCTGACCATTGAGGAAGCAGGCTGCTGCAAGGGCAGTCTGGGTGTGCTGCGCCGGATGTACGAGCTGGGCGTGCGGATGATGACCCTGACCTGGAACCACGAGAACGAGCTGGCCAGCCCCAACGTGGTGCCCGGCAACGGCCCCATCTGGCCCTGTATGCCCAACACCGAGACCGGCCTGAAGGAGAAGGGCTTCGAGTTTCTGGCCGAGATGGAGCGGCTGCACATCATTGCCGATGTGAGCCACCTGTCCGATAAGGGCTTCTGGGACATTGCGGAGCACAGCACCCGCCCCTTTGCGGCCAGCCACTCCAACTGCCGCGCCCTGGCCCCCCACTGCCGCAACCTGACCGATGAGATGATCCGGGTCATGGCGGAAAAAGGCGGTCTGGTGGGCCTGAACTACTGCGCGGGCTTTCTGGATGACCAGCCCAGCCCCGACCTGTGCCGCAGCACCACGGCCCTGATGGCCAAACACGCCGCTCATTTCAAGCAGGTGGGCGGCATTGAGATCATCGGTCTGGGCAGTGACTTTGACGGCATTGGCGGCAAGCTGGAACTGAGCGACTGCTCCAAAATGCCCCTGCTGGCCGATGCCCTGCGGAAAGAGGGCTTCACCGAGGATGAGGTGGAAGCCATCTTCTTCCGCAACGCACAGCGTTTCTTTGAAAACAACCTGTAATCACCGTTAGTATCTCAAATTTCGTCAATTTCGGCCAATTCGTCATTGAGGATATCATTTGGTGACGAAAATGACGAAAGTGACGAAAATAATGTCTTAACGGTAAGGATAAAGTATAACGGAAAGTATAGAAAAGTTGAGGGATTCCAGATGGATCAGAATATGACATTGGAAAAGCGCATTGCCGCAGAGCTCTATTCCTATCAGGGCAGGATGAGCGTTTTTGTGGATGACCTGCGCGGCAGCACGGTGGAGATCGGTGCCGACGAGGAATTTGAGACGGCCTCCACCATCAAGGCGTTCATTCTGGCGGTGCTGTATCTGCAGGCCAGCCGGGGCAGGGCTGACCTGGAAGAGGAGATCACCTACGAGGCCAGCCAGTTCGTGGACGGCTCCGGGATGCTCCGGGCCCTGGGCGTGGGGGCAAAGCTCAAGGTGAAGGACACCGCCACCATGATGATCATCTGCTCGGACAACATTGCCACCAATATGATCATCGATTACCTGGGGCTGGACACCATCAATGCCTGCATCCGGGAATTGGGCTTTGGGCACACCGTCCTGCACAATCCCCTCCACTTTGACCGCTACGACAAGCTGGGCACCACCACGCCCCGGGACTACGCCGCCCTGTTTGCGCAGGTGGCAAAGGGCACGCTGGTCAGCAGGGAAGCCAGCGCCGCCATGCTGGGCATCTTCCGCCAGCAGCACTACAACACCATGCTGACCCACGATTTCCCCCAGTTCTATCTGGACTGCGAGGAGACCGGCGAGCCGGAGCTTATCTGGGTGGCCAGCAAGAGCGGCAGCATGAACGCCTGCCGCAACGACGGCGGCATCATCCACACCCCCTACGGCGAGTATGTGATCGTTCTGATGAACAAGGAGTTCCATGACATCATCGAGTACAACGACCACCCCGCCATGGTCTATGGTGCCCGGGTGTCCCGGATGATCCTGGATCAGATCCTGGCCTGCGAGGGAAAGCTGTATCTGAAGTAAACGAAAGAGTGGGAAAGTAGAACGAATGGAAATTACATTATCATTGCCAATGCTGCTGTTTCTGATGCTGATGACCGGGTTTGCGGGCTTTGTGGACTCGGCGGCGGGCGGCGGCGGCCTGATCAGCCTGCCCGCCTACCTGTTTGCGGGCCTGCCGGTGCATTACACCTACGGCACCAATAAATTCAGCGCGGCCTGCGGCACCACCTTTGCCACGGCGCAGTTCTTCCAGAAGGGAGCCATGAACATCCGGGTCGGCCTGCTGGCGGCTGTGGGCAGCTTTGTGGGCAGCGCACTGGGCTCCCACATCGTGCTCCTGCTCAGCGATCAGGTGCTGCGCACCATGATGCTCATCATCCTGCCGGTGGCGGCGGTGCTCATCCTCTGGCGGCGGGACCTGCCCGACGAGAACCGGGACGACGGCACCCTGAACGCCAAAAAGGCGGTGCTGGCTCTTGCCATCGGGCTGGGCATCGGCCTGTACGACGGCATCTTTGGCCCGGGCACCGGCACCTTTGCCATCATCGCCTTTACCACCCTGATGGGCTTTGACCTGCGCACGGCGGGCGGCAACGCCAAGGTGCTCAACCTTGCCAGCAACTACGCCAGCCTTGTAACGTATCTTTCCAGCGGGCTGGTGGTGTTTTCCATCGGCATCCCCTGTGCCATCAGCGGCATTGTGGGCAACCTGCTGGGCTCCCACTTCGCCCTCAAGAACGGCGCAAAGTTCATCCGCCCCATGATGCTTGTGGTGCTGGTGCTCCTGCTGGGCAAGATCGTCTCGGACGCGGTGCTGTAAACCAACAAAAAGAGGAACTGCCGGGAAAGCAGTTCCTCTTTTTGATTGGGTAAGATCAGAAGGTGAAGCCCTCATCGAGGAAGGCCAGGCCGAACGCGCCGGGGCCGGCGTGGGTGCCGATGACGCAGCCGATCTGGCGCACAAGGGCCTCGCTCCGGCCCAGATTCTCCTGCAGGTAGGTCTGGATGGGCTGCACCTCGCGGGGGGCGAGGGTGTAACCGGCCAGCGCGTCGGCGCAGGTGCTGATGCCGCCCAGCTCCTCGATCTTCTTGAACAGGGCAACGTAAGCGCCGGGCAGGCCCCGGGCCTTGCCCGCCATAACGACCTTGCCCTCCTTGATGGTGATGAGGGGCTTGATGCCCAGCATCCCACCGGCCACGGCCACGGCGGCGGGCAGGCGGCCGCCCTTGCGCAGATACTTCAGGTCGTCGATGACAGCCACCAGATGCAGATGCTCCTTGGCGTGCTCAAGGGTGGCGGCGATCTGCCCGGCAGTCTTTCCGGCATCCCGCAGCTGAACAGCCAGCCGCACCAGCAGGCTCTCGCCCAGGCAGACGTTCTCGGAATCCACAAAGAGGACATTGTCCACATTGGCCATGTCTGCGGCCAGCCGGGCGCACTGGCAGGTGCCGGACAGCTCGTGGGAGAGGAAGATGCCCACCACTTCGTCCCCGGCGGCAGCCGCCTCAAGGAAGAAGCGCTGGAACAGCTCGGGGCTGGGCTGGCTGGTAGTGGGCAGCTTGTGGCAACGGGCCATCACGCCGTAATACACAGTGGGGGTCATGTCCACGCCGTCCCGGAGCACGGTGCCGTCCTCCAGGGTGACGTTCAGGGGGATGACGGTCACGCCCAGCTGCTCGGCTTCAGCGGGCAGGATGTCGGATGCGGAATCGGTAAGAATGCGGATCATAGTAATACCTCCAACGGGGCCAAGAACGGATAACCCGACCAAATCAATCAAAAAGTCGTATAGGAATATACCAGAGACGACGGGAAATGTCAATTGTTTGAATCAATATTTCTTCGTATTTTCGCAATTCCGCTCCGTTTTCTTGCAAAAACGGGCCGGAACATGATACAATGGGCATCAGGCATTGCGGGGCGGTGCGCTGTGCGCCCGAAGCAGCGGGACAGCGCGGCCCCAAACGGAGAGGGGACGGAGAAGATGTCAGAGCAGAACCGCCGCCTGCGGGCGGCAGGCATCGCGGCACTGGCCTGGGCCGGGCTGGCGGCGGTCTGGTGTGTGCTGGTCCCCGGCGGGGCGGCAGAGCTGCCGCAGGGCGTGCCCGGCACACTGCGCAGTCTGCTGGTGCTGCCGCTGGCTGAGGAGCTGGTGTTCCGGGGGGCGCTGCTGCGCCTGCTGCGGCCGCTGGGGGAGCACCCGGCAAACCTCTGCCAGGCTGTGCTCTTTGCGGCCCTGCACGGAACGCTGACCGAAAAGTGCTACGCGCTGGGCATGGGGCTCATTTTCGGATGGGCCGCAGAGCAGACCGACAGTCCTGCACCCGGGGTGGTGCTGCATATCCTGAACAATGGGCTGGTGCTGGCCCGGGCGCTGGCAGAAAGGGGAATGGGATGACCGACTATGAGCTGATGGGCGCGGCGCTGGAGGAGGCCGCACGGGCCGCCGCGCTGGGCGAGGTGCCCGTGGGCGCGGTGGTGGCCCGGAACGGCGAGATCATCGCCGCCGCCCACAACACCCGCGAGACCGAGAAAAACGCCCTCCACCACGCCGAGCTGCTGGCCATTGACGCGGCCTGCAAAAAGCTGGGCGGCTGGCGGCTGTGGCAGTGTGAATTGTTCGTTACGCTGGAGCCCTGCCCCATGTGCAGCGGCGGCATCATCAACAGCCGGATCAGGCGGGTGGTGTACGGCGCGGCGGATACCAAGGCCGGGTGCTGCGGCAGCGTGACCGACCTGTTCGCCCTGCCCTTCAACCACCATCCGGTGGTGGAAAGCGGTCTGCGGGCGGAGGAGGCGCAGGCGCTGCTGCAGGCGTTTTTTCTCCGGCTGCGGGAGCAGCGGGCCGCAAAGCCCCGCTGGAAACCGCCCGTGACCCCCTGAGAACGTGAAAAAAAGTGGGAACTGCGTGAAAAGACGGCGGTTCCCACTTTCTTTTTTCGTCGAATTGTGTTATATTATTTAATGGTAACTTGTCGAAAACACTCGCACAGACCAGCGGGCTCGCCGCAGGACCGGCCTTGACCGGAAAGAGGAGCAGAGCGCAGCCCATGGGTGCGGTGGAGGGCGGGACCTTCCTGCCTGCGGGATTTTTTGCAGGCAGAGAACAAACGGCAGGAGGGCTGACTCTTGTACGATGATGAATTTGAACTGACCTTTGACCTGAGCGATGCGGACGAGGCATCCCGGGCCCCTGCGCCGGAACAGGAGCCGGTGCAGGAAGCTGCGCCGGAACCGGCAGCAGAAACGGAACCGCCGGTGGAGGCTGTACCGGAACCGGCAGCCCCTGCGGCCAATGGGCGCTGCGTGCTGATCTCGGGCGGCGACCGGGGCATCGGAGCCGCGGCGGCCCGCGCCTTCTGGCAGGCGGGCTACCGGGTGGCGGTGCTCTACCACACCCACGCCGAGGCGGCGGAGGCGCTGGAAAAGGCGCTGCCGGGCCTGCTGGCGGTCCAGTGCGACGTGGCCTCCCGCGCCAGCTGTGAGGTGGCGTTCCACACCGTGGAGCAGGCCGTGGGCCATGTGGATGTGCTGGTGAGCAACGCGGGCATTGCCCAGCAGAAGCTGTTCACCGATATCACCCCGGAGGAGTGGCAGCACATGCTGGACGTGAACCTGAGCGGCGCGTTCCACCTGTGCCAGCTGGCCCTGCCGGGCATGATCCGCCGCAAGGCGGGCCGCATCCTGACCGTGAGCAGCATGTGGGGCCAGACCGGCGGCAGCTGCGAGGTGCATTACTCCGCTGCCAAGGCGGGCCTGATCGGCCTGACCAAGGCCCTTGCCAAAGAGGAGGGGCCCAGCGGCATCACCGTGAACTGCGTGGCTCCGGGTGTCATCGACACCGATATGATGGCTGCCTTTACGGCAGAGGATAAGGCTGCGCTGGCCGAGGAGACCCCCGTGGGCCGCCTGGGCAGCGCGGACGAGGTGGCGCAGCTGCTGGTGTTCCTGGCAGGCGAAAGCGCCGGTTACATCACCGGGCAGGTGTTCGGTGTGAACGGCGGCCTGGTGATTTGAACCATCCCGCAGCGGCAAAACTTATGATACGATATCACTTACGGCGCAGCCAGCGCCGCGGTGAAAAGGAGAGAGCGAAATGGGCATGACTTTGAAGGAACTGTTGACGAAGGGCGAAGGCACCCTGACGGCGGGCGAGGCCAAGACACTGGCTTCCCAGTGCCGGATGGATGTGGAAACGCTTTACACGCTTCTGGAGGAGCGCGGCATCAAAATTCTGGATGACGAGGCCGACGGTGACACCAGTCTGGATGTGGAAGGCATCATGGCAGAGGTGGAAAGTGCCGAGGCAAACAGCGATGAGCTGGGCCTGGGCGATGAAAATGAGGACGACCCGGCAGAGGAGAACCCCGCAGACCTGAAGGCTGCCATGGATGAGCTGCTGGATGACCCTGTGAAGAACTACCTCAAGCAGATCGGCCAGATCCCGCTGCTGAGCGCGGAGCAGGAAGTGGACCTGAGCAAGCGCATCCACGCCGGTGCCGAGGCTGCCCACATCCTTCAGGCCGACCGCCAGAAGTACGGCGCGCCTGAGTACATCAAAAAGAACAGCGCCCGCTTCTCGTTCGAGGAGGATGAGAACAGCCGGAGCTATACCGAGGATCTGGACGAGGAAGGCAACACCAAGTCCAGCGAGGACGACGAGGAAAAGGCTGCCGAAGAGGAGGCCATGGAGGCCGTGGAGAACGGCCCCCTGACGGAGGAGCGCCGCCAGGAGCTGCTCAAGATCCGCCGCGACGGCCTGAACGCCCGCCGCAGCCTGAGCGAGGCCAACCTGCGTCTGGTGGTCTCCATCGCCAAGAAGCATGTCGGCCACAACCTGGCGTTCCTGGATCTGATCCAGGAAGGCAACATCGGCCTGATCAAGGCCGCCGAGAAGTTTGACTGTGACCGTGGCTTCCGCTTCTCCACATACGCCACCTGGTGGATCCGTCAGGCCATCACCCGCGCCATTGCGGATCAGGCCCGCACCATCCGCATCCCGGTGCACATGGTCGAGACCATCAACCGGATGCGTCAGGCCACCAACCAGCTGGTCTACCAGAATGGCCACGAGCCCACCCCCGAGGAGCTGGCAAAGGCCATGGATATGAGCGTGGAGCGCGTGCGCGAGATCCAGCGCATGGCGCAGGAGCCCGCCAGCCTGGAAAGCCCCGTGGGCGAGGAAGAGGATTCCTCTCTGGGCGATTTCGTTGCCGACGAGAACGCCGAGGCCCCCGGCAAGGCAGCAGACCGTGCCATGGTGGCCCAGCAGATCAATCAGGCCCTCAAGAGCCTGACCCCCCGTGAGGAAAAGGTCATCCGCCTGCGCTTTGGTCTGGACGATGGCCGCCCCCGCACGCTGGAGGAGGTGGGCCGCGACTTCGGTGTCACCCGTGAGCGTGTCCGTCAGATCGAGGCCAAGGCCATCCGCAAGCTGCACAGCCGCAAGTGCCTGGCCCTGCTGAACGGCCTGATCGAGTGATCCTGAACTTACCGCTATGAGAAAGAGCCCCCGCCGGTCTATTCCGGCGGGGGCTCTTTTGGTGCTGCCAAACATATTCTGCCTGCCCGCCCCATATATTCTTTTCAGAACAAAACGGGTGGGAGGGAACGGCATGTTTGTGGTAACGCTGAACAAGACGAGCTTGAAAAAGGTGGGGGCCGGTGCGCTCTGCTGTGCGCTGGTGATCTTCAGCGCCTTTCTGGGGCGGTACATCAGCACCCGCACGGTGGCGGCAGCGGCCGGGGTGAACCGGATCGAGAGCGCACAGGACATCCAGACCTGGTTCACGGGCTACGGGCTGGATGTGGACGGCACGTCCATCACGGCGGATAAGGTCAAGATCCCCCGCAAGTGGGACGACAGCTTCTCGGCCTTCAACGGGGTGGTGCAGCAAAGCGGAATGGATCTTATCCGCTACAAAGGGAAAACCGTGGAAAAGTGGACCGCCCTGATCCCGGCGGCCAGCAGCGGAGAGACCAGCCGCTATGGCGTGCTGCTGGTCTACCGCAAAAAGGCTGTGGGGGCCTACCTGCTGGAAAAGCCGTCGGGCACGGTGATCGGCCTGAAGGATGCCCAGACCGCAATGGCGCAGGCCGAGCAGCAGGATGCTCAGCAGGTGTCCGGTGAGGATTACAGCGGCGACTGGGGAGAGCGCCATGATGAGGAACTGGGCGCGGCCGGGCAGAGCCAGCAGACCAGCGGGGAGCCGGACTCCGTGGTGCCCGAGGAGGCGCAGTACACCGACCTGCCCCTGGATGCCGAGGGGTATCCTGTCGAATGAATCCGGTGGAAAATTGGGGGCAAAACTTCTGTTCAATAGCACCAAAATTTCTGGCTAAAAATCAGCAATATGGGATGATGAAAAAATAACGAAGCGGGTTTATAATAATAGTAGTATCCCGCAGCAAAATCGGCTGCGTCCGGAGTGGCAGGACCGTCCGGATCTGAAACGGGATGAAGTAAGGAGAAAATGATCATGAAGGAATTCCAGTATACTGTTAAGGATGCATGCGGCATCCACGCTCGTCCGGCCGGTCTGCTCGTGAAGGTGGCCAAGGGCTTTGCCAGCACCGCTACCCTGGAAAAGGACGGCAAGAGCTGCGACCTGCGCAAACTGATGGCTCTGATGGGCATGGGTGTCAAGCAGGGCGACACCGTGACCGTGAAGGTGGAGGGCGACGATGAGGCCGCCGCTGCCGAGGCCATTCAGAAGTTCCTGACCGAGAACGTCTGATCTTTGAATCTGCGGACAAAAGCCCTTGCGGGAGACCCTGCGGGGGCTTTTTCGCACTAAATTCTCAACAAAGGAGAGAGAACGATGCAGGTAGGAACCGGTAAAAGCATTCTGAACGGCATTGCCATCGGCAAACTGAAGATCTACAAGAAAAAAGATACCGTGATCTCCACCGCCCAGGTCGCGGACACGGCGGCAGAGGAAGCCCGCTTTGAAGAGGCCCGGGCCAAGGCCATTGACCAGCAGACTGCCCTGTATGAAAAGGCACTGGCCGAGGCAGGCGAGGACATTGCCGAGGTGTTCAACATCCATGCCATGATGCTGGATGACGACGATTTTGTGGATGCCATCAAGGAGATCATCAACGGCCAGCACATGTGTGCGGAGTATGCCGTCAAGAAAGCGGGCGACAACCAGGCCGCCGTGTTTGCCGCCATGGACGACCCCTATTTACAGGCCCGCAGCGCCGATGTCATCGACATTGCCCAGGCCATGCTGGACATCCTGCAGGGCGTGGACAATGCCACCCTGCAGGGCACGGAGCCCAGCATCCTGGTGGCAGAAGATCTGGCACCCTCGGAGACGGTGCGGATGGACAAGAGCCTGCTGCTGGGCTTCATCACCCGGGAGGGCAGCTCCAACAGCCACACTGCCATTCTGGCCCGCAGCATGAACATCCCCGCCCTGATCCAGTGCAAGGAGATCCAGGAAGATTGGGACGGCAAGATGGCTGTGGTGGACGGCTACAACGCCTGCGTATATGTGGACCCCACCCCCGATCTGCTGGAGAGCCTGAAAAAGCGCCAGCAGGAGGACCAGAAGAAGCTGGCCCTGCTGGCCGAGCTCAAGGGCAAGCCCAACACCACGCTGGACGGCAAGACCGTGCAGGTCTTTGCCAACATCGGCGGCATGAGCGATGTGGGCGCGGTCCAGCAGAACGACGCGGGCGGCGTGGGCCTGTTCCGCACCGAATTCGTCTACCTGAACTGCACGGATTACCCCACCGAGGAATACCAGTTCGAGGCCTACAAGCAGGTGCTGGAGAGCCTGGCCCCCAAAAAGGTGGTCGTGCGCACCTGTGATATCGGCGCGGACAAGACCGTGGACTACATGAAGCTCGACCACGAGGATAACCCCGCGCTGGGCTACCGCGCCATCCGCATCTGCCTGACCCGCAGGGATTTCTTCAAGACCCAGCTGCGGGCCCTGCTGCGCGCTTCTGCCTACGGCAACATGAGCATTATGTTCCCCATGATCACCAGTCTGCGGGAGCTGCAGGATGCCAAGGCCGTGCTGGAGGAGTGCAAGGCAGAGCTGACCGCCGAGGGCAAGAAGTTCAGCGACAAGATCGAGGTGGGCACCATGATCGAGACCCCCGCCGCGGTTCTGGTGGCGGACGATCTGGCTCAGGAGTGCGATTTCTTCTCCATCGGCACCAACGACCTGACCCAGTACACCTGCGCGCTGGACCGCCAGAACGCCAAGCTGGAGCCCTTCTTTGATCCCCACCACCCCGCTGTGCTGAAGGCCATCCGGATGACCATTGAGGCGGGCCACCGCCACGGCATCTGGGTGGGCATCTGCGGTGAGCTGGGCGCGGATACCGCCCTCACCGAGACCTTCCTGCGGATGGGCGTGGACGAGCTGTCCATGAACGCCAAGAGCATCCTGCCCGTGCGCAAGATCATCCGCGGCGTGGATCTGAGCAAGCCCTCTGCCAAGAATGTCTGAGTTCCCCTGACGGAACCGTAAAAGGGGCTGCTGCGGCGCTCTCTGCCAACCAAAGTGTTGGCAAAGAGGCGCGCGGCAGCTCTTTTTTGATTGCAACAAGAAGCAAATTCACAAAACCGCCGCCTGACAAGCCGCAGTTTCATGGGTGAACGCTTCACAACGGTAAAGCTGGGTGCTATACTATACCTAAGTCGTATTTTTTGAACACACCTCTGGAGATGAAAGACAGATATGACGCAATTCCTGATCCGCCGGTTCATCCGGCATCCCAATGATCCTCAGGACCCTGCCACCCGCACGGCCTACGGCAACCTTGCCAGCGGTGTAGGCATGGCCTGCAACCTGCTGCTCTGCCTGGGCAAGCTGCTGGCGGGCACCCTGTTCGGCTCCATCGCCATCATGGCGGATGCTTTGAACAACCTCTCGGACGCTTCGTCCAACGTGGTCAGCCTCATCGGCTTCCGGCTGGCCGCCAGGGCCCCGGATGCCGAGCATCCCTACGGCCACGCCCGCTATGAATATCTGGCCGGTCTGGTGGTCAGTGTGACCATCCTGGGCATCGGCTTTTCCCTGCTCAAGGAGTCGGTGGTCAAGGCGTTCCACCCCACCCCCGTGGCGTTCAGCTGGCTGAGCGTGGGTGTGCTGGCTGCATCCATCCTCGTCAAGCTCTGGATGAGCGGCTTCAACCGCACCATCGGCCGCACCATCGGCTCCGAGACCCTGATGGCCACCGCCGCCGACAGCCGCAATGACGTGCTGACCACCGGCGCGGTGCTGATCTCCACCGTGGTCTGCAGCCTGACGGGCTGGGCGCGGCTGGACGGCATCATGGGCGTGGCCGTGGCAGCCTTCATCCTCTGGTCGGGCTGGGGGCTGGTCATGGACACCCTGAGCCCCCTGCTGGGCGAGAGCCCCAGCCCGGAGCTGGTGGAGCACATTGAGCAGACGGTCATGGGCTATCCCGGCGTGCTGGGGATGCACGACCTCATGGTGCACGATTACGGCCCGGGGCATCAGTTCGCCTCCCTCCACATCGAGTTCCCGGCAGAGACCGACCCGCTCAAGGCCCACGATGTCATCGACAACATCGAGAACGATTTTATAAAGCGGGACGGCCTGCAGGTGACCATTCACTATGACCCCATCGTCACCACCGATGCGGCGGTGGGCGTGCTGCGCACCCGCCTGATGGAAAAGGCCCGCCAGCTCGACCCCTGCCTTTCGATCCACGACCTGCGCATCGTGCCGGGTGATACCCATACGAATGTCCTGTTCGATCTGGAGTTCCCGGCGGGCTATACCGGGAACAAGGACGAGATGCTGGCCGCCATGTGCCAGTTCGTCCATGAGCAGGACCCGAAATACAGCTGTGTGGTGAAAGTAGAGCAGAGCTATGCGTCTGCTGCCCACGAAAAATAAATTTGTGTTTCAGAGGGGAAGGAACTTATGCTGAACGAGACTTACCGCGGGATGCTGGCCCACAAGAGCGTCATCCGCGAGACCTTTATGTACGGCAAGCAGCGCGCGGCCCAGATCGGTTACGAGAACGTGTTTGATTACTCGCTGGGCAACCCCAGCGTGCCCTGCCCGGAGCGGTTCACCGCCGCCATGCAGGAGCTGCTGGCACAGGAGGACCCGGTGGCTCTGCATGGCTACTGCCCCAGCCAGGGCGACCCGGAGTTCCGCACCGCCGTGGCGGCCCACCTGAACAGGACCTTCGGCCTGCCCTATGCGCAGAAGGATATCTTTCCCACCACGGGCGCGGCGGGTGCCATTGCCCACGCCCTGCGCGCCGTGACCCGGCCCGGGGACGAGGTGCTGACCTTTGCACCCTACTTCCCGGAGTACGGCCCCTATGTGGAGGGCACCGGTGCCCATCTCAGGGTGGTGCCGCCCCAGGCCCCGGCCTTCCAGCCCAATCTGGAGGCCTTTGAGCAGATGCTGACCGAGAAGGTCACCTGCGTCCTCATCAACACCCCCAATAACCCCACCGGTGTGGTCTACTCTGCCGACACCCTGACCCGGCTGGCGGAGATCCTGACCGAGAAGAGCAGGGCCTACGGCCACAACATCTTCCTTGTCAGCGACGAGCCCTACCGGGATATCGCCTTTGACGGCAGGGCCGTGCCCTACCCGGCGGCGTTCTACCCCCACACCCTGACCTGCTTCTCCTTCTCCAAGAGCCTGAGCCTGCCCGGCGAGCGCCTGGGCTATGTGGCCGTGTGCCCCGGCTGTGAGGGCGAGGAGGTGCTGGTGGATATGATGGCCCAGATCTCCCGCTTTACCGGCCACAACTGCCCGCCCAGCATCATCCAGCGCGCCGTGAGCCGCTGCCTGGATGTGACCAGCGACCTGGGCGTCTACGAGACCAATATGAATCTGCTTTACAACAAGCTGAAAGCGCTGGGCTTTGAGGTGGAGCGGCCCGGCGGCACCTTCTATCTCTTCCCCAAGGCACTGGAGGAGGATGCCAACGCCTTCTGCCGCAGGGCCCGGGAATTTGACCTGCTGCTGGTGCCCAGCGATACCTTTGGCGTAACGGGCTATGTCCGCCTTGCCTACTGCATCGACACCGAAAAGGTAAAGCGCAGCCTGCCCGCGCTGGAAAAGCTGGCGGCCGCGTATCGATAAAGCCGAACCTCCCGGCAGAGCATCTGGCAGTGCCGCCGGGGGTCACAGTATTTTTTGAAACAGAGGAAAGGGAAACTGTTATGGAAAAGATCAAGATGACCACGCCGCTGGTGGAGATGGATGGCGACGAGATGACCCGTGTGCTCTGGAAGATCATCAAGGAGGAGCTCATCCTGCCCTTTGTGGATCTGAAGACCGAGTACTACGATCTGGGCCTGCCCAACCGGGATGCCACCCAGGATCAGGTGACCATGGATGCCGCCCTTGCCAACAAGAAGTATGGTGTGGCAGTCAAGTGCGCCACCATCACCCCCAACGCCCAGCGCGTGGAGGAATACCACCTGCACCAGATGTGGAAAAGCCCCAACGGCACCATCCGCGCCGTGCTGGACGGCACCGTGTTCCGCGCGCCGATCATGATCGACAGCATCAAACCGGTGGTCAGGAACTGGACAAAGCCCATCACCATTGCCCGCCACGCCTACGGCGACGTGTACAAGTGCACCGAGTTCCGCATCCCCGGCCCCGGCAGGGCGGAGCTGATCTACACCGGCGACGATGGCTCCCGGCAGGCCGCCACGGTCTACAACTTTGAGTGTGCCGGTGTCCTGCAGGGCCAGTACAACAAGGACACCTCCATTTACAGCTTTGCCCGCAGCTGCTTCAACTACGCGCTGGAAAGCAAACAGGATCTCTGGTTCGGTGCCAAGGACACCATTTCCAAGAAGTATGACCACACCTTCAAGGACATCTTCCAGGAGGTGTACGATGCTGAGTACCGGGAGAAGTTCGAGGCCGCAGGCATCACCTATTTCTACAGCCTGATCGATGACATCGTGGCCCGTGTCATCCGCAGTGAGGGCGGCTTTGTCTGGGCCTGCAAGAACTACGACGGTGATGTGATGAGTGATATGGTCTCCACCGCCTTTGGCTCGCTGGCCATGATGACCAGCGTTCTGGTCAGCCCGGACGGCAACTATGAGTACGAGGCCGCCCACGGCACCGTGACCCGCCACTACTACAAGTACCTCAAGG
>ERZ834769.1397-NODE-1397-length-21260-cov-5.245131_pt1 | contig 21260 bp, 20 predicted proteins | sample MGYA00519690_ERZ834769 | MGnify/ENA primary metagenome ERZ834769 (study PRJEB31850, sample SAMEA3708760) | human gut metagenome | biome: human gut; feature: human-associated habitat; material: faeces | place: China | collected 2014 ... | reverse complement strand
GGAAAGACATACATTGTCCAGAAATTCGCAAAGGAGAATTACGAGAGTGTGGTTTATATGAACTTCATTCTTGAACCGGATAAGAAGTCCGCCTTTACAGGCAATATAGATGTAGATACCATTATTCTCAACCTCTCAGCTTTGATTCCAAGCAGTCGTTTCATCGATGGGAACACTTGCATTATTCTTGACGAGATTCAGGAGTGCAAGGAGGCAAGGACAGCCTTGAAGTCATTCCATATAGATGGTCGTTTTGATGTTATCGCCACAGGCTCTCTTTTAGGAGTGAAAGGCTACGGCAAAAGCAAGAAGAAAAAGGAGGAGGAAGGACAGGATTCTATCCCCGTAGGATATGAAACGGTGATAGATATGTATCCGCTGGACTTTGAGGAATTTCTATGGGCAAACGGAATCAGTGATACGGTCATAGACTCTGTCAAATCATCCTTCGAGAACGAGAAAGCTGTTCCAGATGGGATTCATAAGGCAATGATGGAGTTGCTGTACAGATATGTCATTGTCGGAGGACTGCCCGAAGTGGTGAACTGTTTTCTTGAAACGAAGAATATCGAACTTATATATAAGGTACAGCGTAATCTCATAGCCGAATATGAAGAGGACATGATCAAATATGCAGATGATGCAGACAAACCGCATATCCGCGAATGTTTTGAGTCCATTCCGAAACAACTGGCCAAAGAAAATAAGAAGTTCCAGTATTCCGTAGTTAAGAAAGGAGGACGGGCTTCGCAATACATCGGCAGCATCCAATGGTTAGAGGATGCAGGGATAGTCCGGAGGTGTTACAACACGCAGATTACGGAGCTGCCGTTAGAGGGCAATTCCATTAAAGACTGCTTCAAGGTGTACACCACCGATATAGGTATCCTTATGGCCATGCTCGACTATGGTACTCAGGCGGATATCTTAAAGGGCAATCTTCTTGGGTACAAGGGAGCCATCTTCGAGAACCTGATGGCTGATTTCCTATGCAAGTCTGGGCAAAAGCTATATTATTTCCATAAGGATAGTGGACTTGAGTTGGACTTCTTGGTCAGATTCAAGGGTGAATGTGTTATACTTGAAATCAAGGCAAAGACGGGTAAGGCAAAAAGCATGACTACGGTTCTTAAGAACAAAGATGTATATCATGTCAAGAATGCAATCAAATTAGGTCAATATAATGTAGGGCGTGAGGGAGGTATACTCACTATTCCGCTTTACATGGGATTCCTTGTCGAGGACAAACTCGCAGATGCTATTATTCCCGATGTTGACCTGAGTTCATTAACTACTATTTAAACCTATAAATAAAAGTATTATGGCAAAACAGATATTGATTGGAATCAAAGAACAGAATTTGAATGAGGTGGCTCACTACCTTATGATATACTTTCCGTACAACGAAGAAATGTGTAGCTATACCGATGCATGGCTGGGTGAACTATACGAAAACAAGTACCCGTTGGTTTCAAAAGGAATGTGGTCGGGAATAATCAATCTGAATACTCGTACACTTCTAAATTGGAAGCCGAAATACGGAAATATGTATCTTCAAGCCAAAGTATGTGATAGCGGAACATATTTCTTGCTTGATAAAGATAAACGGGTAATATGTAAAATTGCCGATTATGTACCTAACGGTTTAATTCCAGAATCAGATGATTGTGGCGATTATATCCGTCTAAGAATCCATCATGATGGTACAATAGAGAATTGGCCTGAAAGTCCGGACTTTTCCGATTTCATTGAAGATTCTGAAACCGTTGAGAAGATTGATACGAGCATTGAAGAAGAACCCATACTGGATACAAAAGTAGAGTTCACTTATAGCCAGCTTATGGCGAAGCTGCTTCGTCTTCCTAAGTTCTTACAGTTGGAGATTGGGAAAGCGTTGATAGCAAATGCTTCGGAAGGGTTTGAGGAGGAAGAAGACGAGGAATCTCTCTAATCAGATATGCTTAAAAATGGAAAGATTAGAATAAAGAGTGATAGATAATAGTTTACTTTAATTTAAAATTCTATGGACACATTAAGTTTCGCCAGAATAGTATCATTGTTCATCCTAGCTTTAATAGAAAGAGACGATGGACAAAAGAAACAAATTTTGGAGACGCCAGCAAATGGCTCGTGTATTTAAGGCTCGTATGATTCTTTATGCCGCTTATGGACATTGTATTATCCGTGAAGACGGAAGCTATTATGAGCATCCTCATTGGTTTGAGTTGGCAAAAGACAAATGGGCGCAAGTTTACAAAACTACAGGTACTCCATGTAGCTGTTGGATGTGTAGAGGGTTTGAATATGACCGCAAGGAGTATAAGAAAGAAACTTTGCGTATTATTCGGGAATCAATGGACTAATTTAATGGGGACTGAATCTGTGTATTAATAACATGGATTCAGTCCCAAATTTCGTATAAATTTTTGTTTAGCAAAGTGATAGAGAACTATGGTTCTTTAGGCTTCCTATAATGTTCATCTATCATTCTGCTAACTTCATCCATTGATATTTCTCCTTCTATATGTTTACGTGCTATTTCAACAAGAAAGTTAGACACACATAAATTATCAACCGCCTGTAATCCAATAGAGGTTCTCCATAACTGGGCACGTTCACGTTTTTCTGTATTTTCGTCATTTAGGTATTTTTGAATATGTTCATATAAATATGATATTATGCTATTAATGTGACTAATTCATTATAGATACCCTCCAATTCCTCATAATCCATAGGATTATCTGATTGTTCAACACCAGAGTGCAAATCGCCACCAGAAAGACGACTAAAAAGGTTATTCAATTTATCTATGATGGTCACATCGGGATTAAGTGTTTTTAATTGATCCCACTGAATGGAATTCTTTTTCCCATGGAATTTAACTGGAATCTGATTGCGAAAAATTGTCTCATCAACAATGAGTTCAATTGTATGTCGCAGGATGGCACCTACCATAATACTGCATTCCCTATTAAATGGTTCTTCTTTAAGACGTTTATGGGCAACCAATAAATTATTGGCAACATTATCTTGCTTCATCTCCACTATTACACCTTTTTTATCACGTCCGTGGGAGTTTACTGAATACATAAATAGGTGTTTTGTTGACTTTTTACAAGAAGATACTTGATTTGCTCCACACTCATGAAGACCTCGAAGGCTGGTCAAAGATGTTTGTAATAATAAATTGTGCGAAAAAATAATTATTTGATTACCTAATGAAGATAAACGTTCTACTAGTTTTGCTGTAATAAAGTGGTCAAGGCTATTAACGGGATCATCTAAAATAATAGGATTTTTCGATATTTGCATTCTTCTTTCTGCAATAAATAAGGCCAATGCAACTCCCTTTTGTTCTCCCTCACTTAATATCTCAGTTACAGAATTGTTATTTATGAGCTTTAGTTGCATAAAAGATTGCCCACGTGATACTCCTGCCTCCGATAAATCAACGCTTAATTTTTTTAATCCTAAAGCATCCAATTCTTCTTGAAATTTGGTTTTGAGGTTTTCGGTCACAAGAGTTTGACTTGCTGTTTTAGCTAATATAGATATACTTCTAGTAGATAATTCTGTTTGACATTTCTTTAATTCATCTACAACTCTCATTTTCTCAAACCAGTCGAAAAATAATTCTTTCTGGGTTGAGATAGCTTTCTGTTCAATTAATGACTTCATTTGTGATGATAACTCTGCAATCATTTGGTTTTTCTTTGCTTGTTCATCACGAAGATGGACTATATTCTTTTGGTATTCATCACATATAGAGCTTATACAAGATATCAGCTCATCTGTTGATTTAAAAAGCAGTGGGGCATTATCTGTTTCTGCATCTATACTGCTAATGAGTGATTTTTTTTGTTCGCTTTGCATTTGAAGTATTCCTGAAACTTTGTCGAAAAATACAGGAATACTTGTGTTTGCATCTATAAGTGCCTTGAATTGCTCTGAAATTGTGTAATTAGTCGTTATGGTCAACAACTTCTGGCGAAGATTTTCTTTTGATTTTAATGCCAGTTTTAATTCAGAGAGACTTTTATCAGACAAATATGTTTCATAAGCGGATAGAATACGGACAGCATTGTCTATGAGTGGTTGACGACAATATGGGCATATCTTTTTATTAAAGTCGGTCTTTTGAATAAAAGTTGCTCCAGTTTCTATAAATGCTTTCCACTCTTTCGAATCAGTATTGCCAATTTCACTTAAAACGGCTATTTTAAGCTTAACCTCCTCGCATCTTTTCTTACTTGTTAGAATTAAATTTGTAATTGATTTTATTTCTGACTCGTATTTTTGAAGAAGATTTTTTGTTTCTGATAAATGTTTTTTCAAAGATTCATATTGAGACAATTCATTGGATATAATTTTAATTCTGTCTTCAAAATTAGTTTCTTACAATGCTTTTAATCGTTCTTTTTGCTGCTTTAATTCCGCTTCCTGTTCTATAGAAAGTGTATATCGTTCTTGGATATATTTTTTCTGAGATGTACGATATGTTCTTTGTGTTAACATCATCAGACAATCCTTCTGTATTAATTTGCGGTAAAGAGCTTAAAATTCCGTCTATTTCAGTTTGTATCCTTCCCTTAATATTATCCATAGCTGTAGTTAGGGAAGTAAATAAATGTAATCCGTATGGCAGTACAATCGCAGTGTCTGCGCTTCTCTTTTGAAGAAAGGCCATCGTATAGTTTGAATCAAATACGCTTGATAAGTTCAAGGGACTTACGGCTCTTGTCGTTCCATCCCACAATAGTTCTTTAATAGAGTCTCCTTCTGCATAGGTCAATCGTATATTTATAGGATTATCTGTACTTGCATAAATGTTAGGACGAAGCTCCGTTTTCTGGTTTCCTCCAATAATTTCATTTAAAATACGAAAGTAACTGCTTTTACCAGAACCATTATTCCCATACAATAGTGTAATATCTTTGGAAAAAATAATCTTTTGGTCATTAGCTAAAGCGCATACACCTGCATTATGTATTAATGAAATAAAACGGATGTCAGAATGGCTATTTGTATTTTTAGTACTTGGTGCAGATAAAATACTTGCACTGTTTGATTTCAACTGTGTTGTAGTAGTGGACATATCTTCATCTGAAAGATGTCCATTCGTGTTAATAATCTTAATGATAAGATCCTTTAACCAGCCATGAGTTTGAGCATCGTTTGCCAACTCTATTAAATAATCTTTTGCATGAGTATATTCCATTACATTATCTGTTTGTCAGACTTAGATTATATCAAATGTGTCACATTAATCTTCTTATATTTCTTGCCCATACCCAACGCAAAGGCCATTTGGTCTTTGATGATTAACTCCCCTTTCTGAAGCCCGGCTATGGCAGTACGTACCTCTTGCAGCTCTTGTCCGCTAACGCCATATAAGTCTTTGATTACTTTGTCATCAATTGTTTGCTGCTTCATTATAAGAGGATATTGGGCATTGGCATAGAAGTCAAATCCTTTACTCTTGAAACTACTCATGTTTTGAGTAGCAAGGATAATGCTCAATCCTTTATTTCTGCCCACGGCAATCAGATTCCGCAAAGGACGGTTGTCAAAGTCCAGCATGTAGTGGGCTTCGTCAATGATGGAGAAGTGGCGAATCTGTACCACATCATCATTCGTAGCTTGCTTTTCAAGCTGTTCGTAGATGTTGTTCAATTTAGAGATGATAAAATAGACAATAGCCTTTGCGATTGGTCCGTCCTTTGGGTAACCGTCCATTTTTATGATGTAACAGTCTCCGATAAGGTCGGCTTTATCTTCTTCCTCAAAGATGTTGGCACGTACCAACTGTTTCAATACAGATGAAATGCTATCATCTTTTCCTGCATCTGTCATCTTAGCTTGATACTCTTCCAACATCATGGTGAATGTGATGGGTCCACCATTTGTTTTCTTGTATGCTTCCACTATAGCCTCACTCAATCTATTGTTCATGTTTGCACTGGCTGACACCCGGTCTATTGAACAAAGAGCCGAAGCCATTTCCGAGGAATAGAGGTTTATTTCATTGATAGGGCGACCGGAAAAATCTTTAAACGGAGTGAATGGCAACGGACGTTCTATAGGATCTAATATACTACTACGATCAACATCGAAATGTGACAACCAATGGTTGTTTTGTATGTCGCTAAATTCACCCTTGTAGTCAAACAATAGGAAGTTTACAGGATATTGGGATTCCGAAGACAATGCTCTGAACTGTTGCATCAACACTGCAAGCAGATTTGTTTTTCCGGAACCAGTTGCTCCTGCAATGATGATTTGCGAGTTGGTTATCTCACGACTATTAATATCAAGAGTAGCCTCCATTTCAGCATCGCCATAGTTCCCGATAAGCAGATTAAGAGCTGGAATGTCTTTAGCCATAGCCACTTTATTGCTAACTGCATACAGGAAAGAATCCAAATTATTCTCTTCCAACAAATAGTTACGCCCACGTAGCATTTCAGCAGCAATGATACGTGATAGGATGGCATTCTGCGACCAGTCTATATTCAATTTGGCATAACGTAACTTCAACAATGCCGAATACAGGGTGGATAAATCGTGCATTGTAAAGAAACTCGGAACAATACGTGTTGAATTGGTGGAAAGTTGTATATCTTTATAATCCTCTTCTTTGCGTTCTGTTGTAATGCTCAAACCAACGATAAAACAGATGCGCATTACTTTGTTGAGGGTCAGGCTTACCCGCTTCTCTCTGTCTGCACAGCGCGATAAGTTGATTTTATGCTCCACAAAATCTTTTACCGGACTAATTTCATCCAGTAATCCCTCCATCTGCCGAGTATTTGAAAAATTTATTATGCTCATATCTATTTACTGATTAAGTGGTATTCCGAAATAACCATCTTCAATGGTCGTATTCTGTTCCTCTACATTACGGTGCAGCGTATATGTCTTTGAAATAAACGGCTCCAATTTTATATAGTCACTGTCCGTGCGTATTTCAGATGTGGTGCAGAGCAGAATAGTCTGTTCTGCCAGCTGGGGGAAATACTCCTCCATTAACGCATCACGGCTCTCATTGTCGAGTACCCCCATCACGGTATCTATCATCACAGGCGGATTGTAGTCTCCGAGGTTGCGCAAAACTTTGAGCAGCACTTGTATGAATATCTGTTTGGAAGCGGCATTCAGTTGGTTCAATGATATTTCATTCCCGGCGCTGTGGTAAAGCTTTATATTGAAGTTTTCCATACTGTCCGACAACTCTACCTTGCCAATGTGCCCTTTATAGGATACTAGAAGACGGTTGAGTTGCGATTGCATTTCCGCCTCAATTTGTGCTTTTTTCTTTTTCAGTAAACTGTCTGCCACTTTATCAAAGAAAGGACGAAGTTTTACCAACGTATCAAACTTGACATCCGGTTCTTGTTGAATCTGTACGTCATATTGGTGTATGCGTTTTTCCAGACGTAGAATTTCTCCTTTAAGAGTTTCTTCTTGTGTTGTCAGTTTTTCCACGGTGCGCTTTGCTTCTTCATAATTTGCAATCAACAAACCGTTACCACCGACTTGTGTCTGTTCCAATGTACGCTTTTCTGTTCTGAGGTTTTCAAGATTAGCAAGTTGTATTTCCATATCTTGCCTTTTGCGATCGAGAGATACGAACTGGTTGACACCACCCTTTTGGGGGAGTTCTTGAAGTGCATCCACCTCGGCATCGTCCAAATAATCATAAGGGTCTTTGGCATTAGTCGTATTTTGTAAAGCAATCATGTGGGCAACAACATTTTCTTCGTCCACAGCTTGGCTGCACAATGAAAGCTCCTTTAGGTATTCAATGATCTTTGCCGTTACATCACGAAGCGTTTCTATCGGATATGCTCCGGTATTTTGCTTTCGTAATTGTTCTTTCACCCGTAATATATTGCTAATTTCTTGTGATAGGTTTGCAGCCAGTTTGGGCATGAATACATTGATTTCAATATTGTCAATGAATGCTTTCAGATTTTCTACATAATTAGCAGCCTCGTCCGTTATTGAACGGATTTTTCCGTCAACATCTTGTATGCGTTTGCTAAGATTGGCTGCCTGTTGCGCACCCTCTTTTGCTCGCTGATACTCATTTTCAACTGACGACATATATTTGTATAACCTATCCTGTTCTGCAAGACAAGCATTCATTTCAGTTACCAGTTGTTCCTTTTGATTGCATAAGGCATTATACTCTTTAGCCTCTTGTTCGGCTTCAAGGCGTTGCTGCGCCCATTCTTGCTGTAATTTTTCCGATGCACGCTTCAGTTGCAAGTATTTCTTGAAGCCAAGTACATTCTCAAAATTATCGCGAATGGTCTGTTGAAATACATTCTTTTTCAGCAATTCACTTGACTGCATGGCATCAAATAGGAAATACTGACTCAATTCCTGCGGCAGATTGGCTTTAATGATTTTACTGATTTCCTGTTCAGCTCTAACCCTCTCCTTTGCGGCAGTCATGGTGCCATAGACATACATATTGCCATTCATATTCAAGGATACGCTTTCCAAAGGACGGCCTTGCGGGTTCAACTGGTAAATTCTTTTCAAGATGTACTTCTGTTGTTGCCCCAATACCTTACCGACAAAAGTGATTTGAAGACTGATTTCCGGCTTCACTTTGTTGATGGCACCTTGATTGAGCAATTCCAAGAAATGCTCCTTGCTCTCAATTTTCAATCCATATAAAGCTCCGCTTATGGCTTCAAACAGTGTTGTTTTACCGCCGCCATTCGATCCGCCTATGAGTATAATAGGGCGGTCGTCATCTACTGTCAAATCAAGGTCGAGAGACAAGTAGGTCTTAAAATTGCTTATTTTAATTCTCTGTATGAGCATGGCGTATAATCATTTATTGACGTATTTTCTGTATCGCGTTACGGATTATCTCTTCCGTATCGCTGTCACTCATCTCAATCACATCCACTTTCTTTGCGTGGTAGGCTTTCAATATTTCCTCACTCAACCAGTCAAAGTCGATTTTTTCAACTTCGCAAATGGCTTCTATCGTTGCTAGGTCATCTTTTCGGATGCCGTAATGTACAAACTTAGGGTCAATTCCTTTTGCCATAATCTTTATGCGTTTTGTGGGTAAAAACAGTTCCAATTCAGCGTATCGGTGGTATTCTCAATGGGAAGGGGAGAGAATAGCCAGTTTCCTCCTTTTTGCAGGATAACACCGCCATAAAGAGGTTGCGTTTCCGTTGTGTTCTCCTTGATGTATTGCAACAGTGCGTTGTGCTTATCTGGTGCAAAAACATCACTGCCTATGCTTTTGGTGTCAAATAGATAGATGTGGCCGTTCTTCATACGGATTACAAAATCAACATAGAAGAGCGATTTAGCCAGCTCATCTCCTGCATTGTATTCAATAGCATAGTGTTGCTTGCCTTTATCACCATTCTTATACCACCAATCTATGTATTGGCTATTCTGCTCCAAATAGATCACGAAGTCTCTTTCCGGATTAGAAGCCTGATTGAGTTGTACAAAAGGCAATAATGCATGATTGTCAAAATCTTCTATATGACTTGTTTCGTTGTCGTATGTCCGTTCTTCGGGTACTTCCCAACCGTATTTCTTGAACACCCTTTTTGCAGCCGATTCTTTTCGTGCCTTGTCACGAATCCGGGCATATCGTTCTAACGCTGAATCGATGATGCGATCGAACTTAGGACGGTTCAGGTGATAGAGTACTACTTTTTGGGCATCAGTACCATAGATACCAAAGAGGTCGGCAAGTATTTCAAGTAGGTAACTTGCTATTTTGTCAGTTCTTCCTTTGTTCTCAAACTGATGTCCTTTAGTGGCGATGTAGGCCATAAATACCCGGTCTATCTCTGTGGCCTTTCTTGCATATTTGATAGTCTCGGCTTCCAATGTCTGTTCTTCGTTTTGGAAATGCACGTCTTGCGGTATTTCGATATTGATATTTTTTACATCCAACCGCAAGGAGTTTGACACCTTTCTACGATTTTCGTTTATTTGGAGGTCTTCGCTATCTGGTAATGGCTTGCTGTTATCTTCATTATCCAACTGGGCAAGCTCTTCGAGGGAGAACAAAAGATTTCCTTGTATGAAGTCCCAAAACCTGCGAGCCTCCTCAAAAAGCACTTTACGAAAATCCGGTCCCAAATAGTTACGCTCCACATTGGGTCGTTCTGTATAGCTGGAAGGTAAGTTTACATTATTCAAATTTTCCCAGCGGTGTGCAGTGATGGTATTGTTCAGAATATACCTGGCATCTGCTGTTACGATTTGTATTTTGTCCTTTGCAATGTCAGTAAATACATAGCCGGAGTTCAGCACTTCTTTTTGATAATGTTTTTGTTCCGGCATACGCATAATGCGACCTACGGTTTGTATGGTGAACTGGTCACTTTGCAGTTTGCGGAAGATGAGCAATACAGCAGCACGGGGGCAGTCCCAACCTAAAGCGATAGCTTCTTTGAAGAGCAATACTTCGGTCAGGTTGTCCGGCTTTTCAAGGTCTGTCAGGTTCTCTTTCTCATTAGCGAGCCATACAGCCAGCCGATGATTGTCGGTGGTGATACCGCATATCACTTCAAGATGTTTTTTTACCTGTTCGGCTACGGCTGTATCATCGGCGGTCATCGTCTCCTTAGTATCGTTAGGCAACTGAATCAGCAACAGTGGATTAATATTGGCTCCTACTTCTTTATAGGCTTCGGCTATCATGTTTCGCTTAGCCAGAGCCGCTTTGATAAGGTTGGCGTTTAGCTCCAGTTCGTCACTAAAATTCAGTTCTATTTCAGGATTGAGTACCACTTCCTTCTTTATCATTTCAGCCGCAATCACATCTTGACGATAGACTGTGACCTTTTCTTTGGGGTTGGATGTTTTCGGGGTTGCTGAAATGCGAATCTCAACAGTAGGATTGATTCTGTCGAGCACCGCTGCCGATTTGTCTGCGGTTTTTGACCAAAACATGTGTTCCTCGTCAATGATGGCTACGATAGGCAGTCCGAATTCCTCTTTCGTTTTATCCGTTATTTCATATAATGAAAGGGAGCTGTCACCTTCACGCACCATTACATTGTTCTCCTTGTTTACGCTTTCCCAGTTTACAAACAGTATTTCACCCGGACGGATACCTTCGTTTTGGTCAATTTCGTCGAACATCATCGGACGTAGTGTGCGTGTTTCCTCAAATGCCCCTTTCAACTTCTTGTAGCTCTGCAAGTGCAGTTTGCGTGGAGCGAACCAGATAAAAGCCACTTCCTGATAGCGGCTTCCGCCTCTGTTGCGCAATTCATCCATCAGACCTGCCAGCATTTGGCAAGCCATTACAGTTTTTCCAGCACCAGTAGTAGCTTCAAATACTAATTTATTGCGTTGTTCTCCTAAGTTCAACAGACGGATGGTCTTGTCTATCAATTCGGATACTGCCTTCTGCTGATATTCTAAATTCTTCATTGTTCACTTCCTTTCTTGCTGTCTTGATTTTTATTCTCGACGTCTTTCATCTCCAACAAGAAGCGGTCGTAGTCCGACAAGAATAATTTGTCTTGTATAATCCTGTATTTTTCAAATTCCGTTTCTGCATGTAAGCGAGCAATCTCCGCGCTCACACGTCCTGCATCATTCAGAAGACCATATTCGAAGAGATTTATAAAGCCGTTCAAACGTTGCTCCCAATCCGCCATTGTTAAGGGAATATGACGCAGGGTCATTGATTCGGCATAATCAAGATAGGCAGTCACCATACGTTGGAGCTGTCCCATTTCGTTTTCCGAAAGATAGTTCTTGGCTACCACCACATCGCTTTTCTTTATTTTTCCGTCCGGAGCATCTGCCCATGTGGCCAGTCCCATGTGTTCTTTTGCAGCATCAGCGCGTTCTAATATCAACTCTGCTGCTGTATGACCGTGAACGGCATAGTGCATTTTGTTTTGCACTGTAGCATAAAAACGGCGTGTAGCCAATGCTGTTTTATCGTAGTCTATGGCTGTAGCATATAAATCTGTTATTTTCTGATAGAACAGGCGTTCACTGGTACGAATCTCGCGGATACGTTCTAATTGCTCATCGAAGTATTTGTCCGTGAGAAACGTTCCTCGTTTCAGTCTTTCCGAATCCATCACCCATCCCTTGATGGTGTACTCTTTGGCTATGCCGTTTACCCATTTTCTGAATTGCACAGCCTTCTCCGAATTTACCTTAAAGCCGACAGCAATAATCATTTCCAATGAATAATGGTTCGTGGTATATTGCCGTCTTGGGCAGTTATTCGAAATTTTCGAATAACTGAGTTTTCTTGCAACTCGCTGTCTGCAAATATCTTTTTGATATGATAATTAATCGTGTGTACCTCTACTCCGTAAAGCATCGCCATCAGTTTCTGTGTGAGCCAGATATTTTCGTCTTCGTAACGAATCTCTATCTGTTGTTCGTCATCGCCCACGCTTGCCACATAGTTCAAGTATTCCGCCGCACTGCTGTTCCTTTTTTTTCTTGCTCTTGTCTTGCTTGTTCATTCCGCTGCCTCCTCTTCGTCAAAGTTAAGCAAACCGTCAAATGCTTGATTCGCGTTGTCGGTGGTTGTACTTTCATTCGCGATAGCTTCCTCTTTTTTCTTGGGCAGAATGCGGCGATAGGCATTATATATGGCTTGCGGAAGGGCACAGAGTTCTACTTTGTCCTGCACTTCTTCAAACGAACCTTCCCACGGGTCTTCGCTTGGCGAGAACACATACACGCGCATCTTGCCCTCATAGTCGGTCTTTTGGATAAGGTCTGCCAACAACAGCACGGCATCTTCTTTATAGATAATCATCATACGCTTATTGCCATCGTCGAAGTAACGGAACACATTTTTATAAGTCGGTTGCTCGCCAAACTTCGACTGCTCGGCATAAAGGTCTTCCTTGATGCAGAGCATATCGGTAGAAAGGTTCATCAACTGGCGCATGTTCTTCATGCTTCGGCTTCTGCCAACAAAACTTGTACGATAGTAGCGCAGGGTGTTATTTTTCAATCCTGCCATTTCCTCACCCTTTGGAGTGCTATAACCGTTAATCACTCGCTTGTTTCGCTCATAGGTTACTTCTTCGCAGATGTTGTTCTCGTTGTTGGTGACGAGAATGCACTTGCGATGACCGCCATCTTCAGCATTGAGTTGCATGGTGGCATGAAGAGTGGTTCCAGACCCGGCAAAGAAGTCAAGGATGATGGCATTGGGGGTTGTTATTACTGTTGAAGATAGTAAGAATTTTACAAATATTGATGGCTTAGGAAAAGCAAAAGGTCTAATATCGAATATATTAGCTAATTCAGCTGTTCCCTGAGCCGTATTGAATAAATCAGATGTGATTAGATTTCGATATGGTGTTGTTCTATCTACAGGTTTATTAGAATTATCCACCTTTTGATAACGTTTGCAATATACGGCCCATTCATTCTTACTTTTCTTAAAAACGATAAAACCATTGTCTACTCCCCATTGAACTTTTGTTTTACTCCATAAATAGTTCCACCCTTCATTTTGCTGTTTTCCCCCACCGGGGTATCGTAAAGTTCCATCCGGCATTTCAATTGGAAAATTAAGAGCTTCTGAATAATGTCCTCCTACTCGTCTTCGGTCAAGTTTGTCTAACGTATAACGCCCTCTCTCTTTGACATATTCATCCGAAAGTTTAAACGTATCATCTGAAGGGGGTTGTCCATCAAAATGCGCCTTGGACCGATTTGCTGTATAGACTAAGACATATTCTGTTATTGTTACGATTTCATTTCCTGTATTAGAACCAGCTGTTGATTGCCATATAATATTGGTTATAAAATTATTATTCCCAAAAATCTCATCACAGAGTAACTTCAATTGCGCCTGTTCGTTATCATCAATAGAAATAAAGATAACCCCTTTATCTGAAAGCAACTGTTTGGCAATACGCAACCGTTTACTCATAAAAGAAAGCCATTTAGAGTGTCGGTACGAATCTTCTTTATCCACAAAACTATCGTTGTAGATAAAATCTTTGTTCCCCGTATTATACGGAGGATCTATATAGATGACATCAATCTTACCTTCGTGGGTATAGGCAAGAGCTGTAAGAGCTTCGAGATTGTCTCCTTCAATCAGAATATGATTGGGTACATCGGCTTCGGTACTGATGATTGCTTTTGATGTGTCTTCGACTAATACAGGAAGTTCCTCTCGCAAACGTTCCTCTACATTTTCCGGCTTGTCTTCCCACACCAAACCATATTTCTTTTGCTTGCGCAGCAATCCCAATAGTTCCGACTTCTCTTCGTTGGTCAGTCCATCAAGTTGCAATATCTTATTGTATAATTCTTTCTTGTTCATTATCAGGGGGAATTAAAGTTTGGTATTGTCATTTAACGAGTCTGACTGTCTGAATATTCTCGTCCAAAGAGGAGTTCAGCAACTTTTTAACATCGACTTCAAGTACATTGGCAATCTGCAATAATGTTTCCAATCCCGGTTGCGAAGTGTTGGTACACCATTTCGATACCGTGGCAGGGTCTTTTCCCAACTGTTCAGCCAACCACTTGTTAGTCCGCTTCTTCTCCACAAGCACCACCTTAATCCGATTTATATCCTTTGTAGTTTCCATTTTGGATTATATTATTCATCTTATGCTGCAAAAGTAATGAATTTATTTCAACCAAACATCATTCAGATTACGTGATTTTCCATTAGAATTGCGAATTGCACCAAATATATGGTAAAACAAGCTCAAGAACTCAATAAAAAGGACTAACTTTGCACTTACCATTTGAATGTAAAATTATGAAAATAGAAAAACTGACGACATTAGCTTTTTCCATGTATTCAAACAAAGGTGCTTACGCTCTTTTGCTTGGTTCTGGGATATCACGTTCGGCGCATATACCGACAGGGTGGGAAGTTGAAACGAATTTGATAGAACAGTTGGCTGTTTCGACTAGAGAAATGATAAATACTGATGCTCACCAATGGTTTAAAGAAAAATATGAGAAAGATGCCTCATACTCATTATTGTTGGAAGAGTTGGTAAAGACCCCAACCGAGCGGGTACAATTAATGAAACAGTTTTTTGAACCTACAGATGATGAGAAAAGTTTAGGTTGGAAACAACCAACAAAAGCACATAAAGCCATTGCTAAGTTGGCTAAAGCAGGTTATATACGTGTTGTTTTGACGACAAACTTTGACAGGTTGTTGGAACAAGCGTTTGAAATGGAAGGAATAACCCCACAAGTGATTTCTTGTGAAGCCGCTATTTCTCAGGCAACCCCTCTTGCTCATTGTCAAATTCCTACAATTGTGAAAATCAATGGAGATTACATTGATTGCCAATTTAGGAATACTTCAGAGGAATTAGATGAATACCCACCAGTTATGAAGCAATATTTGAAACGGATTTTTGAAGATTATGGACTTATAACTTGTGGTTGGTCTGGAGAATGGGATAAAGGGCTTATTAGAATAATGTCCGAAGCAACTATGTCTAGGTATAATTCGTTTTTTGCAACAGTTGGTGCGGCAAAGGAGATTGTACAAGATTTGTCTAGTTCAAGAAACGGAGAATTATTACCCATAAATGGTGCTGACGGGATGTTTTCTGAGTTATGGGAACAGGTTTCTGCCCTGAATGAGAATCATATCAGTAAAACTATGAGCTATGATATGATGATAGCGAAGTGTAAAAAATATCTGTCATCCAATCAATATGATATAGAATATGCCGATTTAATAGAAAGATTGGGGAATGATGCTTATAAAGAAATAAATGCTCATGCTCAATATGCTTTCTCCCTAACGCAAGATACTTTTTCCCGATATTTGAAAATCCACAAAGGTGCAATCACACCTCTATTAGAAATAGCGATATTGGTGGTCAGATGGGGGAAATGGTATCATATTAAGCCGTTGGGTGATTTATTGATAAAATTGTGTACGAAGCCTTTTAAGAATGGGGAGATTACCCGTGAAGAAACTCAGTATTTGCATGCACTTGCTCCGATGTTGCTGCTAAATGTAATCGGTGTTACTTGTGTAAAATACAATAGGTATAAGGAACTTGACTGCATTCTAAAATTATCTGTACCTGCACCTAATTTTATAACGGTTTCATATAGAGAACCATTGTTATACTTGTTAGGGAGTACTCATTGGAATTATGAAACATGGAACGAGTTAATTGGGCAACGATACTACTATCCAATCAGTCACTTTTTACTTGAAGAACTGCGCCCTTTATTCAAGAATTATTTCGTTGTTAATTCGGAGTATGAAAATACATTTTATATATGGGAACGCTTGAAGTCGTTAGTGTATGGTTATAATAAATGCTACATATTAAGAGAGTTTTCAATACCTTTAGGACAATTTGTGCGAAGTGAAAGAGAATGCAAATTCAGAGGAGCTGGAGAAGAACCATATATCATATTTTGGGAGAGTGCAGACTCTCTCAAAAATGAATGGCCTCCCATAAAACAGGGAATGTTTGGTGGACGATATGAAAATTATAAAGAGATAAATGAGCAAGCGACTGCTTTTATTGCTCAATATGCTCGTTATTAATAGAAATGATACGGGGAGTGTGCCCTATTTTGACACATTCTCCGTATCGTTGCAAGAATATCAGATATCCAAATCTTTCATCGCTAATCCATAATTATACTGTCCGAACAGGTCTTGATGGATAACTTTCAAACCAAGAGTTTGGTAATACTTGTAATCATCCTGTTCGGTTGCAAGGTATTTGTAACCGTAGCGTGGCATGTACTCCTTGAAGAAACGAGCCAAGTCTTTCAGGCTTTCGGCTTGGTTCTTCTTAAAGTTGCTGCGCACGATGATGATGCTCCAGTCAGGAAAGTAGCCTCTTCCACAACTGTACTCCCAGAAGCGGATGTAGCAGTCTAAATCACGCTCACGGATGTCCACGCAAAAGCCGTTGGCATTTTGTATCACGCTACAACTGTTTCTGTAGCCGAACTTCTCACACAAGTAGAGATTGAAATCAAGAATCAAATCTTTCTGTTCCATAAATAATTGAATTTAAAAAGTTAATAAATAGTGGATTATAAACGAAAGCCTCGCTTGCGCTTAGCCTTTTTCTTTTTCATCAGGTGATTGAACTCAGCTTCTTCTGCGACAGTAGCATCGTAGGATGAACTGCCGTTCAACAGACCAAGACCGATGCTTGAACCATTGTCGGAATGGGAAACGCTTTGCTGCACTTCTTCATTTTTATGCGTGAATCCTTGTTTATGGAATTCAAATGAAGGCGCACAAGCATTCTGTTCCAATCGGTTGTCGATATTCAAGTAGCTGAACTCACGGCTGACTTTTGAGCCGGAGAAAGAAAAGCCGTCATACTCAAACTTGACTCCTTGTATTTCTCTTGTAGTCCGGCTGACCTTGAATTTCATATCAATGTCACGGTCGGCAAGGGCTTCTTTCAGTTCATTCCAACTTTGAGCTTTGGGCAGTTCTTCTTTCAGTGCTTTGTATATTTCATGTTTTGCTCGGTCGTATGGGCGCAAGCGTTCCTCCTTGATATGGTCTTTGCCATTGGCAAAGTGCAATCGGTATTTTGCCGTCAGCATCTTGCACGCCTTTTCATTTCTGCGGAAGTCGTTTTTGTCGCTAATCGTCTTACCGTCATTATCCACCCGATTGAAAACGATGTGGCAATGCGGATGCTCACGGTCGATATGCCTGGCGATGATGTACTGCGTGTTTTCGATGCCCATCAGTTTCATGTAGTCGTGGGCGATTTGCAACATCAACGCATCATCAGACTTCAAGCGTTCGCCATCTTCAGGAGAGAAATTGAGCGAGGTGTGTCCGACAATATTCTTTACCTTGTCATTGAGCAATGCTTGTAATTCAAATTGCTCTGCCATCCGTTCAGGCGTACCATCCACTCCGACTGCTTCCAGTAATTTGGATTTCTCCTCTTTGAGGACATAGCGGACACAACCGCCGAACGATGTCCCTTTGGTTTGTTTACCTATCATCTTTCAGTTGTTTTATAAGTTGGTTAATACGTTGCGCCATCTCCTCACATCTTTTGGAAACGGCAAAGAAACCGTAGGTATTTGCCTGCTTCGCCAACTGGTTGAGGTTGGTGCTTTCACCTATCAACTGACGGATGATATGGATATGTTCTTTCGTGATTCGTTCACGTACCGTCCCATTCTCGATGAGCGAACGGATGACTGCGCTTTGGGTCTGCTTGCTCCGTCTGCAAAGCGTACCGAGCCATGCGAATTGGTCGTATGACAGTCGGAGAGTTATCGTATGTTTCTTTTCCATTTTGAATTGCTTTTAGTGAATAATTTGTGACCATCGGGAGCCGTCTCCTCAGACTTTTTGAGGAGCAAGTGGTCGGGAAATGTAATACACCGACATTAACTTGCTACAGTAAAAAAGTCTCGATTTCTCTCCCTTTACTCAAAGTCTGAATCCTCGTTTCTTAGGTGGTGAAACCTTCGGTTGAGGGATGCTTCGTTGTACGCTGATGAGCTTCAAATCGAATGTCTCTATCAGTGTTTTCAAATTCGGATTCCTATTAATCATCTGCTGGAGTATGGCTTCATCGGGGCGTACCTTTAACAGATAATCGGCTATGTCGTAACCCTCCTTCCGTTCGTTTTCGGTTGCTTTGGTTTCTAGATAATCGAACAGTTGCACATCAATTCCATAGCTTTTCATCAACCCGATTTTGCTTTGCCAATAGTCGGTCGCTCCCAAATCAGGAAATAACACAACGCTTCTTCCGGCAAGAACGGATAGGCTGTTGGCATTGAAACAACCGTTCTTTCCACCCGATGCAATCCATAGAAATTGGGGTAGGTAGTAGGAAGCAATGATTGCCGTTTTCTCGCTTTCGACCAGTGCGATAGGACGTTTTTTATCTTTTGGAAGCAGATGCTCACCGAAGAAACATTGCTTTAAATTGTAATCCCCCTTGTGTAATACGGAGTGTACCCACGTGACATGATTGTATGGTTCTTTTATCCGCCTGCCTGTCGTTGTATTGTAAAGCATTATCTTACCTGTACGGACTCTGTTCTGATAATCCGTTTGCCAAAATACAGTTGCGCCATCCCAATGTTTGGAAGTACCAACTTTGTATTTCTCCATCAGCTTCAATGTCTCTGCCTCTCCGAATTGAGCCGATAAGAATTGAAACAGTTTGTTGTCGGGATAGCGTTGCAACGACTGGTTGACTATATCCAAATCAATGTAGGAGGTGACTTTCGGCTCGACTTCTTTAATGGGCGTATAGTTCCGAAAGGTATCTTCGGACAACTTTTCCTTCTCAGACGGATTCCGCTCAAAGTAATCACGGGGCGTGAAGTGGTAACCACATTTCTGTTCGTGGTCGCAACGACCCACGTAATCAGGAAACTGTATCTGTTTCTCTGTATCAATGTACTTGGAGAAACATCTTTTACGGTGGCAGTTCGGGCAAGTATGCCGGGTACTGACACCTTTGTAGGGTTCTAATATGAATCTATGTGTACTCATTGTTTGTTTCTTTTTTAGTGTGTCACTTTTGTCGTTATTGTCGTTTTCGCTTGGAAAGTGTCAAAACCGACAAAAATGTCACGGGTTAATCTTTGAATATTCTCCATGCTTCTCTTTGCGGAACAGTGTTCCGATATTGTCATTGAGAAAGCGTTGAAATGTCCGTTCCTTCATTCCGTTTTGCTCTGCTACCTGTATAGCTTGAGCTGTCGTAAAGGACGGAGGCAGCAGATTGACTATCGCCTGTTGCTGGCTGTTGAGGGTATTCTCATTCAGAATATTTTGTACGCTTAATGCTGATTCCTTGAAATATTCAGTCAGTTTAATGGCTCTCTCCACCGTCAGCAGGTCGATACACGTCTTGTCGCACTCACCGCAAGTCCATCGCGCCAGTTGGATAATCAGACAAAAGCGGATGATGTATATCTCCAGCTTGCAATAGATACTTACGATGGTGTCGTTCGTTTCCCGGTCGCACCATTCTGAGAAATGGTGCTGCCACTCGTAAAGCCGTTTCTTAGCATCCTCTGAGAAAAAGAGGATTTGTGGCTCAATCTCTCCATGTTCATTGAGATGGCACTCCGATTGTATCAGCTTATCTATGACGGTATTCCATTCTTGTTCAATATCTTCTGGTAGTTCTTTGTCATTCCACCGTGCTTTCTGTTGCAGGTTGGGCATTACGAACAGGATGCGGTCAATAAATCCATTGTTGGAACGTTCACCTTTAGCCAACTCATTCAAAATTTTCTTTTGGATAGTACCAATGACCGATATATACGGACGCTTGATGAAGATGGAACTCTTGGCATTCTTTCTGTCGGACATGGTGGTCTTGGCACTGAATACCGATAGCCAAAATTGTTCCTCCGAACCGTTGTTATAGCGGTTGAAATTCTTGAACCAAGCGGATAATTCATCAGCCCATAAGCATAGCCCACGTTTGTTCTGCGCATGAATGAGGCTCAACCCTTCGGGCGTTACATCCGAAACCAAGAAGCGTTTGCGGATAGGCTCTTGCGGAAATTGCTCTCCACCACTTTCCGCACGTTCCTTGCGACTCATGCTCATCAGTTCATCGTACTTGGCAAGAGCCTTTTCAAATTCCTGATTCTGTCGGTAGTCATAATCAAGAAACGGCTTCATTGCAAAACTGAGCGGATGACTTTTGTTCGCTCCCGGTCTTCCAATCAATGCCATATACAGGATGGGGCTTTCCATCCAACCTTGCTTGATTTGGGCAAGATGCGTGTTACCTATGCCGACCGCTATTGCCGTAAGGATGGCAGCGGCAATGTAGTCGGTAGGGTAGTTATGGCATTCGTGTACCTCACGGATGATGCGTTGGATTTTTGCAGGGAATATGCTGACAGGGAATGCCGTACCGGATAACCTTGTGCTTAAATCAATCGCTTCATCAATGATGGATGCCGGATTAATAGAATATATATCCATAGTCCAACCCATTAAAATTGCACTGACGATTTAGGCTTGTGGCGGACACCGCTCTGCATATTGGCAAGCATCTCCTCGTATGTCTGCTCGGCAGTCTTTCTCCGTCCATTCTCAATCCAAGCAAGAAGCTCGTCCTCATAGAAATAGAGTTTCTTTCCTTTCTTGTAAGCCGGAAGTAGTCCTTTGCGTACCAATGTATATATGGTAGGCTTGGCTTTTCGGATGATACGGCAAGCATCCTCTATTTCCACCAATACATGTTTGTCAGATGGCTGTGGCTGGAGTTCCGCTACCATCT
>ERZ834769.1395-NODE-1395-length-21291-cov-16.917075_pt1 | contig 21291 bp, 8 predicted proteins | sample MGYA00519690_ERZ834769 | MGnify/ENA primary metagenome ERZ834769 (study PRJEB31850, sample SAMEA3708760) | human gut metagenome | biome: human gut; feature: human-associated habitat; material: faeces | place: China | collected 2014 ... | reverse complement strand
AGGATGCCAATATAAAGCACCAACTGAGCGGCATGTACCAGAATTGGTTTCTGGACTACGCCTCATACGTTATATTGGAACGTGCCGTACCCCATATCATGGATGGTCTGAAACCCGTACAGCGGCGTATCCTCCACTCCATGCGCCGCATGGAAGACGGGCGCTACAACAAGGTGGCGAACATCGTAGGACATACCATGCAGTTCCATCCGCACGGTGATGCTTCTATCGGCGATGCTCTGGTACAACTGGGACAAAAGGACTTGCTCGTGGATTGCCAGGGAAACTGGGGTAACATTCTGACGGGTGACAGCGCCGCTGCCCCCCGTTATATCGAAGCACGTCTCTCCAAGTTCGCACTGGACGTGGTATTCAACCCCAAGACCACCGAATGGAAACTCTCTTATGACGGGCGAAACAAAGAACCGGTTACACTACCGGTAAAATTCCCACTGCTGCTTGCACAAGGTGTGGAAGGTATTGCCGTAGGCCTGTCATCCAAAATATTACCACATAACTTCAATGAGCTGTGCGATGCTTCCATCAGCTATCTGCACAACGAAGAATTCAAGCTGTACCCCGACTTCCAGACGGGAGGCAGTATCGATGTATCCAAATACAACGACGGTGAACGTGGCGGTGCGATACGCGTGCGCTCCAAAATAGAAAAGATAGACAACAAGACACTTGCCATTAAGGAAATTCCTTACGGGAAAACGGTGGCCAGTGTATGCGACTCCATCGTAAAGGCCAGCGAAAAAGGAAAAATCAAGATACGTAAGGTAGAGGACCTAACATCCGGCAGTGTGGAAATATTAGTGCATCTAGCCCCGGGTGTATCATCCGACAAGACCATCGATGCCCTCTATGCCTTCACCGACTGTGAAGTGAGCATCTCTCCCAACTGCTGTGTCATCGACGACCAAAAGCCCCACTTCCTCACCGTGAGTGATGTATTGCGCAAATCAGTCGACAACACATTGGCACTGCTACGCCAGGAACTGGAAATCCGTAAGGGAGAGATACTGGAAAGCCTGCATTTCGCTTCACTCGAAAAGATATTCATTGAAGAACGTATTTACAAGGATAAGGAGTTTGAACAAGCCAAAAACATGGATGCCGCCTGCGAACATATCGATGAGCGCCTGACTCCCTACTACCCGACTTTTATCCGCGAAGTGACCAAGGAAGACATCCTCCGGCTGATGGAGATAAAGATGGCACGTATCCTCAAATTCAACTCCGACAAGGCAGAGGAACTGATAGCACGCATGCGAAAGGACATAGAGGAGATAGACTGCCATCTGGCAAACATCGTGGAATATACCGTCGACTGGTTCCGTATGTTGAAGGACAAGTACGGCAAAGCCTTCCCCCGCCGCACGGAACTGCGTAACTTCGACACCATCGAAGCAACCAAAGTCATCGAAGCCAACGAAAAGCTGTACATCAACCGCGAAGAGGGTTTCATCGGAACTGGATTGAAGAAAGACGAATTCATAGGCAACTGCTCGCCCATAGATGACGTGATTATCTTCTTCCGCGATGGAAAATATATCATCACACCGGTGGCCGACAAGAAGTTCGTGGGCAAGAATATACTTTATGCCAACATTTTTAAGAAGAACGACAAACGTACCATCTACAATGTCTGCTACCGTGACGGCAAGGAGGGGACAAGCTATATCAAGCGTTTTGCCGTCACTTCCGTGGTGCGTGACCGCGAATACGATGTGACGCAAGGTACTCCCGACTCCCGTATCACCTACTTCACCGCCAATCCCAATGGAGAAGCTGAAATCATCAAGGTAACCCTGAAACCCAATCCCCGTGTACGCCGTATTATCTTCGAGGAGGATTTCAGCAACATCAATATCAAGGGACGGCAGGCCATGGGAAATATACTCACGAAACTCCCCGTACACAAGATAGCCTTGAAACAACGTGGAGGCTCCACGCTGGGTGGACGGAAAGTCTGGTTCGACCGTGATGTGCTACGTCTCAACTACGACGGGCGCGGAGAATATCTCGGAGAATTCCAGAGCGAAGACACCATCCTTGTCGTACAGAACAGCGGAGAGTTCTATGCCACCAACTTCGACTTGAACAATCACTATGACGATGGCATACGCGTATTGGAGAAATACGATCCGAACAAAGTATGGACCGCCGTACTCTACGATGCCGACCAGCAGAACTATCCTTACATCAAGCGTTTCTGCTTCGAGGCAACCGCCCGCAAGCAAAACTACTTGGGAGAAAACAAGAACAGCAGCCTCATTCTGCTGACAGACGAGTGCTACCCGCGTTTAGAGGTGGTGTTTGGCGGCCACGACAATTTCCGAGAGCCGATGGTGGTGGAAGCCGACGAATTCATCGCCGTGAAAGGCTTCAAAGCAAAAGGTAAGCGCCTGACCACCTATACTATAGAAACCATCAACGAGCTGGAGCCTACCCGTCAACCGGAACCCTCGCAGAAAACCGAAGAGCAGGAAACGGATGAAGAACCGGAAATTCTGGACCCCGACCACGGTAAAAGCGAAGGGGACATACTGGACGAGATGACAGGACAGATGAAACTCTTTTGATGAAGGACGGAAATGAAGTATTAGTGGCTAACGATTACTAATTTGTAATTGATAATTTAATATGTACATATACAAGATAATAATCCTATGCGGACTGCTCTTGGGAAGTGTCGGACTGAAAGCACAAGAAGCACAATGCAGCATCGACCGGAAGCTACGGGCTGACTCCACCAACCGTAACCGTATTATCACCCGTGCCACCATGTATGGTGTCGGCTTCACCAACGTGTTCGACACTTATCTTTCACCTCAGGAGTATAAGGGAATCGATTTCCGTATCTCCCGCGAAAGCATGCGGATGACACGGTTGATGGACGGCAACGTGTCTCTGCAAACTTTCTTCCAGGCAGACTTGGGATATACACACAACAAAGTAGACAATAACAATACATTCTCCGGACTGGCCAACTGGAACTACGGCCTGCATTATAATTTTCCAATCACGGGCAATTTCAAACTGCTTGCCGGAGGAGTCGGCGACTTCAACGGTGGCTTTGTCTATAATCTGCGCAACGGAAACAACCCCGCCCAAGCACGTGCCTATATCAACCTTGCCGCATCGGGAATGGCTATTTGGGACTTGCGCATCAAGAACCGTCCCATCACACTACGCTATCAGGTAAATCTTCCCTTGGCAGGTATCATGTTCATGCCCAACTATGGACAGTCCTACTACGAGATATTTACGTTAGGACATTGGGACGGAGTAGTGAACTTCACCTCCCTGCACAACCAGCCCTCTCTGAGACAAATGCTGACCGCAGACTTTCCGGTGGGACGTGCCCGGATGCGTTTCGCTTACATATGGGACGCACAACAGTCCAAAGTAAATGAAATAAAGACACATACTTACTCGCACGTATTCATGGTGGGGTTCGTAAAGGAACTCTATCTGTTTCCTAACAAGAGAAAGTAAAAAGTGACAAGGTGATAAACGATAAGATGATAAGGATAATGTGCATGAAAAGAAGATATATTTTAATAATTTGGAGTATCCTACTCACGTTATTGCCCCTATTGAACGGATGTATTCGTGAGGAAGAGTTCGACAATACCCCACAAGGCAATTTCGAAGCCTTGTGGAAAATAATAGACGAACAGTACTGCTTCCTGGACTACAAGCAAATAGACTGGGATGCCATCCATGACAAGTACCAGCCACTCATTACCCCGGGAATGAGTTACGACGGTCTATTTGAAATATTAGGTAACATGCTTGCCGAGTTAAAAGACGGACATGTCAACTTGTACTCTTCTTCCAACATGGCGCGCTACTGGGACTGGTATCTGGATTATCCTCGTAACTTCAACGAAAGTATCATTGAAAAGTACCTGGGAAGAGACTACCGCATTGCTGGAGGCGCCAAATATACCATATTGGAGGACAACATAGGATATATCTATTACGGTGATTTCTCCAGCGGCATCGGAAACGGCAACCTGGATGAGATTCTGTTATACCTTTCCGCTTGTAACGGCCTGATTATCGACGTGCGCAACAATGGTGGCGGCAACCTGACAAACGCCACCCGAATGGCACAACGCTTCACGAATGAAAAAGTACTGACGGGATATATTCAGCACAAGACCGGCAAAGGCCATAGCGATTTTTCAGATCCGACTCCCATTTATGTGGAACCTTCCAACAGTATCCGCTGGCAAAAAAAGGTAATTGTCCTGACCAACCGTCATTCTTATAGTGCAACCAATGATTTCGTCAACTCCATGCGCTGCTTCCCCAATGTCACCTTGGTCGGTGACAAAACCGGCGGCGGGTCGGGCCTGCCATTCTCTTCGGAACTGCCCAACGGATGGGGGGTACGCTTTTCTGCCAGCCCGCACCTCGATGCCCAAAAACAGCATATCGAGTTCGGCATCGACCCGGACAAGAAAGTGGATATGAGCAAAGAAGATGAGAACAATGACTTGGACACCATCATTGAGGAAGCAAGAAAAATACTGAAAGTGACTTTCTAAAACGACTTTATCTACAAAACAATTTGCCAAAACGAAAATTCTTTCTATCTTTGCTCCCGCTAATCGGAATTATTCCGCGGATGTGGCGTAATTGGCAGCCGCGCCAGACTTAGGATCTGGTGCCGTGAGGCGTGTAGGTTCGAGTCCTATCATCCGCACAATCCCTATAATAAATTTCAAAAGACAAACAACTAAGAGGGGAGGATATTCATTAAGAAGCATCCTCCCTAACCGCTTCAAGTACCTTTTTTATCTCATCAAAACACAATATTTAGAATACTTATTGTATCTTTGCTTCCAAGAAACACTTCGATTAACCTGAAAAAATGAAACAAAATACGATAAGACCGATGCTTTTCAAGTATTGGGTAGTGTGCCTTCTATTGTTCATCCTCTTCATCCAGGCCAGGGCTTCTTCCTTCATGCCCGCCGTCACCAACTATCTTGCCAAAGACTATGAAGCCGGTTATCAGAACTGGGCATGTGCGCAAGGCAGCAACGGCGAAATGTATTTCGGCAACAGCCAGGGGCTCCTGGTATATGACGGTTATCGCTGGACTCTCCACAAAGTGCCGGGGAACCATATTGTCCGTTCGGTGTATGTGAAAGAAGACCGTATCTATGTGGGGGCATTCGAGGAATTCGGCTATTTCAAGTATTCGGAGGCAGGCACTCTCCGGTACCATTCTTTGAGCAAATTCCTGAAAAATTTCCCCATGGAGAACAACGAGATATGGAACATTGTAGAGCTGGACGGTCGCATCTACTTCCAGTCGTTCAGCGCCTGGTTCTCCTACGACGGGAAGATGGTACACGCTTTCCGCAACAGACAGCAACAGCCGCTCTACTTCTACACCCAAAACGGACATATCTACACACAGATGATTGATGAGGACTTCTATGAATTCGACGGCAAGGATTTCCTTCATCTCTTCCCCCGCAGCCAAGTGAACGATGACAATGTAGTGGCATTACTGCCCGACGGGGACGACAGCTTCCTGATGGTCACAGAGAATAACGGATTGTTCCGCTACAACGGTGACATCACCCCCTGGAAAACAGACATTGATGCAGAGCTGAAGAAACAGCGGGTGAACCGCGCCGTCATGACCAATGATTCCATATTCATGATAGGTACAGTCTTGAATGGCATATACGCCATCGACCGCAAAGGACATTGCCTCTGGCACTTCAATCTGGATAACCGTCTGGACAACAACACAGTCCTGGGCTTGTTCTGTGACAAAGACAACAACGTATGGGCAGCATTGGACGACGGCATCGCATACATCCACCACAACTCACCCGTCATGCTGCTGACTCCTGCCAACCATGAAACCAAACTGGGCATGGTGTACGACATAGCCCACCGGGGCGACTGTTTCTATCTGGCCACCAACCAGGGCTTGTACGAATACCACCAGGTTACCGAGAATCTGCGCCTGCTTCCCCATACTGAAGGACAGAACTGGTATGTGAAGGACATTGACGGGCAACTCTTTGCAGGCAACAATGCCCATACCTTATTAATAGGCGAAAAAGGGAATGTTTCCGTCATAAGCAATACCAACAGCAGTACGTGTCTGATAAAGTGCACCCTCTATGGCGAAGAGATACTGTTGGAATCATCCTACGCCAATTTGCGTATCTATAAAAAGAAGAACGGGCAATGGACCTTTTCGCATGTCATAGACGGCTTCATTGCACCGGTCATGCACTTGGAGGTGGACCAAAGCGGTGTCATCTGGGCTTCACACATGTATCAGGGAGTCTATAAAATAGTCTTGAGCGATGACTTGTCGGCTGTAAAAAGCGTACGGCACATCTCCCATTTAGGCTCGGAATATATCATCGGCCCTATCCAAGTAATGAAAATGCGAGGACGTATCGTCTTTTCCAGTCCCAACGGCTTCTATACCTATGACGACATCACCCGGCAGATTATCCCCTTCCAAAAGCTGAATGCCATTCTGCCTTACATCAGGAATGCTCATTCTGTGGTATCCGTCACGAACAACCGCTTCTGGCTGTCCGGTTCACATGAGTACGTACTGGTAGAGTACGCAGAAGGAGAGTACATCGTGAAGCAGCGCATCCTCATCGAACTGTTTGATTCTCCATGCATAGAGAACTACAACAATGTGTTCGTCGACAATGACGTTGTCTATTTTAATCTGAACAACGGAATCGCCAGTTACAGCAAAAACACAGACAGCCTCAGTCCTACTCTGGAGTCCGCCCTCTCACTGAGCTCGGTCACTGCTTCCTCTTCCGATAAAAAGGAGAAACGCCTGCCTCTGTCTGGAAATGTCGAACTGGAAAGCAATTACCGGGATTTGCTGTTCTCAGTAAGCCTGCCGCATTACAATAAATTGTCCGTACATTTCCATTATGTCCTGCAAGGAGGACAAGGCATGGCACTGACATCGGACCTGAAAGAGCCCGAAATCCGCTACGGTAGCCTGGATTACGGAGAATACACATTCCAGGCAGAAGCCTATAATGATTTGGGACAGAAAATCGGTGAGGTGGAATATCATTTTGCCATAGCCCGCCCTTTCTACCTCTCCTATTATGCCTTTGCGCTCTATCTCATAGTTCTCACAGCGCTTGTCTACTTTTTCTCCAAGTGGCGCGCCAACCGTGCCATGGAAAAGAAACGGAAGGAGTATGAGGCAGAGCAGGTGCAGCAGAACATCAAGATGCGCGAGCAGGAGCATCTGATAACTCTGCAGCAACAGCAATTGCTGGAAGCCGAGTTGTCGGCAAAGAGTAAAGACCTTGCCAGCATGGCACTGGGTGTATTTGCCAAGAACGAGGTCCTGGAGAAACTTCGTACTGTCGTACAAGAGTCCCTGGTGAAAGGGCAATATGGACGCAAGAACCTCGAATCTCTGCTGAAGCTCATCAACGAAAACATCGAGACACAGGAATTTTGGGATGTATTCCAGAACAATTTCGACCTGATTCATGAGAAATTCTTCCGTAATTTGCGCGAACGTTATCCCAGTCTTACCGCTACCGACCTCCGTTTTTGTGCGCTGCTGCGCCTGAATCTTTCTACGAAAGACATTGCGCAAATGACCAACCTCACTATCCGGGGAGTAGAGGCAGCACGCTACCGTTTGCGCAAGAAACTGGATATCCCCGACGGAACGGGATTAGTGGATTTTCTCATCGACTTGAAATAAAGCGGCTACAAATCATTCAATCACAACAAACTGATTATTAGAAACAAGTAACACGAAAACGTAGTAAAACGGTACCCATTTTTACCCTAAACGTATTATCGTGGTAGTGTTTTTTTTTGCCTTACTTACCGTAATTACTTCCTTTGCCGGCAGAATTATTAACTCTTAAATTTAGTTTATGAGAAGGCAAACTTTATTTCTTCTATTCATGATTTTGTTCTCATTGCCACTGACAGTTTTGGCACAAGGAACAAAGACAGTTAAAGGAACTGTTGTTGATCAGAACAACGAACCGATTATTGGAGCCACGGTTGTAGTAAAAGGCTCTACTATTGGAGCAGCTACCGACCTCGACGGTAACTATGTACTGAACGGCGTCCCCGAAGACGCAACTCTCGTATTCAACTATTTGGGCATGTTGCCGCAGGAAATAAGCGCTGCGGGACAATCCGTCATTAATGTAAAGCTACGTGAAGATGCACAACTACTGGAAGAAGTTGTTGTTATCGGTTACGGTTCGGCCAAGGCGAAAGACCTGACGGCCCCGATTGACGTTGTCAAAGAGAAAGAACTTATCAATGTTCCTACCTCCTCCCCGATGGCAGCATTGCAGGGAAAGGTACCGGGTGTTAACATCATCAATTCGGGAACGCCGGGCGAAGGTCCTAAAGTGACCATCCGTGGTATGGGTTCCTTCGGTGACACCTCTCCTCTCTATGTAGTGGACGGAATGTTCTACGACAACATCAACTTCCTGAACAATTCCGACATTCAGGACATGACCATCTTGAAAGACGCATCCGCATCTGCCATCTACGGTGTACGCGCCGCCAACGGTGTTGTAATCATCACCACCAAGAAAGGAAGCCGCAACCAGGATGCCAAGATTACCTATAACGGTTATGTAGGTATTCAGAAAGCCACCAACCTGCTGGAGATGTGTAACTCTCACGAGTATGCCACCATGATGTTGGAAGCCAACCCGGAAGCTTACCGGTCGATTTTCGAAAAGTCAGTAGCCGAATTCGGAGGCAATATGGAAAACCTGCAATTCAATGCCGATACCAACTGGTATGACGAACTGTTGCGCACAGCCATGATGACCAATCACAGCTTGAATATCTCCGGTGGTACGGAAAAAGCGACCTACTCTGCCGGCATGAGCTATCTGGCACAAGACGGTATCATGGACGTGGAAAACTACTACCGCCGCTTGAACTTCCGTGCCGCCCTTGACTACGAAGCCCGCAAATGGCTGAAAGTAGGCTTCAACGGCGTATTCAGCAACTCGCAGCAGCAGCTTCCCAAGAATGCCGCATGGCAACAGGCATACAACACACCGTCTATCATCCCGGTGTATGATGACCGCCGCGACGATGCCGTATTCCCTAAGAAGTACACATCACCCGAGCAGGTGGGCTTGACCAACAACTTCAACAATCCGGTAGCCACTGCCAACTATTACGACAACCGGAACGAGACCTACCAAGTGCTGACCAACTTCTATGCACAGCTCAACCTCATCCCCGACAAGCTGAATATACGCAGTAGCTACAGCTACGACTACTCAATGATTCGCGGTTCTGAGTTCACTCCTACCTACTATGTAGGCACCAACCAGAAGAAAGAGGTTACCGAACTCACTAAAAAGAACACTAACTACTACAAATATATATGGGACAACGTGGCCACTTATACTGACAAGTGGGGCAAACACTCCTTTACCGGTATGCTGGGTGCATCCATGCGTCAAGAGCAATACCGCCTGCTCGAAGGTACCGCCACCAACGTGCCCGAAGGTGAGGACGTGTGGAAATACATCGCACTGGGCAACAAGGAAGGCGCTACGGTGAAAGACGACGGCTGGAAATACCGCGGTCTCTCCTATTTCACCCGACTGAATTACAACTACAACGACAAGTACATGTTGATGTTCACCTTCCGTGCCGACGGCTCGTCCAAGTACAACGACAAATGGGGCTACTTCCCCTCCATCGGTGCCGCATGGGTCATCTCCCAAGAACCGTTTATGAAGAACCAGAATATCTTCGACTACATGAAGCTGCGTGCCAGCTGGGGTAAGCTGGGTAACGACAAGATTGCTGCCAGTGCAGGCTTCGCAAGCATACAGAACGTACAGTCCGTATTCGGTCCCAATACCGCCATCGACGGATTCATCAACACCACCAACTTCAGCTGGCTGGGTTGGGAAGTAGTGAACGAAACCAACGTGGGCGTCAACTTCAGTACACTGAAGAACCGCTTGAACGCCGACATCGACTGGTACTACCGTCTGACTGACAACGCCGTGATTTCACCCAAGCTCCCGATGAGTGGCGAGCTGCTGGCCGGCAACAACGGACAGATTCTGAATACCGGTATCGACCTCTCCTTGAACTGGAACGACAAGATTGGCCAGGACTTCAATTACAACATCGGCGTCAATCTCTCTTATCTGCATAACGAAGTGAAAAGCCTAAAAGGAAACATGAAAATCATCAAAGGCGGAAAGACCGTGAATATGGTGGGCGAGACGATGAACTCATTCTATGGCTACAAGGTCATCGGCATCTACCAGACTCCTGAACAATGTGCTGCCGACCCCATCGCCGTGGCCAACGGACTGGAACCCGGCGACTTCATCTACGAGGACGTGAACGGCGACCATGTGATAGACGGAAACGACAAGCAGGTGTTGGGCTCATACGTGCCCAGCTTTACTTATGGCTTCAATGCCGGATTCTCTTATAAGAACTTCGACTTCAGCCTCACTACCTACGGACAAGCAGGCGGCGAACTGTGGAACCGTAAGCGTGCCCTGCGCTATGCAGCCGACTACTATAACTTTGACCGTGCACAGTATGAGAACCGCTGGACGGGTGCAGGCTCTACCAACGAATATCCGTCGGCCAAGGCTCTTCTCAAAACCTGGAACAAATCAGACAGTAACAACGCTTCCTATTTCGTAGAAAGCTCCGATTACTTCCGCATCCAGAACATCACGCTGGGCTACTCGTTCAAGAACTTGAAGATAGGCAGCTACGTGATGCCGGGACTCCGCCTCTCATTGACGGCCGACCGCCCCTTCACTACCTTCAAGGCCAACAGCTTCACACCTGAAGTGTCGGATGCCGAAGGTTGGGATACCGAAGTATACCCTCTGACTTCAACCTATACTTTCGGAGTGCAAATAGATTTCTAAACCCTAAAACGTAAAACAATGAAATTCTTAAAGAAAACATTCGCATATATACTTCCGGCCATGATGGTACTGGGAGGAGCTACCGCTTGCACCGATTTCATAGAAATCGATCCGGAGAACAAAGTTCCCGAACAAGGCGTGGACTTTACCAACAAGAACAATATGTACCAACCCGTAGTGGGTGCCTACTCCAAAGTACGCACACAGGGCATGCACTGGTGCAACGCACTATTGATGTTCACCCGCGACGGTGACGTGTGGTCGGGCCGTACCGATGACCAGGGCGATGCCGTGGCCTTCGGACGCAAGTTCAACTACAACAACTCATTCTGGGCACTGAACCAGGTATGGATGAACTTCTACGACATCATCCGCATCACCAATGCCGCCCTGCAAAGCCTCGACGGTTATGCCGAATATCTTGCTGCAGGAAGCGAAGATTACAAAACCTACGAATCCTATTGCGGCGAAGTACGTACCATCCGTGCATGGGCTTACTATTGTCTGGTGACCAATTTCGGTCCCACCGTCATCTACCGTGACAACCTGCAGACCGATTTTCGCCGTTCTACCGTAGAGGCCGTATATAATTATATGCTGGAAGATTTGAACTACGCCATCGACAAACTGCCCCGCATGCGTCCCAACCAGATGGAACACAAGGGAGCCGTGACAGCCTTCACCGCCCAAGCATTGGCCGCCCGCATCTATCTGCTGAAAGGAGACTATGCACAAGTGGAGACACTGACCGATGACATCATCAAGAACGGTGGATTCCGTCTCTACGACGACTTCTACCAGCTGTTCAAAATTCCCGGAAAGTTGTGTGACGAATCTTTGTTCGAATGCCAGGTAACAGACTACGGCAATGGTTCCGGCGATTACCTGGGCGTAGACCAATGGTTCAATTTCCAGGGTCCGAACATGGCAGAGAGGTATGATGAAGTAGTGAACGCAGACGGTACCATCAGCTACAAGCAAGCCGAAGGCACCAAGTCCATAGGCGGCTGGAATTTCATAGGCTATGAACCCGAGTTCGTGGCATGGGCCGAAGCCCGTGGCGAAGGTGTGCGTGCCGAAACTTCTTTCCTGAAAGCCCTGAGCAAGACGCGCGAGGGTTGGCAGGTAGGTCCCACATCGGCCACCAAGACCGACTGTTGGAACGGCAAAGGTTACCTTCCCTACAATCAGATGACTCTTCCACGTACGACCTACGGAGCCAACAACAATGTGCGTATCATCCGCTATGCCGAAGTGCTGCTGATGAACTCCGAAGCCAAAGTCAGACTGGGCAAGGATGGAGACGCAGGCTACAACGAAGTGCGCCGGCGTGCAGGCATGAGCACCAAAACCGGTGTTACCCTGAAAGACGTGATGGACGAACGCCGGATGGAGCTTTGCGGCGAATGGTGTGCCCGTTATGTGGACTTGGTGCGTACCGGCGATGCCGCCACCGTACTCGGTCCCAAAGGATGGACAGCAGAAAAGACTTATTGGCCCATACCAGCCAACCAGTTGGACGACCTTCCCGACCTGAAGCTGGAACCCATTGACGGAATTGCCGAATAAATCCGTTCCAATATGGTAAAAAGATTCCTAATCAGTTGTGGAATAGCCTTTGCCGCTCTGGCGGCAAAGGCAACCCCTGACGATTCCATCAAAGTGGTGAAGGGGCAAGTCAGTGACTATTACATCACTGTAACCCAAGACCGTATCGTAAAAGGACACGTACTGGACACCAACCGCCAGCCACTCGCAGGCGCCACAGTCATGTTCTTCGCAAGTCCCATGCACAATACCACTGCCCACGACGGCAGCTTTGCCATCAAAGGAGCGAAGAACGACGTGCACCTGTATGTCTACTATCCCGGGAAAAAGATAGTGAACAGAATCCTGGCACTGGATGAAACCGATATTGAGGTAGTGATGGAAAAAGAGGTACACAAGGCAACCGCAATCTGCCGCCCCGCCCAGGCGACCCGGTGGTATGACCCACAGGCGCCTCTGTCGCGCACCTTCTGCAATCCGATGAACATCAGTTACAACTTCGAGCCTTTCAACAACAATGTGCGTCCCAACGGTTCGTTCCGTTCCTCTGCCGACCCGATGGCGGTGGAATACAAGGGAGAATACTTTCTGTTCTCCACCAACCAGGGCGGTTTTCACTATTCCAAGAACCTGGTGGATTGGGATTTCGTTCCTGCCGGCTTCCAACGCAAGCCTACGGACGACGACCAGTGCGCACCGGCAGCCTATGTAAGCGGTGACACGCTGTTCTATACCGGCTCCACCTACGAAGGCCTTGCCGTGTGGTACAGTACACACCCCAAAACGGGACGTTTCAAACGTGCCATCGAAAAGAATGTGCTTCCCACATGGGACCCCTGCATGTTTCTGGACGATGACGGCAGACTGTATATGTATTATGGCTCCAGCAATGAATATCCGCTAAAGGCGGTGGAACTGGACCGGAATGATTTCTATCCCATCAGCAAGATTCACGAAGTGATGATGCTCCGCCCCGAAGAACACGGCTGGGAACGTTTCGGCATGAACAATGACGATGAAGTGACACTCCGCCCATTCACAGAGGGCGCTTACATGACCAAACACAATGGCAAATATTATTTCCAATATGGTGCTCCGGGCACTGAATTCAAAGTCTATGCCGATGGCGTATATGTTTCGGATTCCCCGCTGGGCCCGTTTGTCTACCAGAAGCATAACCCGATGTGCTACAAGCCGGGCGGTTATGTGCAAGGTGCCGGTCATGGAGGCACGTTCTGCGACGTGAAAGGCAATTACTGGCACGTGGCCACCTGCATGCTCTCCCTGAAGTACAAGTTCGAACGCCGCATCGGTCTTTATCCGGTGGCTTTCGACAAGGATGGTGTCATGTATTCGTCCACTGCCTTCGGCGATTATCCCAACTGGGCAGAACCGATGGACGTAAAGAACCCTGCAGAGCGTTTCACGGGATGGATGCTTCTGTCCTACGGCAAACCGGTGGAGGTATCATCTACGGATAGCATCCATGCAGCTTCCAACCTGACGGACGAAAGTATGCGCACCTACTGGGCAGCCCGTTCCGGCAACCCTGGCGAATGGGCCGGGATAGACCTGGGCAGCACAAAGAATGTACGTGCCGTGCAGTTGAACTTCTACGACCATAAAGCGGTTCAATACAACCGTGCCATGGATATTTATCACCAATACCGTATTTTTGCTTCCGAAGACGGAAAAGAATGGACATTGGTCATAGACAAGAGCGACAGTGACAAGGATTGTCCGCACGACTACATCGAGCTCAACGAGCCGTTGCGTGCCCGTTATCTGAAATACGAGAATGTGCACATGCCTACGGGAAATGTCGCCTTGTCCGGCTTCCGCGTCTTCGGGAACGGTGACGGCGATGTCCCGCAAGCCGTGAAAGGACTGACTGTGAAACGTGACAGGAAAGACCGCCGGAATGCCCTTATCTCCTGGCAACCCGAAGCAAGCGCCTATGGCTACAACATCTACTACGGCACCGCCGAAGGCAAGATGTACAATGCCATCACGGTACTGGGACAGACGGAATATGACTTCCGCGGACTGGATGCGGACACGGACTATTACTTCACCATCGAGGCGCTGAACGAAAACGGCCGCTCGCCATTGTGCAAGACGACAAAAAATTAAACACAAGAAATAAAGATATGAAAAAACCAATAATGATACATGTGCTGGCTTTGTTCCTGATTTCCACATTGGCGAGCTGTGCATCCTGCTCTTCCGACTTGAAGGAAAACGGGAAAGAGAACGGAAAAGAGGAAAAGCCCGACACAGAGGAAGTACGTCCCGAATCATTCGCTTCGGATGACGAAATGCTTGATTACATCCAGAAGGTACATTTGAACTACATGTGGGACGGTGCGGAACCGACCTCCGGACTGGCACGCGAACGCATCCACCTGGATGGGGATTATCCCGAAAAGGACCAGAATGTTGTCACCACCGGCGGCAGCGGATTTGGTATAGCCGGACTGCTGGTAGGCATCGAACGCGGCTTCATCCCCAGGGAAGAAGGCGTGAAGCGCCTGACCAAGATTGCCGATTACCTGAAACGCGCCGACCGCTTCCACGGCGTATGGCCCCATTGGTTGTACGGCCCTACCGGCAAGGTGAAACCTTTCGGACAAAAAGATAACGGCGGAGACTTGGTGGAAAGCTGCTTCCTGATGCAAAGCTTGCTTTGCGTACGCCAATACTTCCGCGACGGCAACGAGCAGGAAAAGGCGCTGGCAGAGAAGATTAACCAATTGTGGAAAGAGATGGAGTTCAGCTGGTATCAGAATGGCAAGGATGTCATCTACTGGCACTGGTCTCCTGAATACAACTGGGAAATGAACTTCCCGCTGGAAGGCTACAACGAAGCATTGATTGTGTATGTGCTCGCAGCCTCCTCCCCCACTTATCCCGTTCCGGCTTCAGCCTACCACAACGGCTGGGCACGCGGCGGCGGCATCAAGTCCGACTCTGCCCCCTACGGCCTGCCTTTGGAATTGAAACACAACGGAGCCGAGAAACTGGGCGGTCCCTTGTTCTGGGCACAATACTCGCACATCGGTCTGGACCCGCGCAACCTGAGCGACCGCTATGCCAACTACTGGAACGTGGTGCGCAACCATGCCCTCTCCAACTACCGCTACTGCGTGGAGAATCCCAAACAATACAAAGGTTACGGCGAGGACTGCTGGGGACTGACCGCCAGCTACTCTACCAAAGGCTATGCAGCCCACTGCCCGGGCGACAACGACCATGGTGTCATCACACCGACAGCAGCCTTGTCCAGTTTTCCCTACACACCGGAGGAATCCATGCGTGCACTGAAGTATTTCTATTCCAAAGGCGACTGGATTTGGGGCAAGTACGGATTCTACGATGCCTTCTCCGAGGGAAGTGACTGGACGGTGCCCCGCTATCTTGCCATCGACCAATGCACCATTGCCCCGATGATTGAGAACTATCGTTCCGGCTTGTTGTGGAAACTCTTCATGAGCTGTCCCGAGGTTCAGGAAGGATTGCAGAAGCTGGGATTTAAGGCTTAGGGATTTACGATTGAAGTTAGTATGCGACATGATGGAGCAGCTAAGCTTAAGTTGAATTTCTATATCACTATTCCCCTCCCCCTTCAGGGGGCCGGAGGGGATAATCAAAATTATATCATATGAAGAAATACACATTATTAGCAGCCTTGGCTTTCTCTGCCCTCACCGTGACGGCAACGCCCAAAGAAAACACATCCCAAGGCAATCCGCAGGAGATGGATAAATTCATTACGGAGCTGATGGGCAAAATGACGCTGCACGAGAAAATCGGTCAGCTCAACCTGCCGGTAACGGGAAACATCGTCACCGGACAAGCCAAGAGCAGCGACGTTGCCGGTAAAATCCGCAACGGTGAAGTCGGAGGTCTGTTCAACCTGAAAGGCGTGAAGAACATCCGCGAAGTGCAGAAACTTGCCGTAGAGAACAGCCGCCTGGGCATCCCCTTGCTGTTCGGTATGGACGTGATTCACGGTTACGAAACGGTATTCCCCATCCCCTTGGCACTCTCGTGCAGTTGGGACATGGAGGCTATAGAGAAATCGGCCCGTATCGCCGCCATTGAGTCGAGTGCAGACGGTATCTGCTGGACGTTCAGCCCGATGGTGGACATCTGCCGCGATGCCCGTTGGGGACGTGTATCAGAAGGCAACGGTGAAGACCCCTTCCTGGGTTCAGCCATTGCACAAGCCATGATTCGCGGTTATCAGGGCAAGGATATGAGTGCCAACAACGAGATAATGGCTTGCGTAAAGCACTTCGCACTGTATGGCGCCGGAGAAGCCGGCCGCGACTACAACACGGTGGATATGAGCCGCAACCGTATGTTCAACGAATACTTCCCTCCCTACAAGGCTGCCGTAGAAGCCGGTGTGGGTAGCGCAATGACCTCCTTCAATGAAATTGACGGAGTACCCGCCACTGCCAACCACTGGCTGCTGACCGACGTACTGCGCAACCAATGGGGCTTCGACGGCTTCGTGGTGACAGACTATACAGCCATCTCCGAAATGATAGACCACGGAATCGGCGACCTGCAGGAAGTATCCGCACGTGCCTTGACCGCCGGAACAGACATGGACATGGTAGCCGACGGATTTATCGGCACACTGGAAAAATCCCTGAAAGAAGGCAAAGTGACTGAGGCCGACATTGACAAAGCCTGCCGACGCATCCTAGAAGCCAAATACAAGCTGGGACTGTTTGCCAATCCGTATAAATACTGCGACGTGAAGCGTGCCGAAAAAGAAGTGTTCACTCCCGAACACCGTTCCATCGCCCGCCAGATTGCCACAGAGACATTCGTACTGCTGAAGAACCAGGACAATCTGCTGCCCTTGCAACGCAAAGGCAATATCGCCTTGATTGGCCCGCTTGCCAACACCCGTGCCAACATGCCGGGCACTTGGAGTGTGGCAGCCACAGCAGACAAATACAGCACCCTGCTGGAAGGTTTCAAGAATTCTGTCGGCTCCAAGGCCAACATTCTCTATGCACAAGGCAGCAACCTGATGTACGATGCCGACTACCAGACACGCGCCACGATGTTCGGCCGTGAACTGCCCCGTGGCAATGACCAAGAACTGCTGGACGAAGCCCTGAAAGTAGCCGCACAAGCCGATGTCATTGTAGCCGCCCTCGGCGAGTCCTCCGAGATGAGTGGTGAGAGCAGTAGCCGTTCCGAACTGGAAATGCCGGACGCACAGCGCCACCTGCTGGAAGCATTGCTGAAAACGGGCAAACCCGTAGTATTGGTATTGTTCTCCGGACGTCCCGTAGTGCTGACTTGGGAGAATGAAAATGTTCCTGCCATCCTGAATGTATGGTTCGGAGGTAGTGAAGCTGCAGACGCCATTGCCGACGTAGTGTTCGGAGACGTTTGCCCCAGCGGTAAGCTGACCACCACTTTCCCGCAGAATGTGGGCCAGTTGCCTATGGCATACAACCACAAGAATACCGGCCGTCCTCTGAAAGAAGGCAAATGGTTCGAGAAGTTCCGCAGCAACTACCTGGATGTGAGCAACGACCCGCTGTATCCTTTCGGCTATGGCTTGAGCTACACCACCTTCCAGTACAGTGACATCACGCTCAGCTCCAAGCAACTGAATGCGGACGGCAAGCTGACCGCTTCCGTAACCGTAACCAATACGGGTAACTACGATGCAGATGAAATCGTACAGCTCTATATCCGCGACTTGGTGGGCAGCATTACCCGCCCCGTGAAAGAGCTGAAAGGCTTCGAGCGCATCCACCTGAAAAAAGGCGAAAGCAAGCAGGTGACCTTCACCATTACCCCCGAATTGCTGAAGTTCTACAACTACGACATACAGTATGTATACGAACCCGGCGAGTTCCATGTAATGATTGGACCCAACAGCCGCGATGTAAAGACTACGAGTTTTGAGTTGAAATAGGTATAGTTTTGCTTTTAGGTAAGAGGGCAGTCCGCAAAAACCGGGCTGCCCTTTTTTAACACCGTCACCAAATCTTTTTTGCATTTTGATTGTTCAGAGGAGAAACTGAATGATTTATCCACTAAAAAATCAATGTAATGAAGAAGAACCTAAACCTTCCCAAGAAGAAAACCGGAAGACTGAGAAACCTATTTCTGACGGTGTGCCTGCTGGCAAGTGTCGCCGCATCGGCGCAGGAGAAAACAGTAACCGGTACCGTGACCGATGCCCTGGGTGACCCGCTGATTGGTGCCACCGTATTGGTGCAGGGAACCTCCAATGGCGTGATTACCGACATAGACGGCCGGTACTCCATCCAGGCCACCCCGGAGAACACATTGGATTTTTCCTATGTAGGCATGGTGAAGCAAGCTGTCAAGGTAGGCAGCCAGTCGGTAATCAACGTCCAGATGAAAGACGACTCGCAGATGCTGGCCGAAACCGTTGTCATCGGTTATGGCAGCGCCAAGAAGCGAGACCTTACGGGCTCCATCACCAACATTAAAGGCGACGAAATCGCCAACAAGCCGGTGGTCAACCCCGTATCCGCACTGCAAGGAAAGATTGCCGGCGTGCAGGTGATAAACTCCGGCAAGGCAGGCTCCGACCCGGAAATCCGTGTACGCGGAACAAACTCCATCAACGGCTACAAGCCACTCTATGTGGTGGACGGACTGTTCAACGACAACATCAACTTCCTGAATCCGCAGGACATCGAATCCATGGAGATACTAAAAGACCCGTCGTCGCTCGCCATCTTCGGTGTGCGCGGTGCCAACGGCGTGATTATCATCACCACCAAGAAGGCGAAAGAGGGACAGACACGCGTCAATATCAACGGCTCGTTCGGTTTCAAGTCCGTCACCGACAAAATTGCACTGACGGATGCCGAAGGCTTCAAACTGCTGTACAACGAACAGTTGAGGAATGAAGGCAACCCGGAATACAACTTCTCGGACTGGACGGGAAACACCAACTGGCAGGATGAAATCTTCCAGACTGGGTTCATCACCAACAACAACATCAGCATCACGGGTGCCTCGGACAAGAACAGCTTCTATCTCGGTGCGGGCTATGCCTACGAACAAGGCAACATCAAGCACGAGAAGTACAGCAAGATTACGCTGAACATCAGCAACGACTATAAAGTGACGGACAACCTCAAGGTAGGTTTTCAATTCAACGGGGCACGCATGCTGCCCGCCGACACGAAGAGTGTGGCTACAGCCCTGCGCGCAGCTCCGGTGGCGCATGTATTCAACTCCGAGTACGGCCTCTACACCTCACTGCCCGGATTCCAGAAGGCACAGATGAACAACCCGATGGTGGACGTAGACCTGAAGGCGAATACCACGAAAGCCGAGAACTACCGTGGCTCGGGCAACGTGTACGGGCAATGGGATTTCCTGAAACACTTCCAGTTCAAGGCCATGTTCTCCCTGGACTATGCCTCGAACAGCACACGGACATACACCCCGGTTATCCAGGTATATGACGCAAGCGTCGAGGGAGACATAGCCACGCTGAGCAACGGCAAGACCGGAGTGTCCCAAGCCAAAGAAACGGAAATGAAGGTACAGAGCGACTATCTGCTGACCTACACCAACTCCTGGGGAGACCACAGCGTGACGGCCACAGCCGGTTTCACCACCTACTACAACAAGCTCGAGAATCTGAACGGCGCCCGTACCCAAGGGGTAGGCCTGGTCATTCCGGACAATCCCGACAAATGGTACGTAAGTATCGGCGACGCAGCCACCGCCACCAACGGCAGTACGCAGTGGGAGCGCTCCACCGTGTCCGTGCTGGCACGCGTGCTCTACAACTACAAGGGCAAGTACCTGTTCAACGGCTCCTACCGCCGCGACGGTTCTTCCGCCTTCTCCTACACCGGCAACCAGTGGCAGAACTTCTACTCCGTCGGCCTGGGCTGGCTGATGAGCGAGGAAGCATGGATGAAGGACATCACCTGGCTGGATATGCTGAAACTGAAAGGCTCATGGGGCACACTGGGCAACCAGAACCTGGACCGCGCCTATCCCGCCGAACCGTTGCTGACGAATGCCTACTCCGCCGTGTTCGGCACCCCGTCTGCCATCTATCCGGGCTACCAGCTTGCCTACCTGCCCAACCCCAAACTGCGCTGGGAGAAGGTGGAAGCCTGGGAAGCCGGTGCAGAAGCCAACTTCCTCCGCAACCGCCTGCACTTTGAAGGGGTGTACTACAAGAAGAAAACCAAAGACCTGCTGGCCGAAGTGCCGGGCATCTCGGGCACCGTACCGGGTATCGGAAACCTTGGCTCCATCGAGAATTCGGGCGTAGAGCTTGCCTTGAGCTGGCGCGACCGGATAGGCGACTGGAACTACAACATCGGAATGAACCTTGCCACCATCAAGAACAAGGTACTGAGCCTCGTGCAGGAAGGCTACTCCATCATAGCCGGAGACAAGCAGCAGAGCTACACAATGGCAGGATACCCCATCGGCTACTTCTACGGCTACAAGGTGGAAGGCGTCTACCAGACCCAGGAGGAGATTGAGCACTCTCCCAAGAACACACTGGCAACCGTCACCCCGGGCGACCTGAAATTCCGCGACGTGAACGGTGACGGTGAAATCACCACGGCAGACCGTACGATGATTGGTAATCCTACACCCGATGTCACCTACGGCTTCACGCTCGGCCTGGGCTACAAGAACTGGGAGCTTGCCGTTGACATGATGGGACAAGGCGGCAATCAGATTTACCGTACCTGGGACAACTACAACTGGAGCCAGTTCAACTTTATGGAGC
>ERZ834769.1374-NODE-1374-length-21478-cov-5.556831_pt1 | contig 21478 bp, 24 predicted proteins | sample MGYA00519690_ERZ834769 | MGnify/ENA primary metagenome ERZ834769 (study PRJEB31850, sample SAMEA3708760) | human gut metagenome | biome: human gut; feature: human-associated habitat; material: faeces | place: China | collected 2014 ... | reverse complement strand
AATTCTCATGCAATCCCTCCAGATTAAATTCGTTTTCTCCCTCAATATCGGGGATATCCTCACCCGATATGCTTGTCCCGAAGTACAGTGCAAGCATACGTTTGATGTCAGACTTGCCCATTCGTTTTGCCGCAAATCCATGTTCGGAAATCGCTTTATCAACACGATTCAGCGTATTGAATATTTGCTCGTCTTTCTCACGTCTGAATCTGATTGCAAACATAAACTGTCTTGCAGATGACATCTCTACCTGAATCTCGTCAAGAAAATCATAGTCCGCCTGCAAGAGCTTTCGCACAGCCTCATTCTGCTCTGTCTGCAAACGCTTTTTGACATATGTTTTGTTGCTGTCGAAGCACTCACAGGAATCCAAAGCAAGTATTTCAAGATCCGGTATCGTGCTTAACAGCATCATAAAGTGATGTATCTTCACGTCGATATTCGCCGCAGACAGCACGGAAATATTGGTCGGCTCTACGCTGAAAAATGCAATTTCAGCCTTGTCGGATTTTACTCCGAAACGAGTAAAGCGTTCAAGACCGATAAGGCCCTGAACGCTGTTTTTGCTTTTCTTCATTTAACTTTTCCTCCAAAAATATAATTGCTGTGAGGCCACAAAGAACTTTACAGCATTAAAAAGATAGTCCATTATCGACATTTCATCTGCTCTTACAGTCACAAAAGCATAGCAGGCTGTGACTGCAAAGGGGGTAATGTTCCAAAGATTCACAAGCACTATCACAGACAGTACTATCCCTGCACAGATAATGACAAGATCCCGAACGCTCCAAAACCACAGCTTTACGTTTGCTCTCAGGTTTTCGGGGTAGATGTAGGTTTTCATTTTATCAGACCTCCTAAAAAAAGAACTCCGAAATTGCTTTCAGAGTTCTTGGTGAGATGCAAGGGATTCGAACCCTTGATGGCACTTATATATAATAATTTCAATAAAACATCATACTTGGTACATTCACAAGAATCATCTCAAAAGTGCCACTTATAGCCTTTCTTAGAAATGCTTTAAATCCCATATTACTGCCTCCGATAAAATCAAGATCAAATAAACTCAATATACTTACCATTAACGAAATAATATCTATTGGAATTTCCAGTGTGCTGATGCTAAAAATTGAAATTATTACTATCCAAACATATTGTACCACATTAAATCATAGAAAGCAATATAAAAATATGAATTTAAGTTTTATGCATTATGTTTCAGCATACCGACTGCTTTAGCTCCCATAGAAACAGTATGACTAACACTCATCATATTGACTCTCACACTGGTATCAAGCCCGTACATCTGAGCTATCCTCGGCACTTCGTTTGCCGACAGGCATATCCCCACCGCAAGCAATGGGTGCTGAGTGTAAGTCAGAAGACCGATATACAATATCGTTGTCTGCAAAAAAGCCGTCAGACAAGTAGCGATGACCTGCTTGCACCAGCTGTAAAAGCCGTCGGTGTAGCCCCTCGGAACTCCGAACATATACAAGCTCCCAACAGCTATCTGGCAAAGCATTATGCCGCCTCGCTTGATGTTTGCAAACACAACTTTCACCGTGCAGTAACCGAATAAGATCATAAAAAATAGACTGAACAGCGATACATCCGAAGCAAGAGCAATTATGACCGAAAGCCCCGAATCTGCAACAGAAGCGGTCGTTCCGGTTATGAATCCGCCAAGCAGGTCCTGAGCGAATGTTCCCTGCAAGGCAACGCAAAATGTATACAGCCTTTGGGGAACTACTGTTACAAGACTTGCCGCCATAAAGCCTTTAAGCACATTCAGACTAGTGTTTTTGATGTTCGCCTGCCCCGATTCGTATGCAACTGCCGTATCGAAAACCGCAACTACAAGCCCGCATACAAACAGCATCCAGCCAAGTGCGTGAAACAGACTGATAAACGCCTGCACCCACGAAAGCGTAAAGATGTCGCTTGTGGTGGAGTTGATAAATTCAAACAAATCTGCGACCGCTCCGTAAATGAGGTTGAAAAGCCATTCAAACATAACGTCCCAAATAGCGTCGGATATTGCGTCTACCGCTCCGCCTATGGTGCTGTCCCACAGGCTTGATATCCCGTCGCCTATCCAGTCTATGGCGTCACTTATCCAATCAAACAACGCTGCCACCTCGTTTCTTGGAACGATTTGTTTTAGTTATCTCACCCTTTATTCGATACAGCGAACTTCTCCGACCGCCTTGTGGATGATAACGTGGAAACCGCTCTAATAAATCACGCTTTTCTAATTCGTTAAATGCCCGAAACACCGTGCAAGTTGACAGGCTTAGATCCTCTGCAATTCGACCCACTGAGGGGTAGCATTCTCCGTTTTTGTCTGCTCGTCCGCACAGATAACAGTATACCGATACTGCCTTATGAGACAAGCCTAAATCGTAAATTCTTCTCGGTAATATCAATTCGCATCAACTCCTGTTCGTTTTTACATTGGTCTTTTTCTTTGGCGATTCATCTTCAAAATCTTCGTCATCGACAATTTCAAATTCCGCTGTAGAAGTCACTTTTTTCTTCTGCGGATATTTAATCTCAACATCACGGATAAGCTCATCACGCTCCTTGTAGGAAACGTATCTTGCGGTTTTATCCGGCAGACGGTACTCGCCTTCAAATTTAATACCCCATTTGAAGAACAGCTTTAGTTTTGAAATCATCGGGTGAGCACCTGTTTTCATGACAATAAACTGTCCCTTTGGCATACTTTTCAGTTCATCAACCGTCATCAATGGTCTGCCTATCATCTGCAAGGATTGAGATTTATCTCTGCCTTGCGAAACCGAACCGCTTAACACGGTCTGTTCGCCGAGGGATTTTGAAAGGATCTCCGCCGACTGTGAATTTGGTGCAAACCCTCCGAAAACCGTGAGCTGAGTATTGTCCGTTATGATTTCCATGCCCTGTTTGCCGTAGTTCTGTTCAAGCTGTGCAAAGGACTGGATTATCGCAACTATGGATATTTTTCTTGAACGACTTGCCGAGAACATCGCCTCTGCTCCGTCGATTTTCGGAAACGTGCCGAACTCGTCCATGTAGAACATTACACGGTTCGGAAGTGCTCCGCCATGCCCATCGGCTATGACCAGAATCTCACGGTATAACTGCTGAATCAGCAGACTTACCATGAAATATTTGCTTGTATCTTCTTCGGGCAGAACTATAAAAATCGCAGACTTCTCATTGCAGAATTTCTCTGCGTCCACAGCAGTTCCGAAACAGAGCATTTGCTCCATTTCTGTGTCAAGAAAGCTGTTGAGCCTTGAAAGGGCAGTGGACATTACCGACAGCATGGACTGGTCGGAAGAATTAAGAGCCGCTCCCGCAAGCCATTTCGCTTTATGCTCCGAGGGAAGCTTGTCCATAAGTTTTGAAAAATACATCTTCGGTTTTGCTTTGGGATTCGGCTGATACTTTGCAAGCAAGTCCTGTATCAGCTTAAACACAGATACGATATGACGTTCGTTTTTATCGCCGAACTCTGCTAAAAGCAGGATAACCGAGGCAAGCAGACCCTCAGCCGCATCGTAGAAAAAAGCGTTCTGCCCGTAGTTTGAACTGTCGCCTCCGCCGATATTGATTATTGTTTTTGCTGTGATTTTAGCGTATTTCTCAGCTTTTGCTTTCGCCGAAAGGTTGCTCTTATCTTCCAAATACAAATCCATGTATTTATTAACAAGATGCAGTATATTGTTCTCGTCTGAACGTGTGGGATTTCTAAGGTCGAGAACAGAAACATTGTAACCGTAATATTTGCTTGCGATAGTTCCGTAATTTCGTGCTACGTCCCCTTTGGTGTCCGTACTGATGAACGACATTCCGCTTGCGCAAGCAAGTTCAATGTTCGGGTACAGGAAATATGCGGTTTTGCCCACGCCCGCAGCGCCTATCATAAGCGTGTGAACATCGCCGTCATCTACAATAGCCACAGTTTTTTTGCCGTGTGTCCGACAGCCTACCACCGTACCTTGAACAGTCGGCAGGTTCTGACCTTTTCTCCACATCTCCGGCTCGAATGGCAGAGGGATAAAAGTACGCTTTATCTCAGCTTTTGTCGCCCACCTCGCAGTTCCGTGCTGTCCATTGCCGACTTTTTTTGCCTTTATTCCGTTAAGCGACTTGTTGTCAAGCAGATTTACGACTACCAAAAATGCGATAAAAAATACAACCAGTATGCCTATTAAAATCATTTGTTTTTCATTCAATTTTTCACTTCCAATCTGTATAGGATATTCTGTCTTTTGTATTTAATAAGATAAGTTAGTTTGTTTTATTCAAGGTATTGCGCTGTGAGGCGGAGGGTATGGCAATAGCAGATAAACGGCTATTGCTGCAAGTTTTTCTTAGAGGACTAAGTCCTCTAAAAAAACTTGTTCAACCGAATTCCATACAGGGTTCGGGTTCTGAAACGATTTGGATATCCTCGGTCTGCTCCTGAACAGGAGCATTTAAAGTTTCCTCAACCGAAATTCTAACAGCGCTATCTGCAAGCCGGTACAGCAGCTTTGCCGTATTTATCGACTGCTCACGGGTACGGGCGGTCTGTCGCAAGTCCTTTAGCACTGTCTGAACACACTCCTGCAAATTCCTTTGTTTCTGTGCCTTTTTGCCCTTGTCGGTATAGGGTTTATAACTACTCTTTAGCTTGTGTTGTAGCCTTTCAAATGCTTGACATTCGCTGTTTATCCGCTCACTTTTGGGCATGAAAAAAGCCGAGCCTGCCAGCGCATACTCAGCGAGATATTTGTATTGCCCGTTCTTAAATGTGGCATAAATCTGCGAGCTCAGCTTATCGGGACGGCATTTTAGATACCCCAGTTCGCTTACTTCTTTCAGATATTCGTCTTTCCTTTTATGCGGAACAGCAGGCAATGGCTCAACACCATTCTGAGATTTCAGACATTCGTTCCAGTCCTTAAACTCAGGTGCAAGACGTTTAACGTTTGGGTATCCGTTCTCATGAAGAATATCTCTAAGCCTGTCCACCGCCTCGATTCCTCCCTCATCGTTATCTACACAAAGCACAATTTCACGGAGGTTAGAATGATTCTTTAAAGCCGTTAAAACGGCATTTTCATAGACTCCGTTCATTGCAATGTAGCTGTGCTGCTGCCAGTCTTTGGGGTACAGCGTAAGAAAACTCATCATATCAATGGGAGCTTCAAATACATAAAGACGACTGCTTTTTCCAAAGTGAGAAAAGCTGTACTTTGTGTCCGAACCCTCACAAGTTATGCGGAATGCGTTTCCGAACGTTGAGGTTGAACGCTTGCTTGCCTGCCTTGGAACGCCGTTTTCGTCAACGCCTACGAACACCGCATTGTGATGTTCTTTATCCTCGTAAAGTGTGTGTTGCTTTGCAAAATGAGTTATGACCTCGGGAGCAATAAACCTCTGTTTTATGAGGTAAGCATACACTCTGTGCATATTTGAATTGGCTTCGGGAAGTTTAAATTCTCTTGTTTTTTGCTCTTGTTTATCAGCTTTCGGTGGGCTGTTAGACAGCGGAGTCACTGTCTGACCAAGCAGTTCCTGCACCGCCGTCTGAAAGTCCATACCATAAAACTCCTGCATAAACTTTATTGCTCCGCCGCCTGTCTGATTTTTATGGTCGAACCATTTTGACCCACGGATAGTTATACTGTCGTGCTTGCCTGAGCTGTCGTAATATATGAGCTTATGCTCTATGCCGACACGCTCAAGCTTTTCACCACGCACACGCAGGTATTCTGCCAAGTCTACGCTGTTGGCAAGCTGTTTTTGTTCGTCTGTGAATGGAATGTAGGGCATTACATCACCGCCTTAATACTTTACATTTTCCACAAACTGACTCATCAGCTGCGAAAAACTCTGCCTCTCCATCATATCCGTACTGAGATATGCACCAGACACAACGGTCAGCTTGTTTTCACTCAGCACAGCATAGGTTTCTGTGTATCCGAACTGAGTCGCCATACCGTCGGATTTCTGAACAGAGCCGTACTGCTGATACTTGCCCTTTGAAACAACACTGCTTGTCATTCGGTAACTCGAAACAAAGTCATCTTCGGTGATACCGCTCATCTGTGCGGAGGTCTGTCCGAAGTAATAATCTCCGAAGTTTTCAAGGATATATTCCATATCGTGATCAAGATCACTCTGACTTAAATCGATGCACATAACATCTATCATACCGCCGCCGTTTTTGCCTTTCAGCGATATATTCTGCACTCCGTTTGAACTGTCTGTCTGCGTTTCAAATGAACAGCCTTTCATTGTTTCTGTTACCAATGCGCTTGTATCTGCAAAGCTGATATTTGAATCGAAAAACTCCGCAATAAAGGTATCATATTTTACCTGTTCTTCATCGACGGTACTTTCAGCCTCCGAAGAGGCAGCCGAGTCGTGTATGGACTCGGCTGTGGTAGTAGCTGTTGTTTTCGTAACAGCATTCTGAATCGGCGGACTGATCGTTCCGCAAGCTGTCATTGTCAGCATAATCGTCGCTAAAATTGCAGTCATTACTTTTGCTTTCATATTCATTTTCCCCCTATCAGATTATGCTCCAGATGTACAGCGGACAGGTCAGAGAAAAGATCAAACAGCCAAAAATTATGGCTATGGGAGTCCATTCCAACTGACCGTGTTTTCGATAGTCGAGATATGCGAGACCTATCTTAACAAACAGCAAAACCGCAAGAATTACGTCAATTACGGGGAACACAACGTTGTTTACAACCGACACCACCTGCGACCTTGCGGTAGTCCATGTGCTTTGGACTGCTCCCGCAACATCGCCGGAAGCGTAAGCTGTAGTCGACATCATTGTTGCAAAGCAGAGTGTGCTTGCAATCGCTGCAATAACTTTCTTTTTCAACTTCATTCCACATCACTCTCCTCGATAATTTTTCCTACCAGAATTGTACGGCTGTTACCCTCTGCAGAAGTACAAGTTGACAGCGTTATCAGGTTATCTTCTTCGGAAATGCCGATCTCCTTGTAAATACTCGCGCAGTTTCTGAGCTGTGAATCCCACTCTTCAAAGGTCGGATCAGCAAGATAAAGTCCGCTCGTGTCTGTAGTCCTTGCTACTGCAAAGAAATCTATCAGATGCACCTCATCTTCCGTGGTCAGCCAGCCAAAGCTGTGGTTCATGAAAAATTCCTCGTTTTCGTAATTTGGAATATTGGCAAACATCGTTCCATTGCCCATATTGTGACCGTAGATCACGCTATTAAAGTCAGAAAAATCGCTTGAACAGCGATAGTCCATAAACAGTGATCCTGCATACAAATATGAACCGTCCGCCGCCCTGCGTGTGTAATAATCGTTATCTCCCGACTGCATGATCGGATAATCTATATTCGTATCGGGAATATACAGCCAACCCACAGAATCGTCATGCTCGTTGGAAAGCTGACGTACCTGTTCGGTCAGTTCTTCTTTGGTATCCTCGGGAACTCTGTCGGCGGAAGGCTTGCTTTTTTCAATATCGACCGCTTCGTCAAGCTTTTCTCTCGCTATCGGCGTGGGAGCATAGATCAGAATATCACGCCAATTGATTTTCTGAGCAACATCGTTTTTTACAAGAAGATAAATTCCTCCTCCGAGGAGGGCGGCTGCGGTCACAGCCGCAGCAGTTCGAATAACTTTCTTATTCATGCCTTTTTCCTTTCTTTGTGATAATAAGGGCGGCAAGGATAACACTTGCAGCTCCGAGCATTGCAAATGCCGCAAAATTGCTGTGATTATCGCCTGTATACGGAGTGTTTGTAACAGGAGTAAGCTCGTCATACATAACGACCTCGGTCACAGAACCGTCCTCGTTTACCGTGAACTTTATCTCATTTGCAATTTCGTAACCGTCCGGAGCAATGATTTCACGGAGCGTGTATTCCTTTCCTGCGATAAGCTTGCCCTCGACAAGATGAGCCTCGTCCGCAGATACCCATTCCTCAACCACATTTCCGTCCTCGTCAATAATTTGGAGAGTTGCACCAGGCAGCTCCTTATCCGTAGTAATATCACGCTTTGAGATCTTCACCTTTGTTGTGTCGTCAACCATAACAATCAGCGGATTTCCGTCCTCTGAAATCGCCGTAGAATCAACGTTTCTGATTTTTATTGTACCGTCTGCAAAAACCTCGAATTCAATATCCGTAGCTATCACATATCCGTCCGGAGCCGCAATTTCCTTGAGCGTGTAATCTCCGGCTGGAAGCTCGGTTACAATATGATTTGTACCATCGGAAATCCATTCGTCAATGATTTCACCGTCAGCATTTTCAAGCTGCATATCTGCGCCGATTAATTCCTCGCCGTATACATCAACCTTAGACACTTCAACGGTAATAGGCTTGTTAACTGTACGAATTGTGATAGTTTCGCCGTCCTCGCAAACAGTTACGGGATAGCTTTCACCGCTGAGAATATATCCCGTCGGAGCTTCGATTTCTCTGACAATATACTCGCCGTATGGGATTTCGTCAAACTCAAAATATCCGTTTTCATCGGAAACAGCGGTCATATATGCGTTTTCAGAAGTGAATTCGGCAGTATCAACTGCAAACAGTCCGAACAGAGCATTTTCAAGAGGTTCATCGCTCTCATTTACCTTGATACCCTCGACTTTTCCGCGCTTTAATTCATTTACGAACTGACCGCAGTCAATAGAAACTGTAGTTACTTCCTGACCCATATACTCAAATGTCACAAGGTACTTTTCACCGTTGAGAACATAGTGTTCATCGGTGGCAATTTCCTGAACATAGTACTTACCGAATGGGATTTTCTCTGCGATTACAGCAGTCATATTCTCATCAAGACTGATTTCAGAAATGAGACCGTCCGCAGGAATTACAGTACCGTCTGCCGCCTGTATATCCTCCGCCGCAAACAGTCCGAAACGAACAGAGAGATACTCATTATTGTTTCCGATTCCGAACAGCTCGTCGTTCTCCATAACCTTAGAAAGTGAGATTTCAACACTCTGATAATCATTGACAAATGATGCATTTACCGTATCAAGAACAGCGATTTCCTGTCCTGCATAGGTCAGTTCAACATCTTTAGGCTCATTGTTCTGCACATATCCCTCGGGAGCTTTTATCTCTCTGACCTCATACTTGCTAAGATAAAGCGGCTCAGTTTCGGCATAGCCGTTCTCGTCTGTCGTGATCTCTGAAACAACATCGCCTGCATAAGCTCTGACCGTACCGTCTGCCGTTACAATATCTTCTTTTGCTGTTACCTGAAATACCGTGCCGCTGAGATCTCCGTCTGCAAACACGGGAGTGTAAGTTGTTGGATTCACGATCATTTCACCGTTTTCATTTGTGTATGCGGAGGAAGCCGTTGTCACGCTTGTGAAAATATCGCCTGTTTTCCGAACGCTGATCTTTCCTTTTTGAGCGGTATTTTGCTTTTCAATTTTGACAATAGTAAGCGAGTTTTCTTTCTCTGCATTTTCTAAGGAAACCGAAAATGCTACGGGAGTTTTATCAAGCGCATAGCCGTAAGGAGCCTGAACCTCAACAAGAGAATATTCGCCGTAGGGAAGAACTTCCGGTGTGATCAGATACCCCTCAGAATTGGTATAGAATGTGTCGATCGTGGTTGGCGTCGGGTAGCTGAAAGTCATAGAAATCTTCTGACCGTTTGAATCATAGATCTCAAAGCCAGCACCCTCGTAAGGAATTGTTTTTCCCGTTTCGGAATCCACCTTTACAATCTTGATATAGCTTTCAAACTTTGCATTGTTAATGAGATAGCGGTAGGTCTGTCCGCTTTCGCTGATGTTGACATCAAAATCAGCAATAAACTCAGTACCCTCCCAGCCGACTGTCTGATGCACGGTGTAAATTCCGTATGGCATATCCTTGGTCTGTGCAAATCCGTTTTCATCGCAAGTCAGATGATCACGTTCTGTTTCAACAGCATTTGCATAAGAACCCGAAGATTTCAGATACACTTCAAATTCTGCCCCAACTTCTGGAGTTTCTATCTGAGTAGAGCCGTCATCGGAATGCTTGATCATTGCGATATTTCCCTTGATAACGTCCTCAGTCACTGTCATAGAAAGTGGGTTATGCTCAATGAAATAATTCTCAGCTTCTGCACCAACTGAGTAAACTGTTTCGTCAAGGAGATAGCCCTCGCTTGGTGAAATTTCCTGAACAGTGTAGTTTCCGCAGACATACTCTTTTGTCTTGAAATATCCGTTTTCATCGGTAGTATAGATATCGACAAGCTCGCCGTCCTTGTACAGTCCGTAAACTGCTCCTGCAAGTGTTCCGTTGCCCTGTTCTGATGCTGTTTCAGAATCCTGCTTTGTTACCTCAACTGTAAACTTTTTGAGGATATTTTTGAATGTCTTGGTTGTGGTCGCATCTGCCGTAAGGGTTGCAGTCTGATCCGCTGGAACTACATATCTTACGGGAACATTTTTCTCGGAAATGGTGTACACGATCTTCTCATTATTGCTGTTGTAAACGGGAATATCGGAAAGGATTGCAATGCCGTCATCTCCGGTCTTGACTGTGTAGGTCTTACCGTTGCCCGTAATAGTGAACTCTCTGTCGCCGTTCCGATTGTCATCGGACTGCTTATTTATCTTTATCGAGCCCGTTTTAAGTTGATTGTTGAACTTCACATTCACAGTCAGATCAACATCTCCGCTTGTCAGCGTAACATTCTGAGCCTTAGGAACTTCGTATCTTGTATCTACATTGATCTCGGATACGGTGTAGGTGATCGCTTTGCCCGTAGATGTGTTGTATACCTTTAATCCGCTAAATTCGGCAACGCCGTTTGCATTGGTTTTCTTGGTGTAACTGCTGCCGTCGTTTCCTGTGACCTTGAACTCTCTGCCGCTTACGATCCCGTCCTCGGCGGTCTTATTGACCTTAATTGTGCCTCTCGTAAAATCTTCGGTCACAAATATATTTTCGTCAGCCTTTAATGTGAACACTTCTTCAGAGATACTGTAACCTGTCGGCGCAGAGATCTCCTTAACGTAATACTGCTCTTCAGGTAACTGAATGGAGCCTGTTCCGTCCTTGCCGATAGTGATCTCGCCAACCTTGTTTTTACAAGCCTTATCGGTATATATTCCGTATTTTGCAACCGTGCCGTCTACCTTGCTTGTGCCTGAAATCTTAACCGTTCTGTCTGAAGCAAGAACCTTAGTTATTTCAAATTTCACATCATTTTTTGTTATCCTGAACGCCGACATATTCATAGCTGTTGCGGTCTTGCCATCTGTTTTGTTGTTGATAACAACGCCCTCCGAACCGCTGGATTCTATTCTCCAATGCTTTCCGCCTGCACCTTTTCCATCGCCAACTGTCTTTGAGTTTATGAGTTTTTCCGAAACACCAATAGATCTCAGATAGCTTATTACATCATTTCTTGAATCAAATTCGCCCATATATATCCAAGCGTGATCCTCACCACCCGGATTCTGAGCGACCACCACAGAACCTGCTGTAATAACCGAACCATCAGCACGCTCCCAATACGGTCGGTCCGTTGTCTTGATGTTTTTCTTTTCGACTTCGACCTTTGAAGTCTTTCCGTCGTAAGTTATGGTGCAGTTATCATTGACTGTAAGCCAATGATCTGTGTCAACAGGCACAGGGTTGTTCCAACTGAACCCCGATGTTTTGTATCCAAGCTGCGTAAGAGTATAGTACACAAGACCCGAACAGTCGATACCGAGGTTGTTGATCGTCTGCACCGACAGCGGAGTGTACTGACCCTGATCATACGCATACCAGTAGCCCTTGTTTCCATAGGTATACGGTGTACCCAGCAAGGTCGCCGCCTTTGCGATCACCGTATCCGCTGACGGGAATGCCGGGTTTTCCATAGGTGTGCTTGCGGCACTTGCTGTGATTGCTCCGCTCATAGATGAACCGAACATAGAAAAAGCACAGAGTCCTGCCATGAACCCTGCGCTGAGTTTCTTTAATATTTTCGATTTTTTGAACATAAAGTGCATTTCTCCTTTTCATTTTTGCAAAGAAAAAGAGCCTGATTTCGGCTCTTTCGTTTGCACATTTTAATATATTTCATCATATCTTTGGCTGCTTATCAAATCCGCCACTGATACATATGATTCATCAATATCTATTATTTCGCTGAATCCGCAGTCGTTATTCAGCAGAAATCCTTGTCCCTGCGTATCAAGAACAAACCATGTTCCGTTTACCTTAACGACATTTGCTACATGACCATACAGTTTTGACGGCGTCCATGCAAGATAGCATTCCAGACCTGTACCTTTGCACAAATAGTAGGTCTGCCACGAATAATTCACACAAGTGCCCGAACCGTTTTCAGTCATCCAGTTGTATACCGCCTCTGCCTTGCTGTAATCAGAGCCGTTATGAGATAAGCTTCTGCCGATATCCATATATCGTTCTTCCTCAGTGGGCACCGGCAAGGGTGGTTGAGTCTGCGGCACTGTTGTAGTCTGCGGATTTGTCGTTGTGACAGGCGGATTTGTTACCGCAGACACTGCCGATGATGACGGCTTTGCCGTTGTTGATTGGGTGGCAGACGGCTCGTTATTCTGATGTTTCTCATTGGACGGCTGGGCGTTCTGCTCCGCTAAGTTATTGTCCTGAGAATTGTTGGATGGAGTATTATTCTGCACAGCTTGGTTATTACCCTGTACAGCGTTATTATGCTCCTGAACTGAATTGCCGCCTGTATTTGAAGTGCTTGATTTCTTAACCGCAGTTACTTCAGTATCTGTCAGCTTTGAGGAAGATGATACCGTCTGCGAACTCTTTTTAATGGTCGCTGTGATTTCACTTGTATCCATTTCTTCCTTTACCGATGTTTCTGCAGAAACTATAGCCGTGACCGTAGTTTGACTAGTTACTGAAGAGTTTTCACTTTCTGCGGACTTTGATACATTTCCGCAGGCTGTTAAAAATATAGCACAGAATATTGATATGACCATTGCTTTTTTCATATTATCACGCTCCTTGACAAGCAATATATCACACTAGCACTTTAAAATCCAGACTTTTTACCGAAATTCTACCCTTGTGACAATTTGCACAGCCTGCCTTTGTACTACATTGATATTTCCGGTTCAGGTTCATCGGAAATATCATCGGACATCTCCTCATCGGGAGAATTCTCCACCTCGATCTCGGTCTGCTGAACCTGTTGAAGCTTGATATCATAGGCGTTCAGAACCGCCTGGTTGAGTGCATTTCTTGCACCTTTGCTTATGGGATGGAAAATATCCTGATACTGCTTGTTCCCGTCACGGTCGGTGTACTGAGTTGACGGCATGGAAACAAACCGCCCTTTTTCTCCCTCGCACACCTTGATACCGTGAACGGCGTAAAATCCGTCAAAACTTACGCTTGCAAAAGCCTTGATATTGCTGTCGGGCTTGTCCACCAGTCTGTTGATCGTTGCTGAAATTTTCATTTGCATCACCTTTTCCTTTCATTTATGACATTGTAATTTCGGGTTCTTCCGAATCTTCTAAATCTTCGGCTACTTCTTCCGACTGGACAATTTCAGGGTGACACTCATTCACACCCACAAGACCAATGCCCGGCAGATCAACTATCATATGAGAAAACTGCTCCTTGTACTTTTCAATCTGTTCATTGGTAAGTGAACAGCTATCCCACTCGCCGTATTCATTTTGATAGTTGCCTGAGATGTAAAAAGTGCCGTGGACAAGTGTTGCACCCACAATCCTGTTAGGCTCTGAACCGTTCAGCAGAAATTCGTCATTACACCAGACGATTGCGTCCTGCTTTGGTTCAAAATATATGGGTTCTATGCTGCCGCCCACAATTTCCTGCATAGCGTGAATATTATCTTTAATATCCTTCACATACGGCTTTTTCATCGGTTCAAACACAAGTATTTTCATGAAACCACCTCCGATTCCTCTCCGCAGTAGTCATTAAGCGGACACCCGTCGCAGTCTTCGTACATGGAACAGGTACGCTGTATCTCTTCCTCCGAGATTCCACAGTCACGGAACGGTACTTTGTCCTCTGAGGGGAAAAGTGCTATTTCAAATTTACCCCTCGCTACCGATATTTTCAGCTCGACTTCCGCACCTTCTTCCAAAAATACACCGGGCACTTCTATGTCCCCTGAATTGTTGATAAATCCTTTTGTGTATATCATATTTTTCATAAAATTAAACCTCCAAAATTGTTTCATCGTCAAACAGCGAAAGCTGACAAGCCGCCTTTACTCTTTCGCTTGTATCATAATTTGAAATCAGCAGTTCCGCATACTGACAGCCGCCGTCGTACCGCTGAGCAAGATTATTCAGTCTGCTTATCTCCTCGATATGAATATTCGGCTTATCCCATATCTCCCGTATTTCGGGGCAATCGTTGTATGAAACCAAGAACTTGCCCTTGATATCCAAAAGCGTATCACGCAGTCGAATATGGTCTTTTGTTTTAAATCCCACGTCCTTGTAGTAATTTTCAGTAGCAAAGTACGGCGGATCACAGTAGAAAAAGCTGACGGGTCTGTCGTACTGCTTAATGAGTTTCTCAAAATCCTTGTTCTCAACCACTACTTTCTGCAATCGTCTTGCCGCCAGATCTATCATCGGAAAGTCAGACCATATCGAATGCGGCTGGCTTGCAAAGCTGTCAAGGCCCGAAGCATAGCTGTAACGTATAAGCTGGTAAAACTTTGCCGCTCTGTCAACATCGTAAAGTCTTGGCAGTATACCACGCTTATGCAGGCTTGAAGTCAGGTCAAAATCCTCTCTTGAATTGAGCACATATCTCAGCTTGTATTTGAGTCTGTTCGGCTTATCTCTGACGCATCTGTACAGGTTCGCAAGGTTTGAATTGAAGTCATTGTACACCTCAAAATCTGCACCGGGCGGCTTGTGAAACAGCACCCAGCCTGCACCTCCGAAAACCTCTATATACCTTTCATAGTAGGGCGGAAATCTCGCCAGAACTGCATCACGCAATGATTTTTTCCCTCCTACCCATGACATAAAACTGTTCATTTTCTTCCTTTCTGCCGTTAAAACCAACAGCAGAAAAGTCGCTTTGCAAGCACCAGATTTTTATCTGCTGTTGGCAAAACGACCCTAGTTGTTATTTAATTTTGCTTACCTCACCCTTTGATTATTGGGTCTACATAGCTGAATATTATGCGTTTCTGCTCAAGATAGCCGTCGACCTTGTTAACCTCAGTACATAATTCTTTATACTGCCTTTCCGAAAGTACGGGCTTTGTGGCTCTCAGCATTGCAGGGATACTTCCCATGCAGAACTTGAAATCAACCTTTGCTTTTATTCTGTTTGTGTGCATCTTTTACCTCCTTATCCAGACGGGCAAGCTCCTTTTCGGCTGATTTAAAAGCTATGGCAAGACCTCCGACCGTAAACCCGATAATCCCGCCTATCAGCATTCCTATGAATAAATACGTCATTCACATCATCTCCATTCCAAAATCTTCGGTTTCTTCATCGTCAGCTGAAGTGATTTCCACATACTCATCGATAATACTCAGTGCCTCATCATAGCTGCCGGAAGAGGTGATACGGTCGCACATTTCCTTGGCATCATTCGACATGCCATTTCTCTTCAGCGTTTTTGAAGCAATGCCCATAAGATTAAAGATATTCCCGTTCTGACCTATGAGCGGACATTTTGGCTTTTCTGGCATTATTGCAAAACCTCTTTTCCATAATATTTTTTCAGCAGATTAATAACAAATCTCTGCCCCTTGCCCGTCACAAGCGTCTGCTGATAAGTCTTTTTCATGCCGTCCACCTCGAACACCGACTCCTTAACTGCGAAATATCCACGGTCGATAAACTGCTGATAGGGGAGGTTATTCGCCATAAGCACTCCCATGTATTTTAGCCAGCGGAACAGCCTTGTCCTGCCGATTTTAAAATGCTCATCAGCCGCAAGTTTTGCCATTGCGTTCATGTCGATGAGATTTTCTGTTCCTGCTACCTGATTTGCAAAGTCCACCAAAGGCTGATTGTGCCTGATACGCTCGTTCAGCTTTTTGATAGCCGTCATCTGCAGGCGGAAAAGATTACGATACGGTTCTTCCAGAAAGGGGAGGTAGTTTTCTATGAACATATCCTCATTTGAAACGTAACCTCCGGTGTGATTGATCTGAGGCAGGATTTCATCAAAAATCCATGACTCAAATTTTTCAGCTCCAGGCAGCTTGCTATGTGCAACAAGTCTGTAAACATCACTTTCAGGAATAAAAATCATTTTGATTTTTTTAGTCGGAGACTGCGGATGAGGTAGGTCGTGTTTCACGCCCCACCTACAATGCCGTCTTATTGCGTCTTTTGTATTGCTGTAGCCCAATGCAGAAGCTACGTCCTTTCCGCAGAACATGATCCTTCCGTGTTCATCTGTTAACGTTCTTAAAGAACCAAATTCATCATTCTCAAAAATCTTTATCACATTGCTCATGCGTTTTCTCCTTTTTCCGTTTCTAAAATTATTCTTGCAACCGCCTCCACAACATTTGTGGTTACTGCGTTGCCTGCCTGCTTGTAAAGCTGTGCGTCGGACATTCCCACAGCCTTGACCTTGTTGAACTGCTCATCGGTAAAGCCCTGCAGTCTCCAGCACTCCAAAGGCATAAGCTTTCTGATATACCCGCAGTACACAACGCCGTGTCTGTCCGTTACAGTTATCGTAAACATAGGCTCGTTGGGAAGTTTAAATCTTCGTCCCTCCTGTCTTACTTCTGCCTTTGCAGGGGTAAGCACAGCTATTGGCTCGGTAACGAGTATCACTCCCGACTTTTCACCCTTATGATGACCTATCCCGCTGTCCTGCCTTGCGGTTATACATCTTGCAAGCTCTGTGACCTTCGGTTCGGGATTCATATCTATCCCCAATGCGTAATACCCCTGATTACAGCTTGTTGTAAGGGTATGAGCTATCTCCTTTCCTACTCTCCCACGCCTTGAATTCATATTTGGGTATGCAAGGTCAATACTGTCACCGGGCAGAGCTATCTGATATCCTGACTTAGTTTTTGATTTTATTGGCAGTCCCATTATCTCATACAGTCCCGTCTTTCCGCCGAAGCCTCCTGCCTGGCTTGTCAGCGTTATGCTCAGTCCGTCGGCTGAATATACCCTGTTTCCCTCTCTGCCTGAAATTCTTTTGACAAGAGTTTTTGGATTTGCATCTGTGAAAGACAATACTTTTCCGGAACACTTTTCTCTATGAAATCCGACAATATACACTCTTTTTCTGGACTGGGCGACATTAAAATCTGCGCTGTTAAGCACTTCCCATACGACATCGTACCCCAATTCATCCAACGTACTGAGGATGGCCGCAAACGTCCTGCCTTGGTCGTGCGATAGCAGTCCGGGAACATTTTCAAGGAGCAGATACTTAGGTTTTTTAATGGCGGCAATCCTGGCGATCTCAAAGAAGAGAGTTCCTCGGGTATCGCTGAATCCTTTTCGTTTTCCAGCGATTGAAAAGCTTTGGCAAGGGAATCCTCCGCATATAAGGTCGAGATCAGGAAGCTCGTTTGGGTCGATTTTTCTTGCGTCATCATAAAACACCTCACCTTCTGTATCATACAAAGTTTCATAAGCTTTCTTTGCATACTTATCTATCTCGCAATATCCGACGCACTCAAAGCCGCCCGCTTTTTCAAGTCCTGAGCGAAATCCGCCGATACCTGCAAAGATATCGAAATATTTTATCATTTACCACGTTCCTTTCCTCAATAAAAAAACGGCCAAGCTTTCTTAACTTGACCGTTACATTGACATATTCATTTCTTCTTCCTCGGTTTGTTCCGATCCTTCTCTGATAACGTGAAAATCGTCCACGCCTGGGATCACTCCGATCGTTCTTCCGTTATCAAAAACGCAATGCACGGTGCCGATATCATCGACGTGATCGACCCTGCCAAGAGTACCAGACTCAACAGGGAATGGATCATCATTCATTCCGTCAAGGCAGATGCGAGTCCCTTCGGGATACCGTTCTTTCAGCCATTCTACTTTCTTGTGATCGTAATACATTATATATTCCTCCTTTTTCTACAAATGAAAAAAAGGCTGTTCTATCATCGTCACTTAAATTCGTGACAATAGACAAAACAGCCTTTAAAACTTTGTGAATTTTTTTCATAACAAAACGGCAGGCTCAGAGCAAAATCTGCTCAAAGTCTGCCGTTTTGTTTGACGATGTTTAATTGTTGAGGGTTCAGATCCTTTTTTTACGAAAAAGCATCCACGGTTTTACACCTGAAATTTTTACCCTCAAAACGCAAAAAAAGCTCGTAAATACGAGCTTTTCGAGGTGTGCATCTATTTTATTGCACAAGTATGGCAGGGGCAGAAGGATTCGAACCCTCGACACGCGGTTTTGGAGATATTTACCAATCCCGCATTTTAATCGCACTTGACAAATCGTCAAAATATGTTATGATATAGTAAAAAATACAAGGAGGAAGAATTATGAGACTTATTGAAAACAAAAAGGAAGCAACTACACTTGCAGGTGGCTGCAATGAACTGATCAAGCCCGAAAAGCTGACTAAAATGCTCAAACATGATGAGGCTATCAAGTATTGCCATGATTTCTTTGAGTATACCCCTACAAGGTTTGGTTTCAACGGCAGCAAGATCTACAAGATCGATGAGGGAAAAGCTACTGCCGAGTTTGACGATCTTGAGGACCTTGAAGAAACATTCATCCGAAAGAACAGAGAAATGGACACAGAGCTTCATGAAGCACAGATTGAGGAACGAACAGAAGCTATCATGAGAGTAGCTGCTGAAGCTGACCTTGATGAGCTTAAAAGATACAAGATGTTCATAGACTATGAGATTGAAAAGAGAAAGGGTAACAATCCTCCTAATCCTTTTACAATGGAAAATCTCTGGTACAGATAGAAAACAAAAAGCTGATGAGACAATACTCATTGGCTTTTTCTTTTTCGGAAAGCTAAGCTATGAAAATTGCTGCTGAGAATATCGGCAGCTTTTTTGATAGCTTGACTATCAGGCATAGACAGGGTAGCTCCCTGAGCGGCAGGACGGTGTTCTCCCCTGCTGCTTTTTCTATGTCATCATTGGGGAACACAAAATGATATCAAGAAAGGATGTTCATAATGGAGAACACAAAAATTATTTCGATCATTACAGAAAAAGGCGGTACAGGAAAGACGACTACAACATTCAACCTTGGTTGTGCATTAGGAAAGCTGGGAAAAAGAGTGCTGCTTATCGACCTTGACAAGCAAGGCAACCTCACTTCTTACTGCTCAGAGTCCGCAGTAAGAAAGACCATAGCAGATCTTATATACAGTGCAGCGTCTGGCGATACTTCTATAGACTATGCAGAGTATATTAAGAAGTCAGAGAAAAATCCAAACGTTGACTATATATCCGCAGGACGTATGCTCGGTTCGGCTAACAGTGTGATCGCCTCATCCGCCAACTGTAACTATATACTCAAGCTTATGCTCCGTGATAAGGCTCTGACAGATACCTATGACTACATACTCATAGATAATCGTCCTGACCTTGATCTCCTTGCTCAGAATGCTCTCAATGCCTCAAACTTCGTTATTATACCTATAGACGCTGGTATTTTCGCATTTGACGCTATAGACCTCATAACAGAAAAAGTCAATGCTATAAGAGCGACTACAAACCCTGGGCTTAAAATACTTGGCATTCTCGAAAATAGAAGCAATATAACCACAACGTCTAAAGAGATAGACATTGCCTGCCGAAAGATATATGGAGATACAGTCTTTAATACTGTTATCCCAGCTCGTCCTGAGCAGGTCAACAAAACAGTGAAAAGCTATGCAGGATGTGTTAATTTGACAGGCAATACGCTTGCTGAGAAGTACACAGAGCTTGCAGAAGAAGTAATGGAAAGGGTGAATAGATAATGTGCAGCTTGCTTGAAAGACGCAGCCAACATCAGGAGAATATGCAATCTGAGGCTGAGAACATCAACCATGAGCTTGCCGCTGAGTATCTCAATCAGTGGCAAGGTACAGCTCAGAGGATCGTTGAGTTGGATATAAACAGTATCAAACCATACAGAACGCCTGAGGGAAAGGAACAGCCATATAAGATAAGACAATCCAAGGTTGAGCGTCTGGCTATCTCTATAAGGGATCTTGGCGTCCTACAGCCAGTTATAGTTCGCAGAAAAGAAAGCGAATATGAGATACTTGCAGGTCACCATAGATACTATGCAGCTAGGCTTTGCGGTCTGACGACTGTTCCATGCCAGATCAAGGACAACATAGATGACTTCACGGCATATATGATCGTTGCAGAGTCCAATACAAGAACAGATGACGTTCTTCCCTCAGAAAATGCCGAGATCTTCAAAACATACATGGATAAGCGTGGCATGGATAATGAAACAGCTACCCTGAATGAGATATCCGAGAAATTCGGCGTTTCCAATACAACGGTATACAGATATGTACATCTGCTGAAACTATCCGCAAGGCTCATTCCAATGGTAGATAACAAGGTTATTCCTTTCGGAAGATATGAAATGCTTTTAGCTCATCTTTCCGAAGAACAACAGAATATCATAGCAGACTACATTGAGATGTATGACCTCAGAACTTTCCCAGGCAAATACATCAATGCAGTCTGTGCGTACTGTGACGAAAACGGAAACGAAGAACTGACTGTTGACAAGGTATACGATATATGTCATAAGCCTAAAGCCAAAAAAGCTGAGCAGGTATCAACAAGTATATACACGAAGATATCATCCATGTTTCCGTCCCTTGAAAGTTCTTCACAGGACGATATGGATGATCTTATAGTCAAGCTGCTTGCAGAACATTTTGCGGCAGAAGAAAACTAGGACACTTGAAGTTTCAGGTGTCCTTTTTTTGTTGACAAATGTTGTTTTAAATGATAAAATGGGGGAATGAGGAATGATAGGTTATATTATATTCATAATAATATTCTTAGTTGGAATTTTATACACAGTGAAAAATAAGGACAAAAAGAATGAGTTAATGGTATCGTTATATGATATACTCTGCTTATTGACAGTGTATATAATGTCAACAGAATCGACACGTTTACTTATTCCACGATTGATAGTTATTTGGCTAATGGTAATATATATTATAATTCGTGAAAAATATTACAGTCCATTGTCGCAAAAATGGAAAGTAATTTTTGTATGCGCAACAATCATTCTTCTAATAATTCTATGTTGGAAGTGGACACGTGAGTTTATTTAAATTCTTGTTTAATTGCAGGCTAAAGTTTCGACGTTTTTTATACCAAAACAGATACTTGATTGAACGAATGTATAGCACAGCATGGTTTTTGATGTTTTCTAACATTATATTAACTTTAATTATTCGGAATAGATTTTCTGAAGCAATGCTAGTGTAAAATTACAATTCATAATGAGATATGACAATTCATAATGAGATATTAACAGC